>Ga0247809_1000419_pt1 | contig 20004 bp, 17 predicted proteins | sample UWRJL104311B1_FD_180951 | JGI IMG/M metagenome (GOLD analysis project Ga0247809, IMG submission 180951) | Plant litter microbial communities from Arlington Agricultural Research Station in Wisconsin, United States - UWRJ-L104-311B-1 | ecosystem: Environmental > Terrestrial > Plant litter >...
TACGAACCCATAGATGCGCCCAGGACAAAAAGAAAGATATACAGGTTTGTAAACTCAAACACACTACCTGTAGAAAGCGATATGCTTACAAATACATAGTAGGGCACCGGAAAAAAATTAAGTGCCGAAAGCATGGCGCCTAAAAAATAGTTCCCCGTTTTACTTCGTATATTCAAAAGCTCTTCATCCTTGTTTTTCTTCTTTTTCTTTTTAGAAACAAAAAAGAAAATAGTAAGTACGCTAAAAATGAATACGCCAACTTCCTCCAGGCTGTCGATAATTTCGGGGCTGCGGTTAATGAGTTTAGCAAATACTACTGCTATGTAAGCCTGGATAAAAACTACCGTTGCCGCACCGGCGGCAAGCACCATAGCATTTTTGCGCCCCTCCTTCAGGCTAACCTTAGCCGCAGTAATGTTCAGCAGCCCGGGCAGCAAAGTAGCCACAAAAGACGTAAAAAACCCTACAACTACCGGTACTACCCCCATGCTACTTTATTTTAAACCTGATGTATGTAATAGCTTTATCCTGCTCAAGGTATTGCTGCTCATAAAACGTTTGTATGGCCGTAACCACCTCTGGAGCTCCTGCATTTTTATAAACATTATGGTTGGCATATAACACCTCATGCCCTTCACCGTGGAGTAAGCCCAGCGTGTAGCCGTGCATAAACTCACTGTCAGTCTTCAGGTTAACTACGCCGTCCGCCTTTAATATTTTTTTATAGCGCTGCAAAAACTCGGTATTAGTAAGCCTGTGCTTGGTACGCTTGTATTTTATTTGTGGATCCGGAAATGTGATCCATATTTCAGAAACTTCGCCTTCGGCAAAAAAGTGTTCCAGCAGTTCTATCTGTGTACGCAAAAAGCCCACATTGTGCAGGCCGTCTTCTACAGCAGTCTTGGCACCACGCCAAAAACGCGCACCTTTGATATCGATACCTATAAAGTTCGTGCCCGGATAGCGGTTTGCCAATCCTACCGAATATTCACCCTTGCCGCAGCCAAGCTCCAGCACTATAGGGTTATCGTTCTTAAAAAAATCAGCATTCCATTTGCCTTTTAGTGCAAAATCTCCCGCTACAGCCTCTTCTCTTGACGGTTGCAAAACATTGTCAAAAGTCTCGTTTTCCCTGAAACGCCTTAATTTATTCTTACTTCCCACTCTTAAAATTAAATTTTTGGTAAAATTAGGGAAATATATGACAATCGAAATAACTTTAGATTGCGGTTATTAAATACTTATCAAAAAAATAACCTGATTTTGGAAAAGCGTAAAAAAATACTGGTTGCCCCCCTCAACTCTGGCCTGGGCCATGCAACACGGTGTATACCTATTATAGAGGCGCTTGACAATCATGGATTTGAACCCATTATAGCCTCAGATGGCGCTGCACTACTTTTACTAAAAAAAGAATTTCCGCAGTACACCGCCTTAGAGCTACCCGCTTATGAGCTGGAATATGCAAAGGGCGAATCAGTTTTTAACCTGGCACATATTATGCGTATGGGCAGGATGTTTGCCAACATAACCCGCGAGCGAAAAGCCGTAAAAGTCTGGGTATTAGAGATGGGCATTGACGGAATAATATCTGACAGCCGGCCGGGTGCCTATTATAATGGGTTGCCCAATGTGTTTATTACGCACAGGCTTAATATATTATACGGAAATACGGCTGCCGTTTCCGGCACCCTGCACCGCAACTTTATAAGGAAGTTTAAAGAATGCTGGGTGCCGGATGTAAACCAGTCGCCAAACCTTTCAGGCAAGCTGGGCCATACCGAAGACACTATTAACGGGCTAAGGTATATAGGCACCATGAGCAGGCTGCATAAAACCGGCACCGATAAACAATATGATTTAGCAGTATTACTAAATGGGGACGAAGCTGCAAATAAACAATTAGAAGCCCGGCTAAGGGAAGACCTGCTCCATTTTAATGGTAACGTAATCTTCATACGCGGTGTGGTAGAACAAAAACAAACCATTATAAGGCACGGGCATATAACCTACTATAATTTTATGGAAAGCGACATGCTGGAGGAGGTACTTAATAAGAGTAGCCTGGTACTTTGCCGCCCCGGCTACAGCACTATAATGGATGTATCTAAATTATGTAAAAAAGTTTTTTTTATTCCTGCCCCGGGAAATGAAGAACATTTATACCTGGCCAAGAAACTTAAAAAGGCCGGATTAGCACCTTATGCATCGCAAAAATCATTCAGGATAAAAGATCTGGAAAAGGCAGGGATGTATAAAGGCCTGCGCGACATTAACGGCCTGGAGAAATGGAAAAATTTATTTTGTCTTTTCGAGGGTAAATGAAAATTCAGACCCCTGAGCGAAAGTGCTCTCTACATAAATTTTTTCGTCATGTGCTTCTATAATGTGTTTAACAATAGCAAGCCCCAGCCCTGATCCGCCCTCAGTACGGGCGCCACTTTTATCTACACGGTAAAAACGTTCAAATAAGCGCGGGATATGCTTTTGCTCAATACCCTCGCCATTGTCTTTTACGCGTACTATTATTTTATTGTTTACCAGGTCCTCTATACTTACCTCGGTAGTACCGTTCTCTTTACCATATTTAACCGAGTTCATTACCAGGTTTGTAACCACTTGCTGTATTTTTTCCTGATCGCCATATACCATAACGGGTTTAATATATTTGGCATCGAACATTAAAATGATACCTTTTTTATCGGCTTTCATTTCCAGGAGGTCAAATACATTTTGTATCAGCTCTACAATATTAAATTTGGTAAACTGCAGGTTAAGGTCGCCCACCTCCATCTTGGTTATCATATCAAGATCCTGGACAATATAGGTAAGGCGCTCTACCCCTTTTTCGGCGCGCTGCAGGTATTTTTTGCGAAGGGTTTTATCATTCATAGCACCATCCAGCAGAGTAAGCAGGTAGCCCTGAACGGTAAAAAGCGGGGTTTTTAGTTCGTGCGATACGTTACCTAAAAATTCCCGCCTGTATTCTTCCTGTATCTTAAGGGTTTCTATTTCCAGCTTTTTATCGCGTGCAAATTTTTCAAGCTCGCGGGTAAGCGTAGCCATATCTGTAGTAATGCGCTGGCCACGCAGCGGGCTCGACTCAAGCAGAGAAATATCATCATAAATTTTCTTTACCCTGCGATAAATAAAATGCTCTACGCGGTATTGCAGCATAAAAAACGAAAACAAAAAGAGTGTGATTGTAAATATAAGAATGATCTTCCAGTCTATAACATACATAAAGTACATGAGCGCCGCAAGCATAGCAGCAGCAAAAAACGACATGTATACTGCCGATTTAATGGCAAACCGGTATGATTTCTTAAATTTTATGTTCACAGAATTTCGAGCTTATAGCCCACTCCCTTAATTGTTTTAAATATGTCATCTCCTATTTTTTCGCGAAGCTTGCGTATGTGTACGTCTATGGTGCGGCCTCCCACAACAACCTCGTTACCCCAAACTTTGTCAAGTATCTCTTCCCTTTTAAACACTTTGCCCGGTTTAGAAGCCAGCAGGTAAAAAAGTTCAAATTCCTTACGCGGCAGCACTATCTCACGGTCTTCCATGATTATTTTGTACTCTTCGCGGTTTATCTCTATGTTACCCACACGCAAAACATCTTCCTTATTCTCGTCTTCCTTAAGCCTGCGCAGTAAAGCCTTAACTTTACTAACCAGCAATTTTGGCTTAATCGGCTTGGCGATATAATCGTCTGCACCGGCATCAAAGCCTGCCACCTGGCTGTAGTCTTCGCTACGCGCTGTTAAGAAGGTAATGATAACATTAGCGAGCTCCGGCATTTTCCTTATGTTCTCTACTGCCTCCATACCATCCATCTCAGGCATCATAACATCTATAATAATAAGGTGCGGCAATTCTTTTTTTGCCTTGGCTATCGCTTCTTTGCCATTAACCGCCGTAATAACATGGTAGCCTTCCTGAGACAGGTTATACCCCACGATTTCGAGGATATCCTGCTCATCATCAACCAATAAGATCTTAATGTCTTTTTTCTTCATTTTGACGCTATCTGTATGTTTAGCGGGGTAAAGGTAAAGATAATAAAAAAGCATCAAATAGTGTTAACCGTAATTTAATCTGTTAACAATTTAATAATAAAGACTAAATCCAAACCTAACGATTACCTAACATTCGGTTCAAGGTCTCACAGCATCTTTGCACCAAAATTATAACAACACGAAATGAAACTTAAATTATTAGTAATTACACTACTTACCTTTGTAATGGGCCTTGCCCAGGAAAAGGCTACCGTAACCGGAAAAGTAACTGACAAAGATATGGGCGGCGAGAGCCTTCCGTTTGCCAGTGTTGCTGTAAAAGGCACAAGCATTTCTGCCAATACTGATGAAAACGGAACCTACACACTAAGCGTACCTGCAGGTACAAGCACTATAGTGTTTAGCTTTTTAGGATATGAAACTGCAGAGATAGAGGTAACCCTTGCAGCAGGTGAAACTAAAACCTTAGACCAGGTACTGGGTTCAACAAGCGTACAGCTTACTGATGTGGTTATAGAAAAACAGGTAAGCCGCGAAAGGGAAACAGCACTTTTACTGCAACAAAAGAATGCCATAGAAATGAAGCAGAACATAGGTGCGCAGGAACTTAGCCGTAAAGGTGTGGGTGATGTAGCTACCGCAGTAGCTAAAACTTCAGGCATCTCTAAGCAGGAAGGCAGTAACAATGTATATGTGCGTGGACTTGGCGACCGTTACAACTCTACCTCTATGAATGGTTTACCGGTACCAAGCAACGACCCTGAAAAGAAAAATATTTTTCTTGATATTTTTACTACAGATATTGTAGATGTTATATCAATAGATAAGGTGTACTCTACAAGGCTTTTTGGTGACTTTGCCGGTGGTAACGTAGATATTATGTCTAAAGAATACCGTGGCAACGGAATGTTAGAAGTTTCTGTAGGTTCAAAACTAAACACAAATGCTCTAAGCAAATCAGGCGAATTTTATCTTCAGGACGGACCCAGCAAACTTGGTTTTAAAAATTATAGCTATTCACCTAATGCACTTAATGCATACACCTTTAAAAACAGCCTTACACCTCAAAAGGAAAGCCCGTATGCAGGAAGCATTGGCTTTAAGGCGGGAGAGTCTTACGAAATAGGCGAACAAGGCAGGCTAAACCTTTTTGCCACAGCAAATTTCAGCAACAGCTATGATTACAGGGAAGGCCTTAACCAAACGGTAAGTGCACAGGATGCTACTATAAACTCTTATGACCAGGAGCGCTTTCAATATTCTACAAATACTACAGGTATGTTTAATGCTGCCTACCGTTTAAACAACAATAATAAAATATCGTATAACTTTTTGCTTGTAAACTCATCAAACCAGTTTAGGGATACTTTTAACGGAACGATACGCGATATTGCCGAACAGGACAACGGCCTTATACAAAGGGGTACTTATATTAAAAACACCCTTATGATTAACCAGCTTTTAGGTAACCACAAAATTGACAGCCTTACCACAATAGACTGGGGCGCTTCATATAGCAAGGTTTTAAGCGATATGCCGGACAGGACTCAAAATACACTTAGAATCACAGACGGCACATGGAATTTAGCACAGGTTAACACTACAGACAACCACCGCTACAACCAAAAACTGGATGAAGACGAGCTTGCCGCAAAGCTTAGTGCCACCCGCCAGTTTGGCGGTGATGTAGATGGCCAGGCAAGAGGTAACCTTACCGTGGGCTACAATGGCCGTTTTAAAAAGCGTGATTTTGAAGCCATACAATTTAACTTCAGGCTTACCCAGGCGTCTTTAGCCCAGGCCATAGACCCTGACAACCTTGATGCACTTTTTAACACTACTAATTACGGCAACGGTGCATTTACAATTGAAGCTTATGCAGGTATGATTCCGCAAACCTACAGTGGCGACCAGAATATACATGCAGCTTTTGCTAACGCAGACTACAAACTTACCGAAAAACTTACCGCCAGCGTAGGCCTTAGGTATGAAAGGATTAAGCAAACCGTTACATGGAGGACACAGTTTGATCCCGTCGGAAGGTCTGATACATTTAACAAAAATGAATTCCTGCCAAACCTGATATTTAAATATGAGCTTAACGACAAGCAAAACCTTCGCTTTGCAGCCAGCAAAACATACACATTACCGCAATTTAAAGAAAGGTCTCCATTTATATATGAAGATATTAACGAAGTAAAGTTTGGTAACTTTGACCTGAACCCTTCTACAGACTACAACGTTGATTTTAAATGGGAGTTTTTCCCAGAAAAGGACGAACTTTTCTCGGCAGCGGTTTTTGGCAAATTAATCCAGGATCCCATTGCTGAAATAAACCTTGCATCTTCTACTAATGATATTTCATGGGTAAATATAAGCGACCAGGGTACTGTTATAGGTGTTGAAATAGAAGCAAGAAAAAACATATTGGCCTTTGAGAGCGAGTTTACAAATAAACTTTCGTTTGGCTTTAACGCTTCATACATGAAAACAAAACAGGACCTTGATGCCGAGAAAGTAAGGAGCGACTCTAACGGTCGCCTTAATATCAACCCTACAAACAGCACCTCTGGTTTTACCGGAGCTTCAGATTTCCTGGTTAATGCCGATATTTCTTACAACAAAGACTGGAGCATCGATGGTGGTATTACAGCAACAATTATGTACTCTCATTATTCTGACAGGCTTTATGCAATAGGAACTCAACAAAAAGGCAACCTGGTAGACAAAGGTATGGGTGCGCTCGACTTTGTACTTAAATCCCGCCTGGGCAGACATTTTGGTGTAGATTTAGTAACCCGCAACCTGCTTAACCCCACATTTGAAAGGGTTCAGGAAAACGCCGGAGGCGATGTACCGGTGGTAACCTTTAAAAGAGGCGCATATATTGGCCTTGGCGTAACATACAAGCTTTAATAAGGCTCATAAAACAACAATTTGCTCACATTAAGTTAACCTTAATTAAGCTACTATTCTTCAAATTTGCAATCAAAATAAGTATATCAAAATGAAAAAATCAATTGTAAAAATTTTTGCTATCGCATCTCTAACTTTCGCCATTGTAGTAGTGGGATGTTCAGATGATGACAAAACGTCAACTACTCCATCAAGCTTCGTTCTTAACCGTGATGCGCTTCAGGGCAGCATAAACGACGGTGAAGTTGTTCTTGAGTCTGGAACATACAAACTTACAGGCGAACTTTTTGTAAGAGCCGGTGCAAAACTTACTATTAAGCCGGGTGTAATTATCGAGGCTACAGCAAACACTAATAGCGTTGTGCGTTACATTGCTGTTGCACAAGATGGTAAAATCGATGTTCAGGGTACGGCTTCAAAACCTGTTGTAATGACATCCACAGCTAAAACTCCTGGAGCTTGGGGTGGTCTTGTACTTTGCGGAAGGGCTCCTATAAACAGTGGTGCTATTGCTACTGCAGAAGTTGGTTACCAACTTACTTACGGCGGTACTAATGCTGCTGATAACTCAGGCTCAATAAAATACTTAAGGGTAGAATATCCTGGCTACCAATACAGCTCCGCTAAAGAATTTAATGGTATCTCTTTCTTTGGTGTAGGTAATGGTACAGTAGTTGAAAACGTACAGGTTCTTGAAAGCTCTGATGACGGCTTTGAGTTCTTTGGCGGAACTGTAAACACAAAAAACCTTGTTGTTTTAAACACTAACACAACTTTTGCAGGTGATGACCTTTTTGACTGGACAGAAGGCTGGTCTGGAACTAACGAAAACTGGTATGGCAAAAGGACTAACGGTGGTAACAGGGGTATTGAGGCGGATAACAACTCAGAGAACCACCTTGCCTCACCTATATCTAACCCAACCATCAAAAACCTTACACTTATAGGTACAGGTGCTGCTGATGCAGGTTCTGAAGCTCAGGCTATCAAACTTAGGGTAGGTACTAAAGCTAAATTTGACAACGTATTCCTTAGCAACTGGAAAAGAGGTTTTGATGTTCAGCATAACGAAAGTGTAGGCTATGTTACAGACGGATCTCTTGACGCTGTAAACGTTAGGTTTGAAAACGTAACTGAGAAATCCAAAGGTACTAAAACTGCAGTAGGTACTGCACCTGCTGAAACCGCAGATGTAGACGCTATTTTTACTGAAAGCACTACTGCTACAGGTGCCGGTAACGGAGCTGCTGCACCTACATGGTCTCAGGGATGGACTACAGGACTTTAGTCTCTGCCACGTTCCTAAATTATATAGTAAAGCCCCTGCAATGCAGGGGCTTTTGCTTTTGTACTTGTTCATAAACATCAAAAGCTTAAGGAATAAATACAATAATCATTAATTTTAAAAAACATATACGATAAAAACTGAAATATGTTAAAATCATGGATTAAAATTTAATATTTTTTCATAAGAATTTTTGGTACGGTATTTGAAAATATTTTATACATTTACAACATTAATTAGCTCATGAAGAAACACTACATTTATATCACCTTATTACTGTTCTTTTTGATTTCGCTGGGCGCTGTGGCTCAGGAAACAAAGACAGCTTCTGCCGGAGGTAAAGAACCTATCGAAGGGCTTAACATTTACCCTAACCCGGTAAGTGGAGGACGTATATATATCACTTCAAAATCAGGCATTAATAAGGATATCGAAATATTTGATGTTCTTGGCAAACGTATACTGCAAGCCACACTTAGCAGCAAAGAACTTAACATTTCTGAACTTACCCCGGGCGTTTACATCATAAAAGTTAAAGAGGGAGATGCCACAGCAACCAGAAAACTGATTGTTAAGTAATTATCATCTTTTCAGGGCTGCTAAATTAATCTTAATTTTACATAAGAATATTTTTATATTTTTCTACAGTTGCTATCTTTGTTGTTAGAATAATAACAAAATTATCAACATGAAAAAACTTTACACTTTAACAATGTTCTTGTTAGGTTTTACTGCTGCTTTTGCACAAACCTTTTATCAGGAGAATTTTGGTACTGCACCTACCGGTAACCCAATTGCAACCGGCTACACTCAGTATCAAAACACCACTGTAACCTATACCGGTACAGGAACACTAAGAAACACTGCCGCTTCTACAGGATATACAGGAGTTTCAGGAAATGCCAATGTATACTTTGGTGCCATTGCACAGTATTTTTTAGCAGAAGGTATTAACACATCTCAATACAGTAGTGCAGACCTTACACTTACTTTTGGCCAAAGCCAGGGTACAGCTTCAGACACACCGTCTACAAACTTTGCTGTTGAAGTAAGCAGCGACGGTACAGCCTGGACTGCGCTTCCTTACACAAGGGTAGCTGCCACAGGATGGGAACTTATCACTATAAGCGGTGGTATACCAAGCACTACAAACCTAAGGGTGCGTTTTACTCAAAACACTACAATCCAGTACAGGATAGACGACGTAAAACTTAGCGCGGTTTCATCTTCATGTACATTTGGTTTCGGCCTTCCTACAACTGCATGTGATGCAGCTACTTTAGGTACAGACACTTATACTGCTACTATACCTTTTACAGGTGCAGCAAACGGTGTAGGTTACCAAATAACTACAACAAGCGGAACAATTGGTGGTGATGCACCTGCAACAGTTGCAGAAGGTAACATCACGATATCTGGCATTACAGAAAATACTAACATTACTGTAACAGTGGTAGGTGGCACTTGTAATAGCTCAGTAGACGTTACAGGCGTATATTGCAAGCCGGTAAATTCACTACCTTACTATGAGGGATTTGATTATACTGCAGGCGCTTCTCTTGGAGAAACTCAAAAATGGTGGGGTGCTAACTCTGGCGATGATGTAGTTGTTGCCGAAGGTAACCTTACTTACGCAGGGCTTGCTGCTTCTACAGGTAAATCAGTAACTTTTTCTGGTGCCGGTAAAGAAGCTTACACTCAATTTACTACAGTAACAGAAGGTGATGTATTCTCTTCATTCCTTATTAACGTTACAGACCTTGCTAACATCACTGTAGATGGTACATCTTCTTACGTTATAGGTTTCCTTGAAGAAAACACAAACGCATTCTATGCAGGCCGCGTTTTCCTTAAGAAAGTTGGCGAGCAGTACCAAATAGGTATTGGAACTACAAGCGATGCTGCTGCTGCAACGTTTACAAATTCATCTTATGATGTAAACACTACTGCTTTTGTAGTATTAAACTACGACTTTGCAGGTAACACCCTAAACGCATGGGTTAACCCTACAATTGCTACAACTACACCTTCAACGCCTGCTACGCTAACAGTAACATTTGAAGAAGCTATAACAGATATAGGTGGCTTTATCTTGCGCCAGGATGCTGCAACAAATACACCAAGCGTTACTTTTGACGAACTTAGGATAGGTACTACCCTTGCCTCTGTTGTTCCTGCTGCTGCAGGTGTTAAGGATAATAACATTGCAAACCTGAAACTTTACCCTAACCCGGTTACAGGAAACATCTTCAACGTTACTTCTAACACTAACGGTGTTAAATCTGTAGCTATTTTTGATGTACTTGGCAAACAGGTTCTAAACACTACAACTGCAAACGGTACTGTAAATGTATCTGACCTTAATGCTGGTGTATATATGGTTAAAATTACTGAAGAAGGCAAAACTGCTACAAGGAAACTTGTAAAACAGTAATCTTTCTTACACTTGATATTTAAAAGCACCGCGCAAGCGGTGCTTTTTTATTTTGTAACTTTGCCAAAAAGATTACAACGTGCTTACAGCTACCGATATATTTACTATAGCTTCAAAAAAAGAATTTGAAAAAACAAGCCTGAAAGTATTCAGGCACCAGTTTGACAACAATGTGGTATACCATGATTTTTGCACCTTTTTAGGCCGCGATAAGCAAAATGTAAAGTCAGTTAGAGATATACCTTTCCTGCCCATACAGTTCTTTAAGTCGCATGACGTATTAAGCACAACAGCACCCGTAAAAACAACCTTTACCAGCAGTGGTACCACAGGGAGCATTACCAGTCGCCACCTGGTGACCGACCTCGACTACTATGAGCAGAGTTTCCGCCTGGCGTTTTCGCAATTCTACGGTAACATAGAAGACTATGCCGTATTAGCCCTCCTGCCCTCTTATCTTGAACGTGAAGGATCATCACTCATCTATATGGCAGAAGACCTTATAAAAGGATCTAACAACGCTGACAGTGGTTTTTACCTGAATAATTATGATGAGCTGATAGAGAAACTTGTTAACCTTGATAATTCAGGACAAAACATACTCCTTATAGGTGTTACATACGCCCTTCTGGACTTAGTAGAAAAACGCGGCTTTAACCTGAAGAATACTATTATCATGGAAACCGGCGGCATGAAAGGCCGCCGCCGCGAAATGATACGCGAAGAATTACATGAAGTATTGTGTAAAGGTTTTGGCGTAAGCAAAATCCATTCAGAATATGGTATGACAGAACTACTGTCGCAGGCGTATTCTTTAGGCGATGGTATCTTTGAATGCCCCCCATGGATGGATATACTTATTCGCGATACAGAAGATGCCCTTACTTATATAGAACCCGGAAAGACAGGCGGCATCAACCTTATTGATCTGGCAAACTATAATTCGTGCTCCTTTATTGCTACGCAGGACCTGGGTAAAAAATATCCCAACCAAAGCTTCGAAGTTCTTGGCCGTTTTGACAACAGCGACATCAGGGGATGCAACCTTATGGTGATGTAAACATTATTTTTACCTATCAATTTTCCTCTACTAATATTTTACGAGGAAGGCACAAAGGTTTTCACTCAGACCAAAAATTTGCCTGAATAAATGTTCACACAGCTTTATACCCTCCTCTCGCAGGTGTTAGCAGTTGTGCCCATGCAAAAAAATTTTGTGCATTCATCATAAAAAAATTGAGGTAAAAACCGGAATAAAATCCGTGGTAAATAAAAAACAAAAAGGGCCTCCTAAAAACTTAGAAAACCCTTTATTATACCGAAATGTAAAAGTAATTATTTACCCTTATTTGCTTCTGTTATATATTTTTCAAGCGCCATCGTCATGCTGGGGGTTCCAGGTGTCGGTGCCATGATATCTATGCGAAGGCCATGATCTAAAGCTTCTTTTTGCGTAGTACTGCCAAAAACAGCTATGCGTGTGTTGTTCTGCTGAAAATCAGGGAAATTCTTAAATAGCGACTTTATACCGGTAGGGCTAAAGAAAGCCAGTATATCATAATAAACATCCTTAAGGTCGCTAAGGTCGCTCATCATGGTACGGTAAAAAGTACCCGGCGTCCAGTCTACCTTTAAGCTATTTAGCACCTGGGGCATATCTTCATTAAGCTGCTCAGATGACGGAAGTAAAAACTTTTCGTCTTTGTATTTCTTTATTAGTGGCGACAGGTCTGCAAAATCTTTCTGCCCCACATAAATTTTCCTTTTACGGTATACCACATACTTTTGAAGATAAAAGGCAATAGCCTCACTCTGGCAAAAATACTTTAATGTTTCCGGTACTTTATAGCGCATTTCTTCGGCCACCCTAAAAAAGTGGTCTATAGAATTTTTGCTGGTAAGGATGATGGCGGTGTAGTTATTTAGGTCAATTTTTTGCGCCCTCACGTCTTTGGCACTTACACCCTCAACATGAATAAACGGCCTGAAGTCTACCTTTACCTTCAGCTTATTCTGAATTTCGTAGTACGGTGAATTTTCTACTTTAGGCTCAGGTTGCGAAACCAAAATTGTTTTCACTTTCATAATGATATGGTTTGTTAACTAGCTTCTATTAAACCAATAATAGAGAAAAAAATAGGGTGCTATTTCAAGTGCGCAAAGATACAAAATAAAATAGAACAATTTGCTGAGGATCAATTTTTGATAAATCCTTAAAGAAATAAGGTACGAAAGTATGCTTGCAGCTCCAATAAGCCCTAAAATTATGTATAATACCAAGGCCCTGGGCGCAAGATTGTAAAATAATACAACGTTTACAGGAAGCAAAAGCAGCCCTATATAAGCCCTGTAATTTACTTTGTGCAGGTTAAACTGCTCATTAAAATCTTCTATATTAAAAGCAGTGGCTATAATTTTTTCTACCAGGAACTTTGCAAGCACAAAAGAAGTGATTACCGTAAGCAGCTGTATGTAATTTAAAAAGCCACCTGGGCTCTTACCAAAATAAGTTAGCACAAACTGCAGTAAAAACGCATACGATATTACCTGAACAAAAAAGAAGGATATGGTAAACCAGCTCTGCAGGTTGCTGCTGTCTTTATATATCTTTGTATACTTATCACTCCAGGCGAGTTTTACAAACTCGGTAAAGCGTGCTTCAAACACCGTACGGTTTATTGCAATGATACCAAAACAGCACACAAACAGCACAGTAGCCCAGTCGTGGGTGCCGGACATACGCTCGTGCAGTGTAAAATTATTCATGCTGCAAAAATACTACTTTTTACAAACCTGAAAGTTAATTATAATTTAATTGTTTTTTATGCGTTGATAAATACACTACTTTTGCACAAAATTTTGGCCTGCCAGATGAGCGACGGACTTGTAATTATTCCCACCTATAACGAGATTGAAAATATTGAGTCCATCATAAGGGCTGTTTTTGAGCTTACTACGCCGTTTGACGTGCTGGTAGTAGACGATAATTCTCCCGATGGTACTGCTGCAAAGGTGCGCGAACTGCAGGCAGAATATCCAAACCTTAATCTGGAGGTACGCCAGGGTAAATCAGGGCTGGGCACTGCATATGTACACGGATTTAAATGGGCCATTGCCAGAAAATATGATTACATATTTGAAATGGATGCCGATTTTTCGCATAATCCTATAGACCTTGCAAGGCTCTACGAAGCCTGCCATAAAGGTGCCGATATGGCCATAGGCTCCCGATATGTTACCGGGGTTAATGTTGTAAACTGGCCGCTAAGCAGGGTGCTTATGAGCTACTATGCTTCAAGCTATGTAAGGGCCATAACCGGAATGACCATTCGAGATGCTACCGCCGGATTTGTGTGCTATAAAAGAAACGTGCTGGAGAGCATAAACCTCGAGCGTATAAAATTTGTAGGCTATGCCTTTCAGATAGAAATGAAATACCGGACCTATGCAAACGGATTTAACATTGTAGAAGTGCCTATAATATTTACCGACCGCACTAAGGGACAGAGCAAAATGAGCTCTGCCATATTTAAAGAAGCCATATTTGGGGTGATACGCCTGAGATGGAAAAAAATGCTGAACAGACTATAAATTGCCAATGAACAGGATACTTATTAAGAATGCCAAAATTGTAAACGAGGGTACAATTTTTGAAGGCGATCTTTATATCGAAGATAAATTTATTAAGGAAATTGCAGAAAAGATAAGCCCAAAATCAGGCGATGTAAAAATCGTAGATGCAGAAGGCAGCTTTTTAATACCGGGCGCTATAGATGACCAGGTGCACTTCCGTGAGCCGGGCCTTACCCACAAAGGCACAATAGAAACCGAAAGCCGCGCTGCTGTGGCCGGAGGGGTTACATCGTTTATAGAACAGCCTAATACTGTACCTAATGCCGTAACACAAGAGTTGCTGGAAGATAAATACCAGAGAGCTGCAGAGGTTTCATACGCTAACTATTCATTTATGATGGGGGGCACTAACGATAATCTGGAAGAGGTATTAAAAACAAACCCTAAAAATGTGGCGGGCATTAAGTTGTTCCTGGGGTCTTCTACCGGAAATATGCTGGTAGATGACGAGGCCGTGCTGGAAAAGATATTCAGCAGCACAAAGATGCTGATTGCAGCCCACTGCGAAGATGAAGCTACCATCCGCCAGAACCTTGAAAAATATAAGGAAGAATATGGCGACAACATCCCTGTAAAATTCCACCCCCTTATCCGCTCTGCCGAGGCGTGCTACATCTCTTCATCAAGGGCTGTAGAACTGGCTAAGAAAACCGGAGCAAGGCTGCACGTATTCCACGTTTCTACCGCTAAGGAAACCGATTTGTTTACAAATAAGATCCCGCTGGAAGATAAAAAGATCACTGCCGAAGTTTGCATCCACCATTTATGGTTTACAGATGCCGACTACGATAAAAAGGGTGCACTGATAAAATGGAACCCTGCCGTAAAAACGGAAGCGGACCGCGATGCACTATGGAAAGCCCTGCTGGACGACCGTATAGATGTTATTGCAACAGACCATGCACCACATACCTTAGAAGAAAAGAAAAACCCATACACAAGCTCGCCTTCCGGGGGGCCGGTGGTACAGCATAGCGTGGTAGCCATGTTTGAGGCTTATCACCAAAAGAAAATATCAGTAGAAAAGATCGTTGAGAAAATGGCGCATAACCCCGCCAAGATCTTTAAGATCGAAAAACGCGGCTTTATCCGCGAAGGGTACTATGCCGACCTTGTTATTGTAAACCCGGGATTGCCGTGGAACGTTAAAAAAGAGAACATCCTGTACAAATGCGGATGGTCTCCCTTTGAAGGCGTTAACTTTAAATCGCGCATCAGCCATACATTTGTAAACGGGCAAATGGTATATAACAACTTTAAAGTAAAAGACATTCGCTGTGGCGAAAGGTTGCTTTTTGACAGGGAGTAATTATACCTCAAAATATATCTTTAAATACGCAGCCACATCAATACTATACGATGTGGCTGTTTCGTTTTAATAACACCCGAAAAAATTGTAATTTTACACTATGAAAAAACTGGTTTTTATACTGCTGTCAATATTGGCCGTATCGTGCGGTGATGAATTGGCACCTAAGCCTGAAACATTGCTTAGCGAAGATAATATGGTAGACATCCTTTATGATGTGTCGTTATTGCAGGCTATAAAATCATTTAAGCCGCAGGCACTGGACAGCAGCCATGTAGACCCACGTAATTATATCTACAAAAAATACAAGATTGACAGCCTTACGCTGGCGCAAAATCATATTTGGTATGCTTCTAACCTGGAGCAGTATGAAAAAATGCAAAAAAGGGTAGTTACCAGATTAGAACGGGAAAAAGACAAACTGAAACCTAAGAAAAAGAAAAACACCACCCCGGCAGTTAATACCGATAAAAGCAAGACGGCAGAAAAACCAAAAGTACTTTTAAAGAAGTAGGAACGCCTGAAGAGACTAAGAGATACCGCTAAATAGGAATGTATATATACAGAATGGCAGGATGATAGCGTCCCGCCATTTTTATTGCTTTAAATAATCCGCCGCAAGTTTTTCAAGATATGGCTTCATATCTGTAAATTTATAGTGTAGCGCATTTATAATTTTTGTACTATCTAAGGGCTCTGTGGTGTAAGCGGTTTGTGCCATGTGCCGGGTAAGCAGGCGTTTCCGCATCAGCAGTTTGCTCAGCAGCCAGTCCATGCGCCAGGCTATAGCAGTCAGCAACTTAGTTGCATAAATAAAAGGCCCGCTTTTGTTCATGCCTTTTGCCACAATATCCAGCATTTCCTTAAGCGTAGGATTCTCTGCCACCAGCGTATAACGCTCACCGCTTACGTTGCTTTCCATAAGCCGCAGCATTATATCACTAACATCCTCTACAGCAACGATACCCACAACTCCCGGTGTGTAAAAATACTGCCCTTGCTTTACCGATTTAAAAACTGCACCGGTACCCTGCTCCCAATAGCCGTACCCAAAAATAAGGCCGGGGTTTACAATAACCACTTTTAGCCCTTCCTGCCAGCCACGCCACACTTCCATCTCTGCGCCATACTTGCTTATCTGGTAATCGCTATGGTACACTTCGGGGTTCCAGTCGGTCTCCTCGGTAATAGTACTGCCTGCAATAAGCGGGTCACCCAGCGCAGCAATAGAGCTTACATGGCAAAACTTCTCCACACCAAATGCAAGTGCACAGTTTACCATGTTAGCGGTACCTTCTATATTCACTTTGCGCAGGATATCTTCATCCCGCGGATCAAAAGAAATATATGCAGCACAGTGATATACGTGTGTAACGCCGGCAAAAGCCGCTTCGAGCGATGGCACATCGGTAATATCACCTGCCACCCATTGTATGGTTTCAAAATCAGCAAATCTGCTGTGGTGGGCAAACAGCTTTTTGGTCTTACTAATGTTCTCTTCGTTATGGTAAAGCGCACGGACAGTAGAACCCCCACCTGCAAGCCGCAACAGCAGATGGCCTCCTACTAATCCTGTTCCTCCGGTAATTAATATCATAAAAACAAAGTTACGTAAAAATGGCAGCTACAGGCAGTATATAATATTTTTTAGCACTTACACAGGTTTTAAAACACAGGTATCCTGAAAATAAAAAATATTGGATTTAATCCTAAAGCAGCGTTTTTATGCCACATATTTGTACCACAAGGGGCACCAGGATTTTCACAAAGGGCACAGTGAAAACCGCCTTTGGCGGAAGAACACAAAGCTTTGTGTCCTTTCAGTATCTCTTATATCTCAACCTGCTTAGTGTACTTAGTGAAAATCCTGGTGCCCCTTGTGGTAAAATTTCTTTAGTAAGGTCTCCTGAAAACCTATGTTTTTAAAACCTTACAGTGTTTATGCCTAAGTTTTAGTATTTTTGCAGCCGAATTAATTAACAGCGATGAAAAATTTTGTAGCCGAATTGCAATGGAGGGGTATGGTGCACGACATTATGCCGGGAACTGAGGAACAACTTCTTAAAGAAATGACGACTGCCTATATAGGGTTTGACCCTACCTCAGACAGCCTGCATATAGGCAGCCTTGTGCCCATTATCATCCTTAAGCACCTCTATAACCATGGCCACAGGCCTATAGCGCTTGTGGGCGGGGCAACAGGTATGATAGGCGACCCATCGGGTAAAAGCGATGAGCGTAACCTGCTGGACGAAGCTACACTGAACAAAAACGTAAACGGTATCAAAGTACTGCTGTCACGTTTTCTTGACTTTGATTCTACCGAAGCAAATGCACCTATACTGGTAAACAACTACGACTGGATGAAGGAGTTTTCATTCATAGGGTTTGTGCGCGATGTGGGCAAGCGCATTACGGTAAACTACATGATGGCAAAGGATTCAGTTAAAAAACGCCTTACCGGTGAGGCCGGAAGTGGTATGTCTTTTACTGAATTTACTTACCAGCTGATACAGGGATACGACTTTTACCACCTCTATAAAACGCACAATGCCCTGCTGCAACTGGGCGGTTCTGACCAGTGGGGCAATATCACCACAGGCACCGAGCTTATTCGCCGTATGAGCGATGAAGGCGGAAAAGGATATGCCATGACCTGTCCGCTTATTACCAAAGCAGACGGCTCTAAATTTGGTAAAAGCGAAGGTGGCAACGTTTGGCTTACCGCAGATAAGACATCGCCTTACAAATTTTACCAGTTTTGGGTAAAGGCCAGCGATGCTGATGCTGAGAAATATATTAAGATATTTACCTTTCTTGCAGAAGATGAGATAAACACATTGATCGAAGCCCACAAAGAGGCACCGCATTTAAGGCAGCTTCAAAAAAAGCTTGCTGAAGAGGTTACTACTTTTGTACACGGTACGGAGCAGCTTGAAGAGGCAATAAAAAGATCGGAATTTGTATATTCTAAATTTAACTATGAGCAGCTTAACGGGTTGAGCGAAGATTTCTTTACCGATATTTTTGGAGAATTCTTTCATGCAGACATCACTGCGGAGCAACTGAGCCCGGAGCAGGACCTTATCGAACTGCTTTCTGATATTACAAAAATATTCCCATCGAGGGGTGAGGCAAGAAAAGCACTTGCTGCCAATGCCGTAGCGGTAAATAAAGAAAAAGTTACCGATGCCTACAAAGTGTCTGAGAAAGACCTTGTTTTAGGAAAGTATATCATGATACAGTTTGGCAAGAATAAAACATTTGTTTTAGCGCTAAAATAATTTAAGAGGCTTAGGCCTCTTTTTTTATGGCTTATTTTATTTTACAGGTTTTTACCACAAGATTTTTATACCAAGTTTTTTACAAGAAGATTTTTACCACAAGGCCCACGGGGTTATTCACGGGGAACACAAAGCTGTATGAAATTATTATTTGCTAATTTTCACTCAAAGAGAAGCACACACCCGAGGGCGAAAGCCCGAACTGACGAAGTAAAGCTTTGTGTCCTCCTGCCGAAGGCAGTTCTCATTGTGCCCTTAGTGAACTCCGTGGTAAAAAAGACTTTACCACACCTGAGGGCGAAAACCCGGTTGACAAAGTAAAGGGCACCAGGATTTTTCACGGGGAAATACAAATTAACTAAATATCCAGGAGAGGCACACACCCGAGGGCGAAAGCCTGAACTGACGAAGTAAAGCTTTGTGTCCTTCTGCCGAAGGCAGTTCTCATTGTGGCCTTTGTGAAAACCTTTGTGGACTTAGTGGTAAAAAATTACAAGTAGTAGATTTACGTGTAAAGGTCAATTAGTTACATACAAGTATAAATAACACAATTAATTTCAGTTGTTTATAAAAAAATAGCTGCCCGTCCCCGGGCAGCCTTTCCAAAAACATCTATTCTAAAATCCACAATTATGCCAGCGGTCCGCCGGCGATAATTTCGTTATTTGAGAACTCTTCAAATTTAGTAAAATTTTTCCGGAAGTTGGATGCTAATTCTTTAGCTTTTTCATCATAAGCATCTTTATCTTCCCATGTATCCCTTGGGTTCAATACCTCATCGGGCACATTAGGGCAGCTCTGCGGCACCTGTAGCCCAAAATAGGGCTCTAGTGCATAGTTAACAGTATCCAGTTGGCCGTTAAGGGCTGCGGTAATCATGCTACGGGTATAGCGGAGTTTCATCCTGCTTCCGGTACCATAAGCCCCACCGGTCCAGCCGGTATTAATAAGCCACACATTAACATCGGCTTCACGCATTTTATTAATCAGCATTTCGGCATAGCGCGCAGGGTGCAGTGGCATAAAAGGTGCACCAAAACAGGCCGAAAAATTAGGCTGCGGCTCTTTAACACCTTCTTCTGTACCCGCAACCTTTGCCGTGTAGCCTGATATGAACC
>Ga0247809_1000420_pt1 | contig 20001 bp, 20 predicted proteins | sample UWRJL104311B1_FD_180951 | JGI IMG/M metagenome (GOLD analysis project Ga0247809, IMG submission 180951) | Plant litter microbial communities from Arlington Agricultural Research Station in Wisconsin, United States - UWRJ-L104-311B-1 | ecosystem: Environmental > Terrestrial > Plant litter >...
CGCCGCTATAGTTGGACGAGAAGCCCTCATAGTTGCCAGGCTTGTTGATGACCGCGTTCAGCGTCGTCTGCATGCCCGGCATCGTGTAGATCATGCCGGCGAGCGCCGGGATGTAGAACGCGTTCATCACCGATGACGAGGTCATCTGGAAGCGGATCGGACGATCGACCGGCGCGGCCAATTCGTTGACCGTGGCGATGCCGTATTCCGGATAGATGAAGAGCCACTTCCAATCGAGCGCGACCACCTGAACTTCCAACGGCTTGCCGGCGCCGTTCGGACCGTTGCCCGCCTGCTGCTTGTCGACCAGGTTGCCGACCGGCACGTTGTTCGCGAGCGTCGGAGAATCAGGCTTGATCCGGCCGAGCGGGCGATACGGATCGAGCAAATGCGTGCTGGTCCAGGTCAGCGCGCCGAGCGCGATGATGATCAGCAGCGGGATGCCCCAGATCAACAACTCCAGACCGACCGAGTGATCCCAGTTGGGTTCGTACTTGGCGGCCTTGTTCGACTGGCGATACCGGAACGCGAAGAACAGCGTGAGGCAGATCACCGGCACGATAATCAGCAGCATCAGCCCGGTCGAGATCAACACGAGGTCGCGCTGCTGCACTGCGATATCGCCGGATGGCGACATCACCACCCAGTCGCAACCGCTGGTGAGCAGTGCCAAGGGCATGGCCACCAACCATTTTCGAGCCGAGATTTTGGTGCGGGAAAGCTGTGTCACGACGGTCATTCGGTCCCCCTACGCCTCGGTTGCGCTGCGCTACAGTGGACAATTTGTCCAATGGGCGCTGCACTGCAACATCGGCATGACTTTATCGTCACCCGGAGTAGCATAGATCACCCCTGCCCGCATTGGGCGCGGGAGATTGGCGCGGAATATATCTGCCCGCATCCGCCGGAACAGCGTATCATCGGGTTCGCGCCCTGAAGAGCGAGTTGAAGAATGAGTGCAAATACAGTCCCCGAGACGAGCTTCGAAGCCGACGCTCGCAGTATCCACAGCGACGGCGAGCACGTCACGCCCGGCGTGATCGCGATCGGCGTGGTGATCGGCCGCACCTCGGAATTCTTCGACTTCTTCGTGTACGCGATCGCCTCGGTGCTCGTGTTCCCGACGCTGGTCTTCCCGTATGTCGACCGGTTGCAGGGCACGCTGTATTCGTTTGCAGTGTTCGCGCTGGCGTTCATCGCCCGCCCGATCGGTTCGATCATCTTCATCGCGGTCGACCGCGCCTATGGCCGCAGCGTCAAGCTGACGATCTCGATCTTCCTGCTCGGCACCTCGACCGTCGCGATGGGCTTCATCCCGAGTTATGATTCGGTCGGCAACTGGTCGGTCGCGATCCTCGCGCTGCTCCGTATCGGCCAAGGGATCGCGCTCGGTGGCGCCTGGGATGGTCTCGCCTCGCTGCTGTCGCTGAACTCGCCGGAAAAGCATCGCGGCTGGTACGCGATGCTGCCGCAGCTCGGTGCGCCGATCGGTCTGCTAGTCGCGAGCGGCCTGTTCGCGTTCTTCGTCGCCGCACTGCCGACCGAGGATTTCTTCTCGTGGGGCTGGCGCTATCCGTTCTTCGTGGCGTTCGCGATCAACGTCGTCGCACTGTTCGCGCGCCTGCGCCTGGTGGTGACGCCCGAATTCGAAGAAATGTACGCCAAGCGCGAGCTCGAGCCCGCACCGGTGGTCGAGACCGTGCAGTCGCAGTGGAAGGCGATCTGGCTCGGCTCGTTCGTGCCGCTCGCGAGCTTCGCGTTGTTCCACATGGTCACGGTGTTCCCGCTGTCGTGGGTCGTGCTGTTCACGCGTGAGGCACCCGCTCGCTTCCTGGTGGTCGAGGTGATCGGCGCGGTGATCGGCATCGGCGCGATGCTGGTGTCGGGGCTGCTCGCGGACCGGTTCGGGCGTCGCACGATGCTGGGGACGATCGCGGTGCTGATCGCGCTGTTCGCGATTGCCGCACCCAAGCTGCTCGATGGCGGCGACGTCGGCGAGCGCCTGTTCATGGGCATCGGCTTCCTGCTGTTCGGCCTGTCGTTCGGCCAGTCCTCGGGCGCGATCGCTTCGAGCCTGTCGCCGCAGCACCGCTACACGGGCTCGGCGCTGACGACCGATCTGGCGTGGCTGTTCGGTGCCGGATTTGCCCCGCTGGCGGCGCTGTTGCTGACGAGCAAGCTGGGTCTGGCAGCGAGCGGCGCGTACCTGTTCTCGGGCGCTGTGTTCACGCTGATCGCACTGGGGTTGAACAAGCAGCTCGCCAAGCGCGATATCGCGCGGTGATTGGTCGGGGCTGACGGACTTACCGAACGGCCCCTCACGAACGATCATCATCGCCGGCATCTCACGAAAACCACGGGACACCCACCAGCACCACCCCGGCGAAGGCCGGGGCCCAGTTGGCAAGGTAGTGGTAACGACGCGCTATCCTTAGTTAGCACCGTCCCCCAACTGGGCCCCGGCCTTCGCCGGGGTGGTAGCAGCTTGGTAGGATCGGTACGTCCTCAATAGAGTAGTTCCCCCGCGAAGGCGGGGGTCCAGAAGCCACCAACGCCACCGCCTGTGACCCTGGACTCCCGCCTTCGCGGGAGAACAGTGACTGGCAAGCATTCAAACCCGCGAGTGTTCTCAAACCCGCCGGCGGTCCAGCCCCCAGGACACCGCCCAGATCACAAACCCGCCAAGCGCCAAGGCCGTCCCGACCCAGCCGGTCGACGGCAACCCATACCCACCCGCAATCGCCAGCCCGCCGAGCCAGGGCCCAAGCGCGTTGGCGGTATTGAATGCGGAATGATTGAGCGCCGCCGCCAAGGTCTGCGCCTCCTCCGCGACATCCATCAGCCGCGTCTGCAGGATCGTCGAGAGCCCGCCGCCGCACCCGATCAACACCACCACCGGCAACATCGCCCAGAGATGCGGCGTCGCCGGCGCGTAGAGCGCAAGCGCCCCTGCCCCGAACAGCAACGTGATCCCCGCCGCCGGCATCAGCGCCACGTCCGCAGCCTTTGCGCAGACCAAAGTCCCGATCGTCATCCCGACGCCGAACAACGCGAACGCAACCGGCGTGAATGCGGACGACACCCCCGTGACCTCGGTCAGCGTCGAGGCCAAGTATGTATAAACGCAGAAAATCCCGCCGAACCCGACCGCGCCGATCGCCAGCGTCAGCCAAACCTGCCCGTTACGCAGTGCCGCGAGTTCCCCGAGCGGGCTTGCATCCTTGGCGGGGCGCAGGACCGGCGCGAACCGAAACAGCATCGCCACCGTCGCGGCCGCGATGATCGCGACGATCCCGAAACCCCAGCGCCAACCGAACCACTGCCCGATGCCGTTCGCCAGCGGCACGCCCGCGATCGTCGCGATCGTCAGCCCCAGCATCATCCGCGACACCGCCCGCGATCGCTTCTCACGCGGAACCATCGACGCCGCGACCAGCGATCCGACCCCGAAATACGCGCCATGCGGCAGGCCACTCAGGAACCGGGCGAGCAGCATCAGGTGATAGGTCGGCGCGAGCGCGGACAGGCCGTTGGCGATCCCGAGGAACGTCATCAACCCGATCAGCAGCACCCGCCGTTCGATCTTCGCCGCCAGCACCGCGATCGTCGGCGCGCCCACGACCACGCCCAAGGCGTAGGCGCTGATGACATGCCCCGCGGTCGGCTCGTCGATCCCGAGGCCGCGCGCGAACTGCGGCAACAGACTCATCGCCGCGAACTCGGTGGTGCCGATCGCGAACCCGCCGACGGCGAGCGCGAGCAGCGCCATGCGCGTATCGACAGGTTTCATGGGGTATCGCTTCCGTAAGGTCGGGGTGGCCGCAGAATGCTGCGTCGCAGCAAATGCCTCTATCAGCCCGGCCGCCGCATCTTGAACAAGGAATCCTCCGTGATCGCAAAGTAATCCGCGGGGCCGCCGCCGCGCAGGATCGGGTTCGCGCGGGCGGTCTGGTAGACACCGTCCTCCAGCATCGCCGAGTCGATATGGATCGCGACCGCCTCGCCCAGCACCAGCCACTGGTCGAGCTCGCGGCCTTCCTTCGTCTCAAGACGGATCAGCTGCGTGAGCTTGCACTCGAACTGCGCGCGCGAAGCAGCGACCCGCGCCGGCTTGACCTTCGTCGAGGCGGCCATCTCGAGCCCTGCCAGCGCGAACTCGTCGACGTCCGCCGGCACGCTCGCCGAGGTCGCGTTCATCGCCTCGCCGAGATCGCGCGTGACGAGGTTCCAGACGAACTCGCCGGTCGCCTCGATATTGGCGACGCTGTCCTTCCAGCCCATCGACGAGAAGCCGATGATCGGCGGGGTGTAGTTGAACAGGTTGAAGAAGCTATACGGCGCGAGATTCGCGACACCGTCTGCGGACACGGTGCTGACCCAGCCGATCGGACGCGGCGCGACGATCGCGTTTAGGGGATCGTGCGGCAGGCGATGGCCGTTCGTGGGCTCGTAAGAATGCCATTCGGTCATACATGTATTCCTGCTAGGTCACGGTCAGACTGCCTATAGCGAAGGTCGAGCATGAACGATCCCACTGCCCCGATTGTCATCAAGCGCCACCGGCTGGCGACGCGCGTCTGGCACTGGGTGACGGTGGTGACGATGTTCATCATGATCGGCAGCGGCATCGGCATCCTAAAAGCGCATCCGCGGCTGTATTGGGGACGGTACGGTGCGAACTTCGATACCGCGTGGACAACGCTCGACCAGTGGCCGAGCTGGCTGGTGTCGCTGCTCAACCTGCTGACGATCCCGACGAGCTACAACCTCGCGCTGTCGCGACGCTGGCATCTGCTGTTCGCGCTGGTGCTCGCCTTCGCGCTGCTCGGGTTCATGATCGTCAGCTTGGTCAACAAGCACTTCCAGCGCGATCTCCGCGTGCGTGCCGCCGAGCTTTCGCCGCGCGAAGTGGTGCATGACGTGAGGGAGCATCTGGCGTTCCGCTTTCACGATCCTAAGAAGCCGGGCGCGTACAATATCCTTCAGAAGCTCTCGTATGTCGTAACGATCTTCGTCCTGATCCCGCTGATGATCCTGACCGGGCTGACGATGTCGCCGGGGATGGACGCGGCCTGGCCGTGGCTGCTCGAAGTCTTCGGCGGGCGCCAATCGGCGCGGTCGATCCACTTCATCGCCGCCACCGGGCTGGTGCTGTTCATCATCGCGCATCTGGCGCTGGTGATCCTGGCGGGGACGTGGAACGAGGTGCGATCGATGATCACCGGGCGCTGGAAGGTCCCCCCTCACACGTCGGAGGACGTCGCATGAGTTCGCTGATAACCCGCCGCTCTCTCGTCATGGGCGCGACCGTCGGTGCAGGCGCGCTGCTGGCCGGCTGCGACAAGATCGCCGCGAACCCCGGGGCACGGAAGATCCTGTTCATGGGCGAGGACATGAACCGCGGGTTGCAGCGTGCGCTGACCAACCGCAACGCGCTGGCACCCGAGTTCAGCCCCGCGCAGATGTCGCCGATCTTCCGCTCCAATGGGACGAGCAATCCGGGGACGGCGGAATATACCGCGATGGTCGCCAACAATTTTGCGGATTACCGGTTGAAGGTCGGCGGGCTGGTCGATCGGCCGCTGTCGGTTTCGCTCCCGCAACTCCGCCAGATGCCGTCGCGTGCGCAGATCACGCGCCACGACTGCGTCGAGGGCTGGAGCGCGATCGGCAAATGGCAGGGGCCGAAGCTCGGCGCGCTGCTGACCGCTGCGGGTTTGCAGAAGTCCGCGCGCTACATCGTGTTCACCTGCGCCGACTTGTTCGGCGGCGCGAACTATTACGAGTCGGTCGATCTGGTCGACGCGTTCCATCCGCAGACGATTCTTGCCTGGGCGCTCAACGATCAGGTGCTCGACGTCGCGCACGGCGCCCCCGTTCGGCTGCGCGTCGAACGACAGCTCGGCTACAAGCACGCCAAATACGTCATGGCGATCGACGCGGTCGCCAGTCTCGCCGGGATCGGCAAGGGCAAGGGCGGCTATTGGGAAGATAACGTGGATTATGACTGGTACGCAGGCATCTGAGCCGCCCCGAGGGGTAGCGCAATTCCGTACCAGTCATTAGCTAACGCGACATGGCCCTATTCGATCGTTTCCTGGCTCGGCAGGTTAAAACCGGCGAACTCACGCTCATCCACGCGGACGGCACGACCAAGCATTTCGGCAAGCCCGATGCTGCGTATAATCCGGTCACGATCCGGCTGACCCAGCCGGGCGTCGCCGGCGCCATCGTCCGCCACCCGGCGCTGGGCGCGGCGGAGGCGTTCATGGATGGGCGGCTCGTGATCGAGCGCGGCGACATTCGCGATCTGGTCAACCTGCTCAAGGGCAACAGCCCGTGGGAGCGTGGGGGGGGGCTTAATCCGTCGCTGCCGATCAAGCTGCTCGACAAGGTGGTGCACCGCGTCGACCGCGTGAACATGGCGCGGCGGTCGAAGAAGAACGTCGCGCACCACTATGATCTGTCGGACCGGCTGTACGACCTGTTCCTCGACGCGGACCGGCAATATTCCTGCGCGTACTTCACCGACCCGGGCAACAGCCTGGAGCAGGCGCAGTCGGACAAGAAGGCGCACATTGCTGCCAAGCTTGCGATCCAGCCGGGTATGCGGGTGCTCGACATCGGCTGCGGCTGGGGTGGCATGGCGCTGTACCTGCACGCGAAGACCGGCGCCGAGGTGCTTGGCGTGACGCTCAGTGAGGAACAATTGAAGGTCGCGCGGCGGCGGGCCGAGGAGGCTGGCGTTGCCGACAAGGTGAAATTCGAGCTGATCGACTACCGCGCGCTGACCGGGACATTCGACCGGATCGTCTCGGTCGGGATGTTCGAGCATGTCGGCCCGGCGCACTACAAGGCGTTCTTCCGCAAATGCCGCGACCTGCTGACCGCGGACGGCGTGATGCTGCTCCACACGATCGGCCGGATGGGTGGTCCGGGCGTCACCGACACCTTCACGACCAAGTACATCTTCCCGGGCGGGTACAACCCTGCGCTGTCGGAGATCGTGAAGGGGTATGAGGGGCTGCGGATGTTCCCGACCGATATCGAGGTGTTGCGCGTGCATTACGCGCTGACGATCGACATCTGGTATGACCGGACGGTGGCCGCAAAGGACGCGATCGTCGCTTTGTACGACGAGCGGTTCTACCGGATGTGGACGTTCTATCTGGCGGGCGCCGCGGCGGCGTTCCGGACCGGGGGGATGGTCAATTACCAGATCCAGCTGTCGAAGAGCCGGATGACGCTGCCGCTGACGCGGGACTATATGCTCGAGGGTGAGCGGGCGTTGCGCGAAGGTTGAGCTACTCCCTTTCCTGAAAGGGAAGAGCCTGACCTGCTCCCCTCCCTGGAAGGGAGGGGCTGGGGGTGGGTCTGCTGCTTGGGATGACCGGCACCTGCAAAACAGGCCAACCCACCCCTAACCCCTCCCATTCAGGGAGGGGGATCGGTTGCGCTTTATGTTATCGCGGACCCTGGACGTCGGCCTTCGCCGCAGCGCGTTCGTCGCCGCCGATCTTGCCGTCGTGGTTTGCATCATACTTCGCGAAGGTCGCCGCGAGCAGCGCCTGCGCTTCGGCCTGCGTGACCTTGCCGTCCTTGTTCTTGTCCGCGCTGGTGAACCACAGGTCGGCGAGACGCTTGGCGTGCACCGGGTCTGGGCGGCCCTGCCCGCCGACCTTCATGTTGCCGATCCGTGCCTGAACCTCGGCGCGGGTCAGCACGCCGTCCTTGTTGGTGTCGGATACCGCGAATTCGGCCTTGAACTTGGCCGAGGCAGACGCGCGCGTTTCCTGCGCGAGCGCCGGAGTCGCAAGGCCGGCGAGAACGAGAAGGGTGAGGCTTTGGCGTAGCACGGTGGGTAAACTCCAGTGGATTTGCGGCGCGAATAGCGGGGATCGGTTGTACGCGCCATTAACGCGCGCGGTTGCATGCACAGGTTGCATGAGGGGCCCCCAGCGCATAGGGGCGCGGGCATTGGATATTGCCCGAAGGATTCTGCCCGTGACCGATCAGATCAATCGTCCCGCCGGCGAGGCCGGCATCAATCGGGTCGTGCTCGCCTATTCCGGTGGCCTGGACACGAGCGTGATCCTGAAATGGCTCCAGCAGACGTATAACTGCGAAGTCGTGACCTTCACCGCCGATCTCGGCCAGGGCGAGGAACTCGAGCCGGCGCGCGCCAAGGCCGAGATGATGGGCGTGAAGCCCGAGCACATCTTCGTCGACGACCTGCGCGAGGAGTTCGTGCGGGATTACGTGTTCCCGATGATGCGATCGAACGCGCTGTACGAGGGGCTGTACCTGCTCGGCACGTCGATCGCCCGGCCGCTCATCGCCAAGCGCCAGATCGAGATCGCCAAGATGGTCGGTGCCGACGCGGTCAGCCACGGCGCGACCGGCAAGGGCAACGACCAGGTCCGCTTCGAACTCGGCTATTACGCGCTGTCGCCCGACATCAAGGTCATCGCGCCGTGGCGTGAGTGGGACCTCACCAGCCGCACGCGCCTGATCGAGTTCGCCGAACAGCACCAGATCCCGGTCAGCAAGGACAAGCGCGGCCAAGCGCCGTTCTCGACCGACGCGAACATGCTGCACACGTCGAGCGAAGGCCTCGTGCTCGAGAACCCGTGGGACGAGGTCCCCGACTATGTCTACTCGCGCACGGTGAACCCCGAGGACGCGCCTGATACCCCCGAGTACATCACGATCGATTTCGAGCGCGGCGACGGCGTCGCGATCAACGGCGAGGGCATGAGCCCGGCCACCCTGCTGTCGACTCTCAACGAATACGGCCGCCGTCACGGCATCGGCCGTCTCGACCTCGTCGAGAACCGCTTCGTCGGGATGAAGAGCCGCGGCATGTACGAAACGCCGGGTGGCACGATCTATCACCTCGCACATCGCGGCATCGAGCAGCTGACGCTCGACCGCGGCGCCGCGCATCTGAAGGACGAGCTGGCACCGCGCTATGCCGAGCTGATCTACAACGGCTTCTGGTTCAGCCCCGAGCGCGAGATGCTGCAGGCGGCGATCGATCACAGCCAGGAGAAGGTGTCGGGCACCGTCCGGCTGAAGCTCTACAAGGGCGGCGTGTACGTGGTCGGCCGGAAGTCGCCGAACTCGCTGTATTCGGAGAAGGTCGTGACGTTCGAGGACGATCAGGGCGCCTACGACCAGCGCGATGCGGCGGGCTTCATCAAGCTGAACGCACTGCGCCTGCGCCTGCTCGGACGGCGTGATCAGTAATCCGCCACACACTGGACCGCGGTTCGATGCCGAAGTTTGCGGGGAAGATCGTCAACTCGTCGTGCGCGCACTTGTCTAGTGCGCCCACCCGCCCCTAGGGTTCGACGATATGATTACTCAGGGGGAAAAGCTGCATTGGTGGCAGACGCGCGCATTCGTCGCCGCGGTTGCGATCGCATCGATCATACCGTTGCTGTGGCCGGAAATCCCGCCGCTGGTCGACCTGCCCGGGCATATGGGCCGGTACCGCGTCCAGCTGGCGATCGCCGACAATCCCTGGTTGAATCAGTGGTATAACTTCCGCTGGCAGATGATCGGCAACCTCGGCATCGACCTGCTGATCGTGCCGCTCGCGCCGATCTTCGGGTTGCAGCTGGCGGTGAAACTGATCGTGATGGCGATCCCCGCGCTCACCGTGACCGGGCTGCTGTGGATCGCCCGCGAGGTGCATGGGCGAATCCCCGCGACCGCGTTGTTCGCGCTCCCCCTCGCCTACAGCTACCCGTTCCAGTTCGGATTCGTGAATTTCGCGCTCGGCATGGCGCTCGCGCTCAACCTGTTCGCGCTATGGCTGCGGATGGGGCGGCTCGACCGGCGGCAGCTGCGGACCATCATCTTCGTCCCCGTCTCGTGCCTGTTGTGGCTGTGCCATACGTTCGGCTGGGGTGTGCTGGGCGTACTCGCCTTCTCCGCCGAGCTGATCCGCCAGCACGACATCCGCCGTGACAGCGATCCCAAGAGCTGGGCGCATGGCTGGTTCAAGGCGTGCATCCAGGCGGGGCTGAACTGCCTGCCGCTGGCGCTGCCGATGGTGATGATGATCGTCTGGAGGTCGGGCGATCATGTCGGCGGCAAGACGCAGGACTGGTTCAACTGGCGCTGGAAGATGAACTGGATCACGATGGTCCTGCGCGATCGCTGGATGACGTTCGACATCGCCTCAGTCACCGTGTTGTTCGTGATCCTGTTCCGCGGCGTGCGCGACCAGACCATCGAATATTCGCGCAACCTGAGCCTGTCGGCGCTGTTCCTCGCGATCGTGTATATCCTGTTGCCGCGGATCGTGTTCGGGTCGGCCTATGCCGACATGCGGCTCGCGCCGTTCATGCTCGGGATCGCGGTGATCGCGCTGCGGCCGCGACACGGGCTGTCGCTACGCGGCGCCGCCGTGCTCGCGGTGCTCGGGTTTGCATTCTTCGGCGTGCGGCTGGCGGGGACGACGGTCAGTTACCTGATGTACGATCGCAGCTACGACCAGGCGATCGCGGCGATCGACACGGTACCCGAGCGGTCGCGCGTCGTGTCGTTCGTCGGGCGGCGGTGTCGCGACGACTGGGCCTATTCGCGGCTCGAACATGTCCCCGCGCTGCTGCTGGAGCGGCGGATGGCGTTTACCAACGACCAGTGGTCGATGGCCGGCGCGCAGTTGATGACGACGCAGTATCCGGCGGCGAAGGGCTTTGCGCATGACCCTTCGGAGATCGTCAGCGACATCAAGTGCCGTGGCCAGTTCTGGCGGCCGATCGGGGTGGCGCTGCAGAAATTCCCGCGCGACGCGTTCGATTATGTGTGGCTGATCCACCCGCCGAAGTTCGATTCCAAGCTGGTCCGCGACCTGACGCTCATCCGGCGCGACGGCACCAGCCTGCTCTACCGCGTCAACCGGGCTGCTGCTGCTCGCCCCGCCGGAACGGAGTAAGCTCGCCGAGATATTCCTGCTGCTCGGCGACGGCTTCGCGTTCACGGAGCAGATAGTCGGCGATCGCGCGGCGGAAGCTCGGGTCGGGGATGTAGTGCGCGGAATAGGTCGCGACCGGCGCATAGCCGCGTGCGAGCTTGTGTTCGCCTTGTGCGCCGGCCTCGACGGTCTGCAATCCCCGCGCGATGGCCGCGTCGATCGCCTGGTAATAGCAGAGTTCGAAATGGAGGAACGGCACCTCCTCCGTCGCCCCCCAATAACGACCGTAGAGCGTGTCGTCGCCGATCAGGTTGAGCGCGCCGGCGATCGGTACGCCATCACGCTCGGCGAGGATGAGCAGCACACGGTCGCCCATCGTTTCGCCGATCTGGTCGAAGAAGCCGCGCGTGAGGTAGGGTTGGCCCCATTTGCGGCTGCCGGTGTCCTGGTAGAATACCCAGAACGCGTCCCAGTGTCCGGGAGTGATCTCTGCGCCAACGAGGTGGCGGATCGTCAGGCCCTCGACGGCGGCGGCGCGTTCCTTGCGGATAGCCTTGCGCTTACGACTGGCGAGCACGGCGAGGAAGTCGTCGAAGCTGGCGTACCCTTCGTTCTTCCAGTGGAATTGCGTGCCCTGGCGGATCAGCCAGCCTGCCGCCTCGAACAGTGGCACCTCGTCAGGGTCGATGAAGGTGGCGTGCGCGGAGGATAGCCCGCTCTGGTCGGTCACGGCCTCCAGCGCGGCGATCAGCGCGGGGGCTTGCTCGCGGTCACGGAGAAGCAGGCGCGGGCCGGGCACCGGGCTGAACGGTGCGGCGATCTGGAGCTTGGGGTAATATTGCCCCCCTGCCCGCTCCCACGCATCGGCCCAGCCCTGGTCGAAGACGTATTCGCCCTGGCTGTGGCTCTTGGCGTAGGCGGGCGCGATGGCGGCGGGTCTGCCGTCAGGACCGTCGACCACCACCGGCAGCGCCTGCCAGCCGGAGCGTCCGCCGACGCTTTTCGAGGCTTCGAGCGCGGACAGGAAGGCGTGGCCGACGAACGGGTTGGCGGTGCCGGAGCACGCTTCCCAGTCCTCGGCTGCGATCGAGGTGACGCCTTGGGCGATGCGGGCTGTGACGGCGTTCATCCGCGACATTTGGGGTAGCGGGGTGCCGATAGCAAAGGGCGCGTCAGCTTATCTCGAAGGAAAACAGCCGTCCGTCCCATACGCTGTTCTAGAGCGAAGGCGGAAGCCCAGGACCACATGGGCTGCGCTTGGTAACTCTGGGCTCCCGCTTTCGCGGGAGAACAAGTCCGTCAGGCGGAAACTTGGACGATCGCGTCGATCTCGACAGCGGCGCCAAGCGGGAGGACGGGAACGCCGACTGCCGCGCGCGCATGCTTGCCGGCATCGCCGAACAGCGCGACCATCAGGTCCGAGGCGCCATTGGCGACTTTCGCCTGGTCGGTGAAATCGCCGGTCGAGTTGACGAACACGCCGAGCTTCACGATCCGCTCGACGCGGCCGAGCGTGCCGAGCGCCGCCTTCATCTGTGCGACGAGCATCAGCCCGCAGAGCTTGGCGGCTTCCTGCGCGTCTTCGAGCGAGACGCCGTCTCCGACGCGACCGGTAACCAGCGCGCCGTCCTTGAACGGCAACTGGCCGGAGATGTGAAGCATGCCGTTCGCCAGCACGGTCGGGACGTAGGACGCCACGGGTGCGGCAGCCTGCGGGAGGGTGAGGCCCAGCTCTTCGAGCTTGCGGTCGATACGATCGGTCATGGGGGAGGTATCACCACAGCGGTGGGGGATGGGTCAAGGGGCCCCTTCTGCTCCCCTCCCTGGAAGGGAGGGGCCGGGGGTGGGTCGGCTTCCGCATTGCATGGAACGGTCGCGACCCAAGCTGACCTACCCACCCCCAACCCCTCCCTTTAAGGGAGGGGAGAATGCTGTGTTCGTGGTAACGTGGGCGACTCAGGCGTCCGCCGGCAAGCCCGCTTCGAACCGTGCGGCGATCCAGTCCGCCGCTTCGCGCCAGTCGTCGATCCGCGCGTGCGCCTCGGGCGCCTTCGGGACGCTCACGGCCAGCGTCGGCTCAGAGACCATGTGCAGCCGGTGCACCCCCGGCGCGTGCTTGGCGACCGACTCGTGATGCACCGCGAGATCGTCCACGAATACCGTCACCGGCGAGCCGTATTCCTCGACCAGCCGCGACACCGGCGTACCCTTGCCGCCCTGGTTGCACTCGACCCGGTGTTCGATGCCGAACTTCGCCAGCTGTTCGATCCGCGGCTGGCGGCATTCGTCCTGGAGGTTGGTGAGGATGACGATGTCCGCCACCTGCGCTAGCCGCTCCAGCGCCTCGAACGCATGCGGTACCAGCGTCTGGCGGTGCATCTCGCCGGGAAAGAACTCACCCAGCATCGCCCACATATCCTCGCGCGACGGCGGCGGGCCACCGTCACGCCGCGTCATCGCGGTCGAGAAATCGCCGTGCTGGATCGCGAAGTCGATGTCGTGGCGCTCGTCGAGCCAGACGCCGAAATGCTTGACCATGTGCAGCAGCACTTCGTCGCAATCGCTGATCAGCAACGGCCTCATGCTTCAAATGCTCCCTGGTCTAGCTTGGCGTGTGCGCGGACGAGTGCCTCTGGCTTCACACCCAGCGACTCGGCGCAGGCAATCAGGTCCGGCTCGTGGTTTTCGAGGAAGCCGAGCGCCGCCGACAGCACCGTCGGGTCGCTCGCCCGAGCACGGAGGTCATGCGGCTCAAGGCCGGTCACCGACAGCAATCGCATAGCGCGATCGGGCTCGACCAGCGTCCATACCAACGCGCGCAGGGCGAGCGCTTCGGCGTCTTCGTTTGAATCGCGGTCGCGCATTGCCTATCGTGCCTTCTTTCCGGATAAGGTGCGGCGGTGACAAAGAAGGTGCTCGTTGTCGAGGACAACGAACTCAACCTCAAATTATTCTGCGACCTGTTGCGCGCGCATCAGTTTGCCGTCGAACCCGTGCGCGACGGCCGAGAAGCCGTTGCGCGCGCTCGGGAATTCGTGCCCGACCTAATCATCATGGACATCCAGATGCCGCACGTCACCGGCTACGAGATCATCCTCGAACTGAAGGCGGACGAAGACCTGCGTGCGATCCCGGTGATGGCGGTGACGGCGTATGCAGGGCGCGAGGACGAGGAGCGGATCCGCGCGGCTGGAGCGGACTCGTATGTGTCCAAGCCGATCAGCTTGGCGCGGTTCATGGACGCGGTGGGGGCGCTGATCTGAAACGGGAGAGGGCGGATATCCATCTGCTCCGCCTGCCCGTTGCTTCCACCTGAAATTCGCTGCCGACCCGAACCCCCACCCCCGTTCGTGCTGAGTAGAGACCGAGTAGCTTCGTCAGAAGCGTATCGAGGGCTCGTATCGAAGCATGGGTTCCGCGCGCCAACCTGTCCTTCGATACGCCATCTCGATACGCCGCCTACGGCGACTACTCGATGGCTACTCAGGACGAACGGGAGAGGGGGTAAACGGAAGGGGGAGGGACGAACGGAAGGGAATCACAAACGCCAAAAGCCGCGAGGGCTACCCCGCGGCTTTTCGGATCGTTGCAATCAGACGGCGGTTCGCACCGCCGACCGGATTACTTGATCTTGGCTTCCTTGAACTCGACATGCTTGCGCACGACGGGATCGTACTTCGAGAAGGAGAGCTTCTCCGTCTTGGTACGGGGATTCTTCTTGGTGACGTAGAAGAAGCCGGTGTCAGCGGTGCTGAGCAGCTTGATCTTTACGGTGGTCGGCTTGGCCATGAGCCCAATTCCTATGGCTTGAAAATGCGAAAGCGGCGAACTGACGCCGCCGCTCCATCAGGGGCGGCGCATGGCGGACGCAGGGAGCGAAGTCAAGCTTTACCCTGTCGCTGCATGCCGAGACCCTTCATTTAACCCGCTATTCACTACCACAAGCGCATCATATCATCAGATAAAGACAGGAGCGGGATCGTGGGGCAGGCGCTGGTTCGAATCGACGACATGATCGCGGTGAAGGCCGATCTCGCGGCGCGAATCGCGGCGATCGATGTCCGAGCGCCCTATTCCCGCCCTTGCGACATCGCCACCGAGATCGATGCGATCCGCGTGATCGCACATACCAACGGCCTCAACCCCGCGGTCACGGTCGCGCACTTCGTCGATTCCGCCCTGTCGCGCGGCGAGCATGGTGCGCTGGTACATGGCTGGCTGTCGATCCTGCGCGATGCGGTCGGGTGCGAGCGGCAGGACGTCCAGGCGTGCCACGCGTTCGCCGCGGCGTGTTCGGTGCGCCTTGCGGGATAATTCATGGACGCGTTGATGGCGGCGCTGGTCGCGGCAGCGCTCGCGCAGGTCGGCGATCGGACGGCTTGGCTCGCGGCGATCCTGTCGGACCGGTACCGAAAACCGGGTCTTGTGATCGCAATGGCGGCGCTGGCGTTGCTCGCGGCGAGCGGCCTGGCGGCGACGCTCGGCGCAGTAATCGGGCCGAAGCTTGCCCCCAATGCGCAACAACTGATGCTCGCGCTCGCGTTGCTGTTACAGGGTGGTGGATCGTTCTTTCCGGCCAAGGCACCCGAGCGGCTGGATCGCTGGAAGATCGGCGCGATCGCGACCACCACGCTCGGACTCTTCATCCTGGCATTCGGCGACGGCGTGCAGTTCATCGTCCTGACGCTCGCCGCTCGCACGCCCGTCCCCGCGCTCGCCCCGATCGGCGCGACGATCGGCTCGCTGGTCGTGATCGTCCCCGCTGCACTGATGGGCGAGGCTGCGTGGCTGAAACTGCCGCTCAAACCGCTGCGCATCTCCATCGGCACCGTGTTCCTGATCTTCGGTATCGTCCTGGCGCTCGGCGCACTACGCTTGGTCTGACGACCGGGAGCAAGTGTGCGTTCGGATCGTTCCAGCGACGACTTTCCAACGGGAGCTAAACATGGCCGAGATCAACCCTGCCCTCGACACGCCGACCGACCTGCCGAGCAACAGCACCAAGTCGGTCGCCGATGCGCTGAACGCCGCGCTCGCCGATTGCTATGCGCTGTATCTCAAGACCAAGAATTTCCACTGGCACATGTCGGGGCCGCATTTTCGCGACTACCACCTGCTGCTCGACGACCAGTCCGCGCAGATCATCGGCGTGACCGACGCGATCGCCGAGCGCGTGCGCAAGACCGGCAACACCACGTTGCGCTCGATCGGCGACATCTCGCGGCACCAGACGATCGCCGATAACGACATGGCGTTCGTGGGCCCGACGGAAATGCTCGCCGAACTGCGCGAGGACAATCTGAAGCTCGTCGAGCAGTTCCGGATCGTCAAGGACGCCGCCGACGCCGCCAAGGACAACGCGACGAGCGGGATCGTCGACGAGTGGACGGATCACGCCGAGGAGCGTGCGTGGTTCCTGTTCGAAGCTAGCCGCAAGGGTTGAGTGACGCGGACCTTACGATCCTCCCCTGCAAGGGGGAGGATCGTAGGCCAGCCACTGTCGAAACGGTCGGCCGACCGGTAACCGTCAAACCTCATAAGCGACCGTTGCCGGGGCCATCCGGCGGCGGTCGTTTCGCCTCTGCATCCCTTCGGGCGGCAGGTGCGTTTACCGACAATGCACGCATTCGCCGCCCTGCTCGACTCACTCACCTACACCCGGTCGCGCAACGCGAAGTTGAAGCTAATCGCGGATTATCTGCGCGCGACGCCTGACCCGGACCGCGGCTGGGCAATGGCGGCGCTGACCGGCGATCTCGATCTGAAGGGCGTGAAGTCGGCGGTGATCCGTGGGCTGATCGAGGAGCGCGTCGATCCGGTGCTGTTCCGGATGAGCCGCGATTATGTCGGCGATACCGCGGAGACGGTCGCGCTGCTCTGGCCCGAGCCGACGGTTCCGGTCGACCCCACACCCTTGTCGATTACCGACGTCGTCGAGCGGCTGGCGGCGTTGTCGCGCGCCGATGCGCCGGGTGCGCTGGCCGACATGCTTGACCGATCCGATGCCGAGGAGCGGTTCGCGTTGCTCAAGATGGCGACGGGCGCGTTGCGGATCGGCGTGTCGGCGCGGTTGGCGAAGACGGCGCTGGCGGATGCGTTCGGGCTCGACGTCGATGCGGTCGAGGAGGTCTGGCACGGCCTCGATGCACCGTATCCGAGCCTGTTCGCCTGGGCGGAGGGCACGGGCGCGCAGCCTACGCCCGCCGACGTTCCGGTGTTCCGGCCATTCATGCTGGCACACGGGCTCGAAGACTTGCGCGTCGATCTCACCGACTATGCCGCCGAGTGGAAATGGGACGGCATCCGTGTCCAGATCGTCCATGTCGCGGGAGAGACACGGCTTTACAGCCGGACCGGCGACGACGTGACGGGCAGCTTCCCCGAGATTGCCGCTGCGTTTCGGACGCCGGGGACGGTCGACGGCGAACTGCTGGTGAAGGGCGAGCATCAGGGCGGGACACTGGAGGATGGCGGCGGTGCTGCGAGCTTCAACGCGTTGCAGCAGAGGCTTGGCCGCAAGACCGTGTCGGCGAAGATGCTGGCGGACTATCCCGCGTTCGTGCGGCTGTACGACCTGCTGCTCGACGGAGACGAGGATTTGCGCGCGCTGCCCTGGACCGAGCGGCGGAAGCAGTTGGAGGCGTTCGTGCCGCAGCTGGATCCCGAGCGGTTCGATCTGAGCGCGGTGATCGAGGCGGACGACTTCACCGCGCTGGAGGCGATTCGCGCGACCTCGCGCGACGCGGCTATCGAGGGCGTGATGCTGAAGCGCCGCGATTCGCCGTATGTCGGCGGTCGGCGTGCCGGGCTCTGGTATAAATGGAAGCGCGATCCGCTGACCGCCGACTGCGTGATGATGTACGCGCAACGCGGCTCGGGGCGGCGGTCGTCTTACTATTCGGACTACACCTTCGGCTGCTGGACCGAGGAGGGCGAGCTGCTCCCGGTCGGGAAAGCGTATTCGGGGATTACCGACGAAGAGCTCAAAATGCTCGATAGCTTCGTGCGCAACCATACGCAGAACCGGTTCGGGCCGGTGCGCGAGGTGGAGAAGACGCTGGTGCTGGAGATCGCGTTCGATTCGCTGCACGATTCGAAGCGCCACAAATCAGGGGTGGCGATGCGCTTTCCCCGGATCGCGCGGATCCGGACGGACAAGCCCGCGGCGGAGGCGGATCGGATCGATACGCTGAAGCGAATGATCACGTAATCGGCGCGTCATGGAAGAGCGCGGTCGTGCGGGGTATTGTCCCGATCTTGGTACAAGTCAGGACGATCCGGTGAGAAGTAGGAAACATCCGCGCACGGTAGCGGCACGACGCTGGCGGCGCGGCGCGTGGGTGACCGGTATCGTGTCCGCGATAGTCGTGCTGTTCGTCTACCTCGCGGGCTATTTCGACCGCGATCCGGTGCATGTGTATCCAGCGATCGGCGTGCACGCGTCGGGACCGCCGCCGATCGCGGTGGTGAACTTCTCGGGCGACATGGGGCTGCGGTTCCTACTCGGCGCGTCGACCTCGCGCGGGCTGACCGAGCACGGCATCCCGGTCGTCGGCATCACGACACCGGCCCTGTTCGCGCATCATCGGACGCGGACGCAACTCGATGCGATCATCGCGGATGGCGTGCGGACGGCGCTCTCGCGGACCGGGGCGAAGCGGATCGTCGTGATGGGGCAGTCCTATGGCGCGGATATCGTCCAGACCGGACTCGCCAACCTGCCGGCGGACTTGCGGCCACGCGTCGCCGCGATCGTGCTGATCCTGCCGGGTGACACGGTGTTCTATCGCGCCGATCCTTCCAGTCTGCTGTACGATCACGGTACGCCCGACAGCATGGGCGCGACCACTGGCAACCAGCTGACCTGGGCGCCCCTCACCTGCATCTATGGGGTGGAGGAAGCGGATAGCCTGTGCCCGCTGCTGACGACTGCGAACGTGCGGAAGGTCGGGATGCCGGGGGGGCATAACATACGTCACGATGCGGATGGCCTGCTGCGCCATGTGCTGGCGACGATACGGGCGGTGGCGCCGAGTGCGGGGCATGAGTTTTAAGGCTGGGCGATACGCTATCTTGTGACCCCTATTACAATCCCGACACTGTCCCGAACTTCCGCCTCCCAACCGTCATCCAGCGAACGCTGGGATCGCAGCATGTGGGGCACGCGCCTGCCAAACGGGGATACCCCAGCTTTCGCTGGGATGACGAGTTAGGCTCTAAGCGGCATGGCGGCAGCACTATTTGTTCTCCCGCGAAGGCGGGAGTCCAGACTGGGCTCCCGCCTTCGCGGGAGAACAAGTCGGGGTGCGGTGTCGGTGGCCCGGACTCGCTCGCCGACTATTGCGGCTTCGCGGCGATCTTTATCTCGAAGAGCGTCGGCCAGTATTTGCCCGTCACGAACAGCCGGTCGGCCTTCGCGTCCCAGGCTATGCCGTTGAGGACCGCCTCCGGGTCGGTCGCAGCCACCTCGGCGACCAGCGGGCGGAGGTCGATTACCGCGGCCACCTTGCCGGACGCGGGATCGATGCGGACGAGGAAGCCGGTGTGCCAGACGTTGGCGAGCAGCGCGCCGTGGACATATTCGAGTTCGTTGATGTCGCGTAATGGGCGCCCGTCGATCGTTACCGCCACGCGTTTGCGTTCGGCCAGAGTGAGCGGATCGCGGACGATGATGTCGGGGCTGCCATCGGACTGGAGCAGCGAGACGCCGTCGCTGGTCAGGCCCCAGCCTTCGCCGGTGTAGCGATTCTGGCCCTTGGGTTTCAGCGTGCGGACGTCCCAGCGGTGCGCGATACCGTCGTGCCAAGTGAGGCTGACGAGCTGGTCCTTCCACAGCGCGAGGCCTTCGCCGAACTGCGCGGGGTCGATTCGCGCCCTGGCGAGGATCTTGCCGTCCTTGAGCGAGACGCGGCGGACGTCGGATTGCCGCTCCTGCCCGGTGCTCTCGTACAGCGCACCGTCGTGCCAGAGGAGGCCTTCGGTGAACGCAGTGCGGTCGTGCGGATAGCGCGCGACGATCGTTGCCGAGAACACCGGCACGCGGGTCGGCTCGCGCGGAGCGGCGGCAGCATTCT
>Ga0247809_1000421_pt1 | contig 19988 bp, 3 predicted proteins | sample UWRJL104311B1_FD_180951 | JGI IMG/M metagenome (GOLD analysis project Ga0247809, IMG submission 180951) | Plant litter microbial communities from Arlington Agricultural Research Station in Wisconsin, United States - UWRJ-L104-311B-1 | ecosystem: Environmental > Terrestrial > Plant litter >...
CAATATTGTATACAAAGCGGTAGATTATTCTATCGCTTTTTTTTATTTTTATACCATGAAGAATCAAGGGAAGAAAAGTGTGAAGGCAGCGCCTAAAAGAGAGGTTGATGTGCTGTTTGACAAATACTCAGAGAGTCATCAGCATCCTTCAAATGAATTGATCCACTGGATCTGTGTGCCGCTGATTGTTTTTAGTCTGCTGGGTCTCATCTGGGCAATTCCCTTTCCTTACCTTGGTTTTTTAGGAAAGTATAATGGCTTTGTCAACTGGGCATCTTTTGTGATTGCTTTTTCAGGTTATTATTACTACCGGCTTTCTCCTGTTCTCTCTTATATGATGATCCTGCTGGTCTTCGTGATGGCACTGTTTATTGTGTTACTCGAAAAATGGGCATTTGCTGGCGGACCTGCAGTATGGCTGGTCTGTGCAGTCATTTTTGTCCTGGCCTGGATAGGTCAGTTCATCGGTCACAAAATTGAGGGAAAGAAGCCTTCATTTTTAGAAGATGTTAAGTTTCTGTTAATCGGCCCAATTTGGTTATTGCATTTTTTATGCCTTAAAACGGGGCTAAAATATTGATTCAATGGCTATTTAACATTAAGGTAACAGTCAGGTTAAGTAATAGTAACCTGAAGCTAACATAGCGCTAATATTGTGATAATACCTTTGCCTAAACTCTAATAAAGGCAAAATTGAAATCACAACTACAACTCAAAAAAGCAATAATTACGCTGCTATTCGTAATTATAGGCACTGCAGTGTTTGCACAGGGTACCGGTAAGATCTCTGGTACAGTGACTGATCAGAAGACAGGGGAAACACTAATAGGTGTTACTGTAAAAATAGCGAATACGACTAAAGGTTCATCAACTGATGTTGAGGGAAGATACATTCTTTCTGGTCTTACTCCTGGGAAATACACCATACAGGCATCGTATATCGGTTATTCAACAAAAAATATTACAGAGGTAGAAGTAAAAGCAACTGGTTCTACTGCTGTTAATATTATCATGAGCGAGTCCAATTCGCAGGATTTAAATGAGGTAGTAATTACATCCAAGGCTAGTCAGGAATCTGTGAATACCTTGTATGCCAACCAAAAGGCAAGTCTAAGTATCTCAAGTGGTATCTCTGCTGAATTGATCAGAAAAAGTCCTGACAGAAATACCTCTGATGTATTGAAAAGGGTAAGTGGCGCGAGTATACAGGATAACAAATTTATCATCGTACGTGGTTTATCAGACAGATATAACTCAGCCATGTTAAACAATGCAGTGCTTCCAAATACTGAAGTTGATAAAAAAGCATTCTCATTTGATATTTTACCTTCCAATCTGATTGACGCAATTGTTATTAATAAAACTGCATCTGCTGATATGCCAGGTGATTTTTCTGGTGGGGTAGTACAAATTACAACTAAAGATTTTCCTGATAATAAGTTTTTTAATTTCTCATTGGGGACTTCTTACAATACTCAGTCCACTTTCAAAGACTTTCAAAAAGGTACAGGAAGTAAAAATGGAGCATTCGGATCTTACAATAAGGATAGGGATATTCCTTCTAATTTCCCTGATCGTGCTGGGTATATTGCTTTGGCACCAGCTGATAAGGTAGCTGCTTCGAAATTGTTTACTAACAATTGGGGATATGATGCTGTAAAATCTACCCTTGGTCCAATTTTTCAGGCAAACTATGGTACTACTAAAAGATTTAAGGATGACAGCCAATTCGGAACTGTTTTGTCTTTGTCTTACAGATATGATGAGCGTTTGAAGACAAGTGAACAGAAGGCTTATACAGGTCAGGCGCTTGGAGATCAGTTCAAGGATGAGGTTTACAGCTTTAATACCAATATTGGTGGACTAGCAAATTTTGCTTACTCATGGGGTAATAATAAAATAGCACTAAAGAATATCTACAATAGGGTACTTGAAAACCAGTTTACTGCTCGTGAAGGTTTTGACGATTCACAATCTAAATTTTTTAGAACGGCAGATTATTTATTACAGCGATCTTTGATCTCTAATCAATTAAGTGGTAATCATTTGCTGTCGGTAGATAAAAAGATAAAATTAGACTGGAATCTGAATTTTGCTAATACAGATCGTAAAGAACCTGGTTTTAAAAGAATGGAATACCAGGAAGAAACTGAAGGAGGAGGTTATACCCGTGTAAGTATTCCTTCATCCGGACAAGCAGATCCACGTATAGGTGGTAATTTTTCTTCTAAATTGAATGAAAATCTGTACGGTGGTTCATTCGATATCACCATTCCTGTAAAGTGGTTTCAGGATAATAACAAAATTAAATTCGGATACTTTGGACAATATAGAAAGCGTGATTTTGAGGCAAGGGTAATTGGATTTATCAGAAACGGATTGTTTGACACTTCTTTATTAACAATTCCACAGGATCAGATTTTCTCTGCTGCCAACATCCGGGATAATGGATATGTACTCAATGAGATTACCAATGGTGCTGATAAATATGATGCGCAGTCGTTATTAAATGCTGGTTATGTGATGTTTGACGGTTATTTGACTGAAAAACTAAGGTTAGGATTGGGTGTTAGACTTGAGTCTTACAATCAGAAATTAAATAGTGCTGATAATGCGGGAACACCAGTTGTCATTGATACTACATATGTTAATCCACTGCCTTCAGTAAATTTAATCTATAATCTGACGGAAAAAGCAAGTATTCGCCTATCCGGGTCACAAACGGTTGGAAGACCTGAATTCAGGGAAATTGCACCATTCGGATTTTATGATTTTAACAAAAATTTATCAGTAATTGGTAATCCTAACTTAAAACAATCAAAAACAACAAATATTGACCTTGGTTATGCAGTTTATCCATCATCCGGACAAGTATTCTCAGTCTCTGCATTTTATAAGGACTTTCAGTTACCTATAGAACAAAGTCTTGAAGCAAGTAGTTCAGGTAGGGTATTTAGTTATGTGAATTCTAAATCTGCAACACTGTATGGTATAGAGATGGAATTCAGAAGGCCATTAGATATTATCGGTGAAAATTTCAAAAACTTCACTTTCAGCACTAATGCATCTTATATGAAGTCTGAAGTTAAGGTACTTACCTCAGTAAATTCGACTGGTAAACGCCCATTGCAGGGGCAATCACCTTATTTGATTAATGCCGGTCTTACCTATAATTCAAAGGAAGAAAACTCTACAGGAGTGAGTTTATTATTCAACAGAATAGGAAAGCGGATTTGGGCAGTAGGTAATGTTCAGGATCCAGATGTTTACGAGAATCCCAGGAATGTGCTTGATCTTCAATTGTCTAAGAAATTTGCAAAGTCTAAGGCAGAGGTGAAACTAAATTACAGTGATATCTTAAACAACAAAGCCATTTATTATCAAAAATTAAAAGGTTCAGACTCAAGTGGAGATTTTGATGCAAAAACTGATAACCTGAATATATCAGATCGTTTTGGTTCAACAATGACCATAAGCTTCTCTTATAGAATCAGATAGTTTTATAATAAGTTAACATAAATCATATGTTTTATTAATCTCTTTTTAATGCTATGGTAATATGCCTAATCTACTTTTGTTAAACAAATTATTAAACAAACACTAATAGTGAATAAGACTGCTCAATAACAAATAATAAATTCTAAGTCTTTAAACCAACCAACAATAATGAAAAACAAATTAAATCTTAGTCTGTTAGCTGCATTAGTAGCAGGTACAACAGTTTTCTCAAGCTGTTCAAAAAATAATGACAATGATGTTGTTGATCCTACAACACCGGTTCAAACAGCACCAACAACACTTGCTGACGCTTTCTTTGATAAAGTAGCTTATAAAGGTGCATTTGGTACTACTGACTGGACTGCTGGCTGGACAAACTTTAATCCTAAACAAACTGTTTATGGTACGCCCACAGTAACACTATCTGGGACAATTTCTGCCAATACAACTTTAAATGCTGGTACTGTGTATTTGTTGTCAGGGAACGTATATGTTGCTGATGGTTTTACTTTAACTATTCCAGCTGGAACGGTAATTAGAGGAGATGAAACTTCTAAGGCTGCTTTAGTTATTAAACGTGGTGCAAAACTTATCGCCAATGGTACTGCAACTAATCCAATCGTCTTTACTTCAAATAAAGCTGTCGGTGATAGAAAACCTGGTGACTGGGGAGGTATCATTTTACTAGGTAAAGCTGTAAATAATATCCCAGGTGGTACAGGTACTATCGAAGGTGGATTTACTGTAGAAACCGGAGGTCATGGTGGTACTGATAATGCTGATAATTCAGGGGTGTTGAAATATGTACGTGTTGAATTCCCAGGTATTGCATTTTTACCTAACAATGAGGTGAATGGTATTACATTCGGATCAGTAGGTAGTGGTACTACTGTTGATTATGTACAAGTTTCTTATTCAGGTGATGATTCTTTCGAGTGGTTTGGTGGGTGTGTTAGTGCAAAACACCTTGTGTCTATAGCGAATGTTGATGATGTATTTGATTTTGATAATGGATATTCAGGCGGACTTCAGTTCTTAGTGGCGCAACGTGACCCTACCTTAGCAGATCAAGCTGGACAATCAAACGGAATCGAGTCTGATAACTCTAATGGAGATTTTGTAGTAGCACCAAGAACACGGCCTATTATTTCTAACATGACAATCGTTGGTCCAGGTTTAACTGCAGATGTTAAACATGAATATGCTAATCTATGGAGAAAAGGTTCTAAGATGATCCTTGCTAATTCAATCTTCATCAATTCTAAATTCGGTATAGATATCCGTGATAAAGAAACTGGTGATGCATTAACTGATGGTTCTTCATTGATTAAGAACAACATTTACCAGGCTGAGACTAAACCGGTAATTGCTGATGGTGCAGTGCTTTCTTTTGCAACTAATGATTTATTGCTTGCTTATCTTACTGGAAAAGGTAATACATTCATTGACGCAACTGCCGCTGCTGCTTTGTTAACTACTCCTTTCAGTTTAACTGCTCCTAATTTTACATTGACAGCTACTTCTGCTGCCGCTGCTGGTGCAACGTTTTAATAAATACTAATAAAAGATTTTAATGATAGAAGGCTGATCGTGAAAATGATCAGCCTTTTTTGATATTCGCAGATCTTGGATGTTCTTAACATAACCATAACATTAAGTAAACACTATTTTAAGCGATCTAGAAAAACAAATTGAGGGGACATCATTTTATGATGCCCCTTTTTTAGTATTGCAAAGCCATATTTTAATTGGTTTTTAATCTCATTTTAATCCCATTTTAATTTAGTGTTAAGTCAGATGCGTATTAATGTATCCTTAATATTAAGTACATGTTGCCGCCCTAGTTTTACAAAAAAATAGAAGCAACACAATGAAAAGATTTCTAACAGATTATTTGTCTTACGTCATTCTATCCCTTTTCCTGTTTATCGGTTCTGGTGTGAATGCGCAGGTAACTACTTCAAGTATCAACGGAAAGGTTAAGGATGCCAAAGGCATCACTGTTCCTGGAGCAAGTGTATTGGTAATTCACGTACCTACTGGTACAAGATATGGTGCAGTAACTGGTTCAGACGGTTACTTTAGATTGAACAACTTAAACCCGGGTGGTCCTTATAAAGTGACTGTTACTTATGTGGGTTATAATAAACAAGAAAAAGAATTAGGTAATATCGGTCTTGGTGTAGATCAGCGCCTGGACTTTGTACTGGCTGATGAAGGTCAGACGCTAACAGAAGTAACCGTAAAAGGTAAAAGAGGTGCTTTGAAAACTGGCGCTGGTACGCAGATTGGCGAGCAGCAGATCAAAAATATGCCTTCAACAAGTCGTAGTTTAACTGATGTTACGCGTGTAACCCCACAGGTGAGCAAAGATAACTCTTTCATGGGAACCAACTTCAGGTACAATAACGTAACTATTGACGGTGCGATCAATAATGATGCAATCGGCTTTAGTCCTTCACTAGGTGGCCAGAGTGGTAGTTCTGGTATGCCAGGTAGCAGTACGAGAACCAATCCGGTTTCTATTGATGCGATTCAGGATGTACAGGTTTTATTAGCTCCTTATGATGTGAAGATTGGTAATTTTACTGGTGGTAGTGTGAATGCAGTAACGCGTTCAGGTACAAATGAAGTTACAGGATCTGTTTACGGATTCGGTCGTAATGCTTCATTGATCGGAAGAAATAAAACAGGAGATAACTCTAAAGAACCTTCGTCGTTCCATGAATATCAAACTGGTTTCCGTGTAGGTTTACCGATTATCAAAAATAAATTGTTCTTCTTCACAAATGAGGAGATTACGCGTCGCCAGGATCCGGTAATCTTAGGTGCAGGTTCTGCAGATATGAAAGTGCTTACACTTGGTGAGGCACAATCCATCGCTAACTTAATGCAAACGAAGTATGGTGTTGATGCAGGTTCTTATGAGAACTACAATGTAAATGCGAAATCCAATAAATTCTTCAACCGTTTGGACTGGAACATCAATGATAAAAATCAGCTGACGATACGTAACAATACCATCAGATCTGAAGCAACAAATTTAGAACGTGATCAGTCGAACTTCAGGTTTGGAGGTATTGATTACCTGCAGACCAATAACCAGAGTTCTACTGTGGCAGAATTGAAAAGCAGGATCTCTCCTAATTTATCAAATAGTCTGGTGGTTGGGTATTCAAATATCCACGATTACAGAACGCCAACTTCCAATGCTGCTTTACCTCAGATTGAGATTAAAGGATCTGCTGGTGGAACGATCTTCTTAGGTACCGATCGTGAAGCGAGTATCTTTGATATGAAGCAAAAGACGTTTGAATTTACTGATAATGTAACATGGACTAAAGGAAGACACACTTTTACTTTTGGTACACACAACGAATTATACAATATCACTTATGGTTTCGTAAACAGCTGGAACGGACGTATTTCATATGATAGTGTAAATGATTTCCTTGCTGGCAATCCAAGCCGCGTAAGAACGAATTACAACTACACTAATAACAGCAGAGATTATATCATCAACAATCCGCCAGCGCAGTTCCGTGTAAACATGTACAGTGTTTATGGTGAAGATCAATGGCAGGTAAATGACCGTTTGAAACTGACTTACGGAATCAGATTTGATATGGCTGACATGCCGAACAAACAACCTCTAAGTGTTAAAACTACTGGTTCTCCGGTTGATCCTAGTTACGGAAATACTTATACCTATACTAAACCTAATGAGATCAAAAATGATTTCCTTGGACAAATACAGATTTCACCAAGAGTTGGATTTAATTATGATGTTCTGGGTGATCAGCACCTTATTATGCGTGGTGGAAGTGGTTTGTTTACTGGGAGGGTTCCTTTTGCATGGTTAGGATATGCCTATTACAATAATGGAGTTACTTATGGTGCTTATGATAACAGATCAAGTAATACACCATTTGTTGCAGGAACTGACCCGATCAGAGATGCCTTAACAGGAAATGGTCAGGCAGGTTTTGTGGCTAATCAGGGTAAAAATGTAAATGACGCTTCGGGCGCAACACAAGTCGATTTGATAGACAACAACTTCAAAATGCCAAAAACATGGAGAAGCAGCTTAGCATTTGATTATAAAACAGATAATCAGTGGAGATTTACTGTAGAAGGGATTTATACTAAAGTAATCCACGACCTTAAATTCCAGATGATCAACCTTGCAGATAATGCGATTTACTTACCTTATGATGTAAATCATCAGCAACCAATTTATCAAAAAGTTGGTGGTACACAGGCAATCAATCCATTATATACTAATGCTTACCTGCTTTCTAATACAAGCAAAGGTTACCGTTACAGCTTAACAGCGCAGATCGGTAAAACGATAGGTGGTTTAGATTTCATGGCTGCTTATACTTACGGACAGTCTAAAGACGTAACCAATGGTATCCGTAATTCAATGGAATCTAACTGGCAACTGAACCAGGCTTTAAGTCCCAACAGCCCCGGTGTAGCAAATTCAAACTTTGATATCCGTAACCGTTTGGTATCTACTATTAATTACAGACATAGCTGGGACCAGGCTGGTAAATATGTAGCTAACTTCTCGCTGTTCTTTAGTGCACAATCAGGAACACCTTATTCTTACGGTTTTGTAAATGCTACCATCAATGGTACAGGACAGACAGTAAGTTTAGCTTACATTCCTCAAACAGGAGAAACTTCAAAATTCTTTGCCGCAACACCAACTGGCGTAGCACAGGCAGCAGCATTTGATGCCTTCATTGATGGAGATAAATATCTGAGAACAAGAAGAGGTGATTTCACTGAGCGTAATGCTGCCAGAACACCTTGGAACTATCAGGCAGATTTCCGTTTCACACAAGACATCAGAATTGTAGAAAGTGGTAAGCATAAACATACACTTTCATTGACTTATGATATTGTTAACTTAACTAACCTGTTGAACAAGAAATGGGGCGTTCAGTACTTTTCTCCAAACACATTCAATTCAATGGCTAGTGTAGGACTGTCAACTACTACAGGTGGTGCAGGAAATACAACTACTTATCCAACTTATACATTCGATCAGAAAAACACGAGCAATTATTCCAAAGACTTTTTTGCTTCACGTTTCCAGATGCAGTTCGGTGTAAGATACAGTTTCTAATAACCAATCAATACTATTGAAAAGGATGTACCATAACAGTACATCCTTTTTTTTTACAACCAATTACAAGCTGAATTAAGCTATCAATTGTTAACAATGTGGTATGATTTCATGCCATATACTGCTTTTTTCATCATCTATTCTTAACGATTGGTTAATCTTACGTCTTTACATTTGTATTGTAAATATTTGGTTAGTATTTATAGTTTAGGTTTAGTTGATAGCAGTAGCCCGGATGGATGTCCTGGCTTTTGTTTTTTAATTGAAATCGTCATTTTTCTGTTACCAAGTCTCTGCGTAAGCATTCAGAAATGCAATTCTTTACAGAATATTACTTCATCTTTTAGTTTAGTCTCCTCTATTGTAAGGCAAAATTTATTTGTATAGATTTGCGGTGTGTAAATATTTCCTCATTAAGCGCTATTATTACCTGATTTATAGCATTTTTTAAATCGAAAAGTGCCGTTTTACTTGTAGTGTTTCCGTTAATGGTGATAAAGGCAGTTTTACATCATTATTAAGAACCCGTTCTCAAGCTGAATATCTTTTATTGACTAATATGCGCTCATCATCTCTCAAATTTTCAGGGCTCCTTTTGCTCTTTATTTTGTTTTTTTCTACTCATAGTTATGCTGTCAGATATTATGTGAATTATCAGGCTGCGGGAAGTGGCACAGGTACGAGTTGGGTAAATGCTTTCACATCATTAACGGCGGCATTAACAAAATCTGTTTCCGGTGATGAAATCTGGGTAGCGAAAGGCGCCTATTCTCCCGGGGGATTGCGTACTGATTTCTTTACGCTTAAGAGCGGGGTTCAGCTGTATGGTGGATTTAACGGTACGGAAACGGCAGTGACGGCACGTGCTATTGGTTCTACAGGACTGTATACTGTGAATGAAACTCAGCTTGATGGGGGCTATAATAATTACCACGTTGTGTATAGTGCCGTTGCAAATACCTTTATAGATGGTTTCACTATACAAGGAGGCAATACGCTGGATAATGCTTTAACTTCAAGCGCTAATTATTATGGCGGAGGATTGTATGTTACCAATACCGGTACTTTTCAGAATTTATGGATTAAAAATAATTATGCAGCTACATCAGGAGCGGGTGTCTATAATACAGGAACGGGAATTTTCAGGAATCTGATAGTTGAAAATAATACCATGTCCAGAGCTGGAAATGGCGGTGGAATATATAATGGAGGAGTGGCGACTTTCCAACAAATCTCGGTTAACAACAACAATGGGGCAGCTTATGGAGGAGGAATGTATAATATTGCTGCAAATCCTCAGTTTTCGAATATTAGTTTTAAAACAAATAGTGCCTCAATAAATGGTGGCGGATTGTTTTCTACAGTCGCTATGACGTTAGACCGGGTTTCCTTTATTGAGAACACGTCGGTGAGAAGTGGTGGCGGATATTATTCGACTGGAGTAGTAACGATGAACAATACTGTTTTTAGTCGTAACAGTGTAACTGGAGTATCCTCTTCCTATCTGGGTGGAGGAATGTTTGTGGCCAGTGGAACGGTAAATATTTACAATACCACTTTCAGCAATAATACCATCGCTTATGCTATTGATAATGCGTTAAGTTATGGAGCGGGATTGTATTCGGCAGTCACTACGGTAAATTTGTACAATAGTATTCTGTGGGGTAATAGAAGAGGCTGGGATATGCCTGATCAGGTAGGTGTAGTTAAGATCGGTATGGATTATGATATCGTAGAGGGTGGGTATGCAAACGGAACCAACATTATTATTGGAGATCCTGCTTTTGAAAATGCAGGTATTAATGATCTGAGGCTAAAGGCCGGATCGCTGGGGATAGATGTGGGTAGAAATGTCCAGGTTGGAACCTCTTTCGATATGGCTGGGAATAAGCGTATTGTCAATGCAGCGGTAGATATGGGAGCTTACGAGCATCCTACGGGTGAAGCAGGGAGTATCGCAGTAATGCCTAAAACATTTGCTATTCCAAAACGTGGGGTGCCCTACAGTGTACAGCTGGTTATGGCAGGGGGTACAGGTGCTGCAGTTACCTGGGAGAAGACTTACGGATCAATTCCGTTAGGTTTGACGCTAAATAAACAAACTGGCGTTTTAAGCGGAACTCCCGCAGTTGCGGAAACCGCTGTGTTTGTGGTGAGGGCTACTCAGGGCACTGTTTCGGCCAGCCGCCAATATGCACTTACACCAAGTGCTGGCGTAACCAGGTTATATGTCAATGCCGGTGCCCAGGGAAATAATAATGGAATTGATTTTAGTAACGGTTTTATCAGGCTGCAGACCGCATTGGATGTTGCAGTTTCAGGTGATGAAATATGGGTGGCTAAGGGAGCGTATTACACTGCAAATTCAGTTGATTCTTCATTTACCCTGGTATCAGGCGTAAAGTTATACGGTGGTTTTGCCGGAACGGAGACTTTACTGACACAGCGTGCACTGGATGTTAACAAAAGATTGACCATCAATGAGTCAATACTCACTGGAAATGGTATCAGCAAACACGTCATTGCGAATAAGTTAGTAACATCAGCGAATAGTTTAATAGACGGATTTACGATTCAGGATGGGGTAGGATCAGGCACAGATTTACAAGGGGGTGGGATCTATGTTCTTGCCCCGGCTGCGAGCGGTATATACAGGAATCTGGTGGTGCGAAGAAATTCGGGCGGTTTAGGTGCCGGTATGTATAATGTGGCGAATAACGTTAGTATAGAAAACGTCTTGTTTGAAGGAAATGTCGCTAATGTAAGCAGTAAATATGGCGGTGGATTATATAATACCGGTAATAGTCTAAACATGACTGACCTTACATTCAGAGGAAATCAGGCTGCTATTGGTGGCGGGATGTTCCTTATTACTGGTACCGGCGTAGTGCTGAACGATGCACTATTTGATAGTAACAACGCCACGTCTACAGGAGGCGGACTGTATAATAATAGCTCAGGTCTTCTAATGAACGATGCTGTTTTTCAGGGTAATGTTGCCAGTGCTGGCTTAGGTGGAGGGATGTCCAATCTTTCGCCGGCTACGATCAACAGAACGGTTTTCAGGAATAATTCAGCTACATCTACGGGAGGTGGATTATCTAACACTGTAGCCCTGAATATGGATCGCGTATCTTTCATCGCAAATATTTCAGGTGCAAATGGCGGTGGTTTATTTACGACCGGAGTAAACACGCTGAGCAATATGGTATTTAGCCGTAATAGCGTAACTGGTACTGGTTCTTATGGAGGTGGTATGTATTCAAATGTCAACGGATCAAGCCTTACCAATGCAACTTTCAGCAATAACACGGTTACCCGAAATGCGATCAACTCTGGTGGTGGTTTGTTTAGCACAGTTTCGCTGGCTGTAAGCAATAGTATTTTCTGGAATAATAGTCGTGCAAATGGTGTATTAGATCAGATTAATGCTGTTACGGCGAATGTGACTTATAGTACAGTGCAGGAAGGGTTTGCCACAGGAACAAATATCCTGGTAGCAGATCCATTGTTCAAAGATGCCGGAATTGATAGTCTGATGTTGAAAGGTGGATCCCTTTCGGTAGATAAAGGTAATAATGCTGCGGTAGGTACAACATTGGATATTGCAGGAAATCAAAGGATTTATAACGACAAGGTAGATCATGGTGCATATGAAGATCAGGGTGAAGGCTCAATCAAAATTACACCTTCAACTTTAGGGGTAATCACACGTGGAATTGCAGTTAATATTCAACTGATTGCGACCAGAGGGACGGCACCATATACATGGAACATCGTTTCGGGAACTCTTCCGCCCGGACTGTCGCTTACAGCGGATGGAAGGATTACCGGTGTGCCTACCACTGTGCAGGCCGGGGGATATACTTTCGCTATTTCAGCTACTGATGGAGTAATGCTTGGAACAAACCAATATACCATCACCCCAGTTCAGGCACCTGTAAAATTCTACGTGAGGCAGGGATTAACAACGGGCAATAAAGATGGCAGTAGCTGGGCAAATGCGTTTACAGATTTTACGGAACCACTGAAAGTGGTTGTGGCAGGTGATGAAATATGGGTAGCAAAAGGAAGTTACAGCCCGGGTGCCACAGCTGCACTTACTTTTACCATGAAAGAAGGAGTAAAATGGTATGGCGGATTTGCAGGTACGGAAACACTGCTGACGCAACGTATAGCAGATAGCAATGGCCTTTTCTCTGTTAATGAAACAGTACTGGATGGTGGAAACATCAACAACCACGTAGTTTATAATGCTGTCGCATTGACTAATGCCACAGTTATAGATGGATTTAGTATTGCTAATGGAAGATCTGCAACCGGATCTAATAGCGGAATTCCATACAGTGCGGGTGGTATTTACAATAACCTTGGTTCGGCGGTATTCAAAAACTTGTGGATTAAGAATAACAAAGCTTATTACTGGGGTGGGGGTATGTATAACAATGCGCCTGCAACACTGGAAAATATCCGTTTTGAGCAGAACTCGGCAAAAGGAGATGGTAGCGCTGCCGGTGGTGGTTTGTATAGCAATAATGGATCAGCTATGCTCAGCAATTTAACTTTTGTAGAAAATGAAGCGCCTTTAGGTGGAGGTATGGCCGCTATAACTTCAGCCCATACCATCAGCAATGTTACTTTTTTAAGAAATACTTCAACAGTATCTGGTGGCGGTTTAAATAGCAGGGTCGCCATCACTATAAAAAAGGCACTATTTGATGCGAATACAGTTACAGGATCCGGGGGAGGAATCTGGAATTCATCAACTATTACAGGAGAAGATCTGGTTTTTAAAAATAACACATCGACAGTTACCGGAGCCGGAATTTATAATTCTGGTATACTGACCCTGGATCGGGCATCTTTTATTGGCAATATCTCGCGGACGCATGGTGGCGGTATCTATAATATAACCAATACCTCAAAACTGGATAACGTTATTTTCAGTCGTAATGAAGTAACAACAGCAAACACAAATGGCTACGGTGCCGGTTTTTACCTGGCTTCTGGTAATGCCAATTTAACCAATACTACTTTCAGCAATAATAAAACAGCTTACATAACAGCTGCTACTGGTGCGGGATTTTTCCGTGCAGGGGGAACGGCAACAATCTATAACAGTATTTTCTGGGGCAACAAGAGAGGTGGAGATGTGGCTGATCAGATTGGTGGTGTGGCGACTGTTTTTAACAGTGTAGTTCAGGATGGTTTTAGTACGGGTACTAATATCAGAATAGGGGACCCTTTATTTACTGATGCGACTACTGATAAATTACAGATCAAAGGTGGTTCATCTGCAATGGACGGTGGTGAAAACGCTGCCTCCCGCACTACGCTTGATTTAGATATGAAGCCGCGTCTGGTTAATGATGTGGTGGATATGGGAGCATATGAGAATCAGGGTGGAGAAAGCCTGAACATATTTCCAAAAACACTGGTAGTACAAGATCGTGGGACAGTTTTTACACAGCAGTTCACTGCAACGGGTGGTACTCAGAACCTGACCTGGAATATTTCTTCTGGTGATTTACCTCCGGGTATGACCTTTAGTAACTCGGGATTGCTGACCGGCAGATTAATGACTACCGGCACTTATACTTTTGTGGTGTCGGCTACTGATGGTCAGTTTTTGGGCGCAAAACAGTTTACCGTAAATGTGAATACAGTTAACGAACGTATTTTTGCAAGTGCAGCAGCAACAAACGGAGCTAAAAATGGAACCAGCTGGGCAAATGCGCATACTGATCTTCAGGCTGCGCTTGACCAGGCGATATCGGGAGACGAGATCTGGGTGGCGAAAGGATCATATAGTCCGGGTGCCCTGGTATCAGACAACTTTAAACTGAAAAGCGGTGTGAAGATATATGGTGGTTTTGCCGGTAATGAGGAAAGCCTGGCTGGCCGTGATACCAGCAAAATTCATACGTTAAATAGTGCTGTCCTGACTGGTAATCAGGGCACAGGTAATTACCATGTGGTGTATAACGTTACCGCGGTAAGCAATGAAACTTTACTGGATGGTTTTACCATCAGTGGAGGTAGGGCTTTGACTACTACTACAGGTATCAACGGAAACGGTGGCGGTGTTTATACCAGCCTGGGAAACCCTATATTTAATAACTTAAGGATTAATGATAATGTGGGGCTGTTTGGTGCCGGAGTATATATAGGTGGTGGTTCGCCGCAATTTACAAATACCAGAATTTTCAATAATTCCACCTCTGGAGCAAGTGGAAGGGCAGCAGGTATGTATGTTCTGGCAGGATCAATAGTGAACCTAAATAAGGTTTCTTTCGAGGGGAATACTGTTGGAGATGCATCTGCGACATATGGTGGTGCCATATTAAACTATGGTACGCTTACTATTTCTGATGGTCTGTTTAAAAACAACAGTGTGGCGGGAACAACAGCTCAGGGAGGAGCAATATATAATAATGATAATGCCGTTTTAAAAATAACCAGTACATCCTTTATTGGTAACTCGGGCCTAACAGGTGGAGCTATATATATCCGGCCGGGTGTAAGTGAGTTTACTGATGTAGTATTTAAAGAGAATAAAGCTTCGGGTACGGGAGGTGCCGTAAATAATCTGGGCTCACCGGTATTTAACAGAGTATATTTTATAGCCAATGAAGCAGTACAGCATGGAGGGGCACTCTTTTCATCGGGAGTTCCAAAACTTGACAATGTGGTGTTTAGCCGGAATAAAGTGACATCTGCAAGTACCTATTATGGTGGAGCAATGTACAGTAGTACCGCTACTTTAACGAATGTAACTTTTAGTAATAACAGCATTGCCAGGACCGCTGCCGGCGGAGGTGCATTGTACCGGTCGGCCGGAACGATAACTATTAATAACAGTATTTTCTGGGGCAATACACGTGCAGGTAATATCTCAGATCAGATCAGTGGTGTAGTGACTATCAATAAATCGATTGTGCAGGATGGATATGCAACAGGTACTAACATCGGTATTGGGGATCCGCTGTTTTTAAATCCAGCTATTGATAACCTGAGATTAAAAGGTGGCTCGCCTGCAATTGACCAGGGAGATAATTCGAAGACCACAACGACTGTAGATGTGTTGGGTAATAATCGTCTGTTTAATGGAATTGTAGATTTGGGTGCTTATGAGAATCAGGGTACGGCGAGTCTGACCGTTTCTCCGGCAAGTCTGGTTGCTGTGAGTCGTGGAACTAACCTGCAATTGCCTCTAACGGTTAATGGCGACTATATCGATCTGACCTGGAACATCACTTCGGGAGCTTTGCCTTTAGGAGTTTCTTTATCACCGGCCGGTGTACTGATGGGAAGACCATTAATTGCGGGTACCTATACTTTTGTAGTGGGGGTAACAAACGGCGAACTGGTAGGCAGCAAACAATATACTTTAGTAGTAAACCCAGGTGTTACGATCATATTTGTGAATACAAATGCGGGAGCGGGATTAAACAACGGCAGCAACTGGCAGAATGGCTTTACTGATTTGAAAGTGGCTATTTCCAATGCTGTAGCAGGTGACCAGATTTGGGTAGCGAAAGGAACTTACAGTCCGGGCCTGCTGGTAACTGATACGTATGCGATGAAAGAGGGCGTTAAGATTTACGGCGGTTTTGCAGGAACTGAAGTCTTACTCGCTGAGCGGGATATGAAGCTGATCAGCACGACAAACAAATCTGTTCTGGACGGTAGTCAGGGTGTAGCCAGCAGGCATGTGATTTTTAATAATGTTGCTTTATCAAATGCAACATTATTGGACGGATTTACAATTAGTGGCGGACAGGCCTCACTGACAGGTACTGATGGAGATGTAATGCGTGGTGGTGGTATTTACAATATTTCAACGGTAAAGGCAATCTTCAGTAACCTGCGGATTGTCAATAATAAAGCACAGCGTGGCGGCGGTATTTATAATGCCGGTCAGGCCCTGTTTGATCATATCGAATTTTATCAGAATACCTCGAGTATATCAGGAGCAGGTATGTTCAATACAGGAGCTTCGGTGACAATGACTGATATCGTGTTCAGAGAAAATACTGCTGCAAATTACGGTGGTGGTATGGCTTCTTCAGGTACAGCATTTGTATTGGACAGAGTTTCCTTTATCGGTAACTCTTCAGCTTTTAGTGGAGCAGGATTTTATCTTTATGGTGGCGCAGCTATACTGAATAACGTTTTGTTCAGTCGCAATGCAGTAACCACTTCCGGATATTACGGCGGTGGTATGGCTACAACGGTAGCTGCAACATTAACTAACGTTACATTCAGTAACAACACCACTGCATTTTCGAGTGGTACTGCTGCCGGCGGCGGAGGTTTATACCGTGGTAGCGGAGTGGTTACTGTAGATAATTCTATTTTCTGGGGCAATAAACGTGCAAATGGGGTAGATGATCAGCTGGGGCCTAATATTACCTTGCGACAATCCATTGTGCAGGGAGGTTATACTGCCGGAACTAATGTTTTTATTGGTGATCCTTTGTTTGCTGATGCTGCTGCTGATAATCTGCAGCTGAAGGGCGGTTCGCCAGCTATAGATATAGGTGATAACAGCAGAAATACCACCTCAACTGATTTATCAGGAAATCTGCGCGTATTCAATGAAACCATTGATCTTGGGGCTTATGAAAATCAGGGCGGTGCCAGCTTAAAGGTTTTACCTGCAACTATAGCTACCGTGATCCGCGGCACAAAAGTAAATATAGAAATGACGGCTACAGGTGGTACGGGTGACTTAACATGGAGAGTTCAATCTGGCAAATTACCGGGTGGACTGATGCTAAGCATCAATGGGAAGCTTATGGGGGCAGCGACCACAGTGGGTACTTATATTTTTGTAGTTGCAGTAACGGATGGTAATCTTATCGGAAGTAAACAATATACCGTAAATGTTAGTGCCGGAGCGGCCAGGTTATATGTGAGTCAGGCTGCCACCGGGGAAAATACAGGTAGTGATTGGGCTAATGCAATGATTGATTTGCAACCCGCTTTATCACTGGCAGCAGCAGGGGATGAAATTTGGGTAGCAAAAGGGACTTACAGTGCAGGAGCGTTGACCAGCTCTTCCTTTACCTTAAAAGAGAGCGTGAAAATGTATGGTGGTTTTGCCGGTACAGAGTCAACGCTTGCAGAAAGAGACAGTGCCGGTGTGCGTACGCTGAATCAAACCATTCTTGATGGTAGCCAGGGAACAGTAAGTGCGCATGTGGTTTATAATAGTGCAGCATTAACCAATGCTACAGTACTCGATGGATTTAGTATTCAGGGTGGACAGACCACGGGATATGGTGGTGGTATTTATAACACTGCCGGTGCGGCAACATTTAGCCACCTTTGGGTTAAAAATAACGTCGCTGTGTTTGGTGGCGGACTTTATCATAGTGGTGATGCTGTTTATAGTGATGTGATTTTTAGTGATAACCAGGCAAAGGGCAGTTCTGCCCGTGGTGCTGCAGTTTATAATATCAAGGGCTTTAAGCTTACGGGTGGTGTTTTTGAAAATAACAGGATAATAGATGCAAATGCTTACGGAGCGGGTATCTTCAACGTAGGTGCCTTGACATTGAAGGAGGTAAAATTTGATAACAATACATTAGTTGGTGGTCAGGGAGGAGCAATATACTCCTACTCAGGTGCAGTAGTGGAGATCAGTAAAGCATTGTTTAGCGCAAATAAAGCAGGTACCGGAGGTGCAATTTACTTCGCTAATGGAACCCAGACTTTAACGGATATAGTTTTCAAAGAGAACAGCGCGACATTATCTGCCGGAGCGATTTTCGGTGGTGGAGCATTGACTTTGAACAGGGCTTCGTTCATTAAAAATACAGCAGTACAGCATGGTGGGGCAATGTGGGCAGGTGGTGCATCAACTAAAGTGGATAATACAATTTTTAGTCAGAACAGTGTGACTAAAACGGCTAACTATGGTGGTGCAATCTATGCAAGTGCCGGAAACATCAGCTTTATCAATACTACATTTAGTAATAATACGATTGTATATGAAAACAGCAGCAAGACCTTAAGTTACGGTGGTGCATTATATCGAGGTGGAGGTACAGTAGCTGTTTACAATAGTATACTTTGGGGCAATACACGTGGTTCTGGTATTGCCGATCAGCTGAATGCTGGAATTGCGGTAGATAACTCTATTGTACAGAACGATTATCCAGCGGGGACGGGTATTAAGATTGGAAATCCTGCATTCACCGATGCAGGTAATGACAACCTGAAATTAAAACCAGGATCGCTCGCCATTGACGGCGGATTAAATAACTGGCAGGTTTATCAAACCGATCTTGCGGGGAACGCCAGGGTAGTTAACGGTGTGGTGGATCTGGGTGCTTACGAGAATGATGGAAGCGGAAGTCTGCTCATCAGTCCCGCTTCAATTGCACCCGTAAAAAGAGGAGTTGCCTTTGATGTGCAGTTAACAGCAAGGGGCAGTACCTTACCATTAAACTGGATTTTAAAAGATGGTAAATTACCGCCTGGTATTTCTTTTTCTGCTACAGGTGGACTGCAGGGAGTACCAACAGCGATAGGGAATTATACTTTTGTAATAGGGGTTTCAGACGGAGAGATAGAAGGAAATAAACAATATACCATTACAGTACAGGCAGGGCCATCAAGATTATATGTACATCAAACAGCTACAGGAGCGAACAATGGAGTAAGCTGGGCTAATGCATTGACAGATCTGCAGGCTGCAATTGGTTTGTCTGTAGCAGGTGATGAGATTTGGGTGGCAAAAGGAACTTATAGTCCGGGGCCAGCTGTAACTTCCTATTTCATATTAAAGGATGGTGTAAAGATCTACGGAGGATTTGCAGGAACAGAAACCCTGATTACTGAACGTGATAGCGCTTCAGTACGGAGCACTAATGAAACTATTCTGGAAGGTGGGAAAAGTCAGGGGCCGGCAAGTTATCACGTCGTCTATAATAATATGGCTTTGACCAGTGCTACAGTACTGGATGGGTTTAGTATCCAGGGTGGTGTGGCTGGTACTACAAACGGAGGTGGTATCTATAATATCCTGGGTACGGCTACTTTTAACTTTTTGTGGATTAAAAATAATACGGCTGTTTATGGCGGTGGACTCTACCATAGCGGTGACGCGAAATACACGAATATCATTTTCACTAATAACCAGTCGAGAGGCAGTAACGCACGTGGTGCAGGGGTATATAACGTAAAAGGATTTAAGCTTAGCGACGGTAAATTCGACAGCAATAAAATCATTGAGACTACAGGTTATGGAGCGGGAATATTCAGTACGGGTATACTGGAACTGAATGGTGTGATATTCGATAGCAACTCCATTATCACAGGGCAGGGCGGTGCTATTTACAGT
>Ga0247809_1000423_pt1 | contig 19917 bp, 14 predicted proteins | sample UWRJL104311B1_FD_180951 | JGI IMG/M metagenome (GOLD analysis project Ga0247809, IMG submission 180951) | Plant litter microbial communities from Arlington Agricultural Research Station in Wisconsin, United States - UWRJ-L104-311B-1 | ecosystem: Environmental > Terrestrial > Plant litter >...
CGGAGCCCCCGACCGCCCCCGCCGAAGACCGAGACAACATCGGCCGCGACTCATCGCGCCCGGATTTCCACCCGAACAATTTCATGCCGATCTCCTCTGAATTCCCTCGCCCCTACGGGGAGAGGGAGGGGCCCGCGCGCCCTTGCGCGTGGGAGGGAGAGGGGAGTGGGGCTCGGGACCAAAATCCCAACCACCCCTCACCCTCCCGTCGCAGGAGCTCCTCCTTCCCTCTCCCCAAAGGGGAGAGGGCCACCCCCTATAAAACCCGCACAGAAACCCGAGCCCGAGGCCCCAGCATCACCTCCGTCATCGCCCAAACCAGAGCATCAGCCCGATCCGGCGACCGCCCCGGCCCCTCATACCCCCCGCCGGCGATCAGCCCGCAAAGCTCGTCCTCCAGATCCGGAAACGCCCCCACATGCCAAGCCCGCCCACATTCATACAAAGCCGCCACAGGCTCGGCCCGCGCTACCTTCCCCAGCGACGCATGCACCAGCTTCACCGGCATCGCCCGGTCAGCGCCAGAGAGAACGCTCCCCACCATAGTCCCCCCCTGGTTGGCCTCGGCGATCACCCGATCCGCCCCATGCCGCTCAGCACATTCGGCCACGGCCCGAGCCCACCCCTCGGGAGAAGCACCCGAAACACTGGCGTCCTCCAAGACATACCCAAACCCATCGACCCCCAGCGCAACCACCACGATCCCGCAAGCATCCCCCGGCCCCCCGGAAATACTCCCGGCCGGCGGATCCACCCCCACCACGACCCGTACGACGGCAGGCGCCAAAGCCACCCGCCGAGACTCCACCAGTTCCCGCGTCCACAAGGCCCCAGCGACATCCTCGATCAGCTCACCATCCAGCTCCTGCCGCCCCAACCGCGTCCCCGCATACGTCGCGGTAACCGCCTCCACGAAACTCACCGGCAGATGCGGATTGTCGCGCGTCCGCCCGCGCGTTTCGACCAGTCCCGGCAACGCCATCACCCGCCGCATCAGCGCGACCGGTCGCGGCGTCGTCGTCACCAGCACGCGCGGCACCGTACCCAGCCGCAAGCCCATCATCAGATTGTCCCAGGTCGGATCGCCGTAGCGCCACTTCGCCAGTTCGTCGCACCACGCCCAGCCATGCTCGGGCCCACGCAACGCTTCCGGCGCCTCCGCCGAATACGCATAGGCCTTCGCGCCATTGCCGAAATGCACTTCGCCGACCGCACTGCGCCACGTCAGCGCCTCGTTGTCGTGTGCCACCGCGATCAGGCCGCTTTCCCCCTGCACCATCACGCGCCGCACATCGTCGATCGTCGCGCCGACCAGCGCGATCCGCGCGTTCGGATCGTCGCGCGCGATCTGGCTTACCCACTCCGCACCCGCCCGCGTCTTGCCAAATCCGCGCCCCGCCCGGATCAGCCAGATCCGCCAGTCGCCCTCGGGTGGATATTGCCCGTCATGCGCCCAGTGCCGCCACCGATCGCGCAGCTCGTTGCGTTGACCGACCGACAGCTTCCGCATGATCCCGGCACGGTGCACCACCGGCAGGTCGGCCAGCTCCGCCACCAGGTCGCGTTCGACCGTGGCCACCGGCGAAGCGTCGACCGCTTCCGGATCGCGTTCCCCGCTTCCCGAGCGCGTCAAGAGGCCAGCGCCTGGCGCCGCGCCAGCGAGTCCAGCAGCTTCAGCAATGCGGCATCGGTCTCCACCGACGTCGCCCGACAGGTCTGACTGGATTGGCGGCCCCGCGCCTCGCGCGCGCGATGCTGGTTCAGCATCGCCAGCGCGAACTGGATCGCCGTCACGCTCGACAGCTTGATCAGCCCCGCACCGGGCACCGCAGCCCCGCCCCGGAGCTTTTCGCCGCCCACGTCTTCGACGGCACCCCCGTCTTCGACGGCATCAGCGTCCCCGACGGCACCAGCATCGCCTACCACCGTCTCGTTGCGCGGCGCCCCCACACCCCCATCGCTCAGGTCGTCGTCGCCCTGCCCGCCAAGACGCCCATCATCGCGATCCAGAGAGGCGAGCGACGTCGCCAACAACAGTTCCTCCAACCGGTCATACCCGCGCGACAACGCCGCCTGCCATGCTGCGGCAAACGCAGGATCGTGCGAGCGGCGGTGATAGGCTCCGCCAAGCGACATCCCCACCACGACGACAGACGTGGTCACGTTGCCGGTCATCGCCAATTCCTCGAGAAACGTGGCTTGCCGCTCGAGTGTCCATTCCTTCGCCCGGGGTTTCCGGGCCACAAGAACCCGGTTCTTCCCACCCGTGATGACCATCCCGCCGACCTTCGCGTTCCCGGTCGCCTTGCTCTTGATCCCCATGCCGCGCCCCCCGCTTGCCTGCACCGCACCGCCAAACGCAGAAAGCCGGCAACGACAAAGGCTCCCGCCCCGATCGTCCCGGCTTCCCCGAGAGCCAGACCGTCCGGCCCGACTCGCTAGTTTTCGATGTTCCCGTTATGTGCCAGATGAGCGTAACGATGTCAAGGTAATTAACCCGTTTGGTTACTCACCCGCGGGTGGATCGACCAGAGGCACGACACGATCGACCGCGACCGCCCCCCATTCATCCAGCACGCCCTGATCGCCCTCTTCCGCCAACCGACGTCCGCGCTCACTGCCCCAGCGCGCGCTATCCAGTCGCCGCAATGCCCATATCGCCGCGCCCCGGACGACCGGCGAGTCGTCGCCCAACAGTCCGACGACGGCCTCGACGAGGCCAGGATCGCTACTGTTCCCCGCCGCCATCAAGGCATTGCGGATCATCTTGGCGCGGCCGATGCGCTTGATCGGAGAGCCGGCGAAGACTTGGCGGAAGCTGGCGTCGTCGAGCGCTAGGATGTCTGCGAGTTCGGGCGCGATCAGCTCCGCCCGGGGATGAAAGGCCAGGTTCGCGTTCGCAGCGGCGGCAAACTTGTTCCAGGGGCACACCGCCAGGCAGTCGTCGCAGCCGTAGATGCGATTGCCGATCGCGGCGCGGAACTCGTGCGGGATCGGGCCGGCATGCTCGATCGTCAGGTAGGAGATGCAGCGACGGGCATCGAGTTGGTAAGGCCGCGGGAACGCCGCAGTCGGGCATGCAGTCTGGCACGCGTCGCAACTGCCGCAGGTGTCGACGCCGCCGCGGTCCGGTTCCAGATCGAGCGTCGTGTAGATCGCGCCGAGAAACAGCCAGCTGCCGTGCTCGCGGCTGACGAGATTGGTGTGCTTGCCCTGCCAGCCGAGCCCGGCGGCTTCGGCAAGCGGCTTCTCCATCACCGGCGCAGTGTCGACGAACACCTTCAGGTCGAACGGCGGCAAGTCGCGCCCCGCCTCCGCCGCCAGCCACCGTCCGAGCGCCTTCAACTGGCGCTTCACGACATCGTGATAATCCGGCCCCTGCGCATAGACCGAGATCCGCCCTACCCCGCCCTCGTCCGCCAGCCGGAGCGGATCGTCCTTCGGCGCATAGCTCATGCCGAGCGCGATCACGCTGCGAACCTCCGGCCACAAACCCGCGGGACTTTCGCGGTGGTGCTTGCGCTCCTCCATCCAGATCATGTCGCCGTGGCGGCCGTCCGCGAGCCATTGGTGGAGTCGCTCGCCGGCACGCGGCGCCGCCCCCGCATGCGCGATCCCGCATGCGACGAAGCCCAGTTCCGCCGCTTTGGCCTTGAGCCTGTGTTCCAGCTTGTCTTGCGCCACGTCCGCCCGCTACCACGACGCCACCCTCGGTAGGAAGATTGCGCGTGAACGATGAATGGGCGGTCACCGCGAGCGGGATCGTGAAGCGGTTCGGCGATCGGCGCGTGGTCGACGGGGTGGACATGATGGTGCCGCGCGGGTCGGTGTACGGCGTGCTCGGGCCCAACGGCGCGGGCAAGACGACGACGCTGCGCATGCTGCTAGGGATCATCGAGCCCGACGAGGGATCGCGCACGCTGCTCGGCTACGACAATCCGCGCGATGCGAGCGACCGGGTCGGCTACCTACCCGAGGAGCGCGGACTGTATCCGGCGATGAAGGCGCGCGAGGCGATCGCGTTCCTGGGGGCGTTGCGCGGGCTGGACTGGAAGACCGGCCGCGAGCGTGCCGTGGTGCTGATGGAAGCCGCTGGCCTTGGCCATGCGGTCGACGAGAAGATCCGGAAGCTGTCGAAGGGCATGGCGCAATTGGTGCAGTTGCTTGGCTCGGTCGTGCATCAGCCCGACCTGCTGGTGCTCGACGAGCCGTTTTCGGGACTCGATCCGGTAAACCAGGAGCGCCTCGAGAAGCTGATCCTCAACGAACGCGACCGAGGCGCGACGATCCTGTTCTCGACGCATATCATGAGCCATGCCGAGCGGCTGTGTGACCGGCTCGCGATCATCGCCGGGGGCAAAAGACGCTTCGAGGGCACGGTCGCGGACGCTCGCGGCATATTGCCGCAACGCGTCCACTACACGCCGCACCGCCCCGATCCGGCGATACGCGGCGTGTTGCCGGCGGATGCGGTGGCGGACGGGGATAGCTGGCGGTTCGAGCTGCCGAACGAAGGAATTGAGAGCTTGCTCGTGAGACTGATCGACGCGGGATACGGGATTTCGGGGCTGTCGATCGAGCGGCCGGGGCTGCACGAGGCGTTCGTCAGGATTGTCGGGCAGCACGGCGATGTACTTGTGGTGAAGGCAGCATGAGCCGTTTCCGTCGCACCCTCCGCCAGACCTTCACGATCGCGCGCCGCGACTTCATCGCCACGGTGTTCACGCCGATCTTCCTGCTGTTCCTGTTCGCGCCCCTGATCATGGGATCGTTCGGCGCGATCGGCGGACTGGGCGCGGCGAGCGTCACCGATGGTGCCCAGGACAAGACGCGGATCATCGCGATCGTGCCCGCCACCACCGCGCGGCCGATCGACGAAGCCGACACCCGTCTGCGCGCCATGTTCCGCAACGACGAAGCGCCCCCCGAACTGTCGATCGTAGCGCCGGCCACGGATCCCGCGGCGCAGGCACGCGCGGCGTTCGAGACCAGGGACGTCGACGCCTCCGCAGTGCTGTACGGCCCGCTCGACGCGCCGCAGATCCTGTACGGACCGCGCGGCAAACGCTCGGCCGATTACCTCGGGCTGCTCGCACAGACGACGCTGGCGGCGGAGAAGCTCGGCGGCACGCTGCCGACGATCGCCGCGACCAAGACGCAGATTACGCGCTCGACCACGTCGGTCGGGGGGCAGCATCAATCCGCGTTCTTCGCGGTGTTCGGGATATTCTTCCTGACGCTGTTCCTGTCGGGGCAGGTCGTGGGCACGATGGCCGAGGAGCGCAACAACAAGGTGATCGAGGTGCTCGCCGCCGCCGTGCCGCTCGAATCGGTGTTCTTCGGCAAGCTGATCGGGATGTTCGGCGTGGCGGTGCTGTTCGTCGCGTTCTGGGGCACCGTCGTCACGCAGATCACGTCGCTGATGCCCGCCGCCGCCGCGGTGGCGCTGGGCGACCTGACGCCCGCGGTCGGCGCGCCGATGTTCGCACTACTGTTCGCGGCGTATTTCAGCATGGCGTACCTCCTTCTCGGCTCGGTATTCCTCGGCGTGGGCGCGCAGGCGACGACGATGCGCGAGATCCAGATGCTGTCGCTGCCGATCACGATCCTGCAGGTCGCGATGTTCGGACTGTCCTCCGCGGCGGTCTCCCACCCCGGCAGCTGGCTCGCCACCGCCGCCGAACTGTTCCCCCTCTCCTCGCCATTCGCAATGGCCGGCCGCGCGGCGAATTCACCGGAGCTGTGGCCGCACGTCGCGGCGCTAGCGTGGCAGGCGCTGTGGGTGACGATCTTTATAACGGTGGGGGCGCGTCTGTTCCGCCGCGGCGTGCTGCAATCGGGAAGTGCTAGGCCGTTCTGGCGGCGCAAGGCGAAGGTGGCAGCGGCATAGGGTTTACATACCTCGCCCGCCCCCTCTTCCGTTCGCCCTGAGCGAAGTCGAAGGGTACGCCCCGCACGCAGGTGCTTCGACTTCGCTCAGCACGAACGGAAGTTGGGATCTATTGACATAAGTGTCAGCAAAGCCTCTCCTGCGGCAAAACAGGGGAGAGAGACGATGGCGACTCTGGTAAGAGACGTGGCGCAACACACAGTCGATCCGCTCGACGTAAGCCGCGCCGAACTCTACCGCGACGACCTCTGGCAGGCACCGTTCGCGCAGCTCCGCGCCGAATCACCCGTCCATTACGTCGAGCACTCCGACTACGGCCCCTATTGGTCGGTCTCCAGCTACAAGGGCATCGTCGAGGTCGAGTCTCTCCCCGACCTCTACTCCTCCGAAGCCGGCGGGATCACGATTGCCGATTTCGTCGCCGAGCGCGACGTCCGCATGCCGATGTTCATCGCGCGCGATCGCCCCGTGCACACCGGCCAGCGCCGCACCGTCGCGCCCGCCTTCACGCCGAGCGAGATGACCCGGATGTCGGGCGATATCCGGCGGCGGACTGCGGACATGCTCGACAGCCTGCCGTGGAACACGCCGTTCGACTGGGTCGACACCGTCGCGATCGAACTCACCACGCAAATGCTGGCGATCCTGTTCGACTTCCCATGGGCCGACCGGCGGAAACTGACCCTATGGTCGGATTGGGCAGGCGATATCGAGATCGTGAAGAACGAGGAACTCCGCGGTCAGCGGCTCGCGTACATGTTCGAATGCGGGTCGTATTTTAAAAACCTGTGGGACGCGAAGATCGACAAGGATCCGACGCCCGACCTGATCTCGATGATGATCCATTCGGACGCGATGAGCCATATGGATCACAACGAGTTCATCGGGAACCTCATCCTGCTGATCGTCGGCGGCAACGACACGACGCGCAATTCGATGTCGGCGCTCGCCTATGGCCTCGACAAGTTTCCGGAGTCGCGCGCGAAGCTGGAGGCGGACCCTTCGCTGATCCCCAACGCGGTGAGTGAGATCCTGCGCTGGCAGACGCCGCTCGCGCACATGCGCCGCACCGCGACGGCGGACGCGGAATTGATGGGCCAGCAGATCAAGGCCGGCGACAAGCTCGCGCTCTGGTACATCTCGGCGAACCGCGACGAGAGCGTGTTCGGCGACGATGCGGACTCGATCGTGGTGGATCGCCCGAACGCGCGGCGGCACTTGGCGTTCGGCCACGGCATCCACCGCTGCGTCGGCGCACGACTTGCCGAAATGCAGATCGCGATCCTGCTCGAGGAGATGGCGGCGCGGCGCATGCGGATCAACGTGCTCGCCGAACCGACGCGGGTCGCGGCGTGCTTCGTCCACGGCTATCGCACGCTGCCGGTGGAAATCAGCAAATACTGACGGCGAGCGTAACCTTATCGGGTGGTTCGGCCGTACCTATATCCGAACCATGGAGACGAACATGACCCAGGACCGCCGCGCTTTCCTCACGCTTGCCGGAGCAGGCGTTGCCGGCTTCGCACTCTGGGGGTGCTCGTCGCAACCCGCACAGGCCGCCGAGCGGTTCGAAGTGACGCTGACCGACGCGCAGTGGCGCAAGAAGCTGTCGCCCGACGCCTATGATACGCTCCGCAAGGAGGCCACCGAGCGGCCCTATTCGAGCCCGCTCAACGGCGAGCATCGCGCGGGGATCTTCTCCTGCGGCGGCTGCGCGCTGCCGAACTTCTCGTCGAAGACCAAGTTCGAGAGCGGGACGGGTTGGCCAAGCTTCTGGCAGCCACTGCCTAACGCGGTGCGGACGCGGGTGGACTCGACGATGGGAATGGGGCGGACCGAGGTGCATTGTCGTCGGTGTGGCGGTCATCTCGGCCACGTGTTCGACGATGGGCCTAAGCCGACGGGGAAGCGCTACTGCATGAACGGCGATGCGCTGACGTTCAAGGCAGCCTGAGGCAGCTCAAATTGAACGTGTTCGACGCGTGACACTGCTGAGCAAATAGAGTGTTCCCCCGCGAAGGCGGGGGTCCAGACTGGGCTCCCGCCTTCGCGGGAGAACAAGAAGTTTAGTCGAACAGTGATCTCCTCAAAGAAGACACCTCCCCGGCGAAGGCCGCGGTCCAGTTGGGCGACGCCGCTAACAAAGGTGGCGGTCTGGCACTGCGACCTTTCCAACTGGGCCCCGGCCTTCGCCGGGGAGGTGCCCTTTGGGGAAAGGTGGAGGCGCTTAACTGCCAGGGGGCGGTCAGTAGCGAAACACTAGACTGACGACGTAAGAAACAAGTGCGTGGATGCCGGACAGTGCCCGCATCCCACTGCAGAGACGAACCTCAGTTCGCCTCGTTCACCAGCGTGAAGATCCCGCGCGGATCGGTTGGGCCATGCTGGATGTTGGCAAGCTGCGCAGCGTTGGCGCGCTGCGTTGCAGACACGGTGTGGGTCGCACTGGCCATCTGGAACGAAGGCTGCACCGGCGCATCGAGCGTATCGCCGGCAGGTGCGTGGCCCGAATAGATGAAGCCCTTGGTCGGATAGGCTGAGGTGCCGAGGTCGCCCTGCGGGCCGTACCACACCTTGACCATGCTCCAGTCACCGGCAGCCGAAACGTCGACCGCACGAACGTTGGTCTCGATCGCGCCGGGGCGGGACCAGTTGGCATGCGTAAGGAGGACTTCGCGGTCGCTGACGACCTTCGAGACCATCGCGACATGGCCGACGCGCATCCGCGAGGTCGGCGAGAAGGCGAGGACCGAACCGGTCTTCGGGGTGTGGCCACGCTCGTAGCGACCCTCGGCCTGGCTCCACCAGGTGTTGGCGTTGCCGCGGATTTCGATCCCCGAAACCGAGCGAGCGAACGTCACGCACTGCCAGAACTGAGCCGCAGCAGGGGTGGCCGTCATCAGGCCGCACGATACCACCAGCGCAAAACGCGCTGCTAACGCCTTGAAATTCATCGAGACCCCCCGGCCAAAACCCGTTTGTCGCATTCTGGCTACGGGAGGTTCGATTTAATTGGAACCCGTGCGGGAACCATATCCGACGAAGCGTGTTACCGCGCCGACCAACGCCCCGAATGGGCGCTCAAGGCGGCTCAGTTCATGAGTTTCCAACCGGTTATGCGGTCCACGGTGACCTGCGTGACCGCGTGATAGCCCGGCCGCGCCTTGCCGTAGATGTCCATCGCCAGCTTGTGGCCCCAGTCGCCTGACTCCATCAGTTGCTGGAACAGCGGCGCGACGAATTTCCGCCGCCCCTGCGACGTCAGGAACTGCTCGGCCGAGGTGTCAGCGGGGACATAATGATTGGCGAGCGCGAGTTGCAGCCAGGCGAAGCGGATCTCGGCATTGCCGGTGGCGTTCCAGCCGAACGCGGTGTCGAGCGTCTTCAATCGCTCGGCCGGGAGCTTGCGCGGCAATTGCGTAATGAACCGCGTGATTTCCTGCGTCGTCGCCTTGCCGGGGACGGCGGACACGGGACCGCCGGCCGCATACGCCTTTGCCGCCGCATCGACCGCGGGGAACGCCGCGGACGTCACATGCACCGCGTTCGCCGGGATGCCGGGGCTGTAGACCCACGCATCGACGCCGATCGTCCTGGCTTCGGCGGGCGTCAGCAGCTTCGACTTGAGGTCGGCTAGGAAGCCGGCGCTGGTCTGCGGCTGGAAGGCGTGGCGGTCGAAATAGCTGCGGAGATACGCGTCCCACCGCGCACGGCCGACCTGTTTCTCGATCGTGCGAAGGAACGCTGCGCCCTTGTCGTAGGCGATCTGCGTCATGCCGTCGTCGGGATCGCGCGCGGCGTCGAGATCGAGGTGGAGCTGCGTGTCCTTCGCGGCGGGGCCACCGGCGTCCTTCACCGCGGCGAGCATGTCGGTCCAGGCTAGGTCGGCCTCCATGTCGGCGCGGCGCTTGCCGTAGAGCGCCTCCATGATCCGGTTCTCGAAATAGCTGGTAAAGCCTTCGTTGAGCCAAAAATCGTCCCACGTCGCGTTCGTCACGAGGTTGCCCGACCAGCTGTGCGCGAGTTCGTGCGCGATCAGCGAGACGAGGCTGCGGTCGCCGGCGATCGCGGTCGGCGTGGCGAAGGTGAGCGTCGGGTTCTCCATGCCGCCGAACGGGAACGACGGCGGCAGGACCAGCACGTCGTAGCGGCCCCAGCGATACGGGCCGTACAGCCCCTCGGCGGCGGCGACGAATTTCTCGAGCTCGCCGAATTCATACGCGGCTTTTGGTAGGGTCGCGGGCTCGGCCCAGATGCCGGTGCGCGGGCCGGTCGACTTGAACGCGATGTCGCCCACCGCGAGCGCGATCAGGTAGGGGGCGACGGGCTTGTCCATCTTATACTGGAATGTGCAGCGATCCGCGACGCAGGCGGGCTTGCCGGTTGCGAGTCCGCTCATCACCGCGGTGAGCTGCTTGGGAACGGCGATCTTCGCTTCCCAGGTTTGCCGGATGCCGGGCGAGTCCTGTGTCGGGATCCAGCTGCGGTTGAGGATCGCCTCGCCCTGGCTGAACAGGAAGGGCTGTTTCTTGCCGGCGGTTTGCGCGGGGGTGAGCCATTGCAGCGCCTTCGCGTCGGGCGACGAGGCGTAGGCGATGCGGATTTTCCCGGCGCCGTTAAGCGTGACGGTCAGCGGCGCGCCGTGGATCTTGTCGACCGCGCCTACCGAGTAGGGGAGCGGCTTGCCGGCCATGTCGGTGATGTTGACGATCTTCAGCCCGTTGTCGTCGAGCACAAGCTTGGCGCCCGGCTTTGCGAGGACGTCGAGCGTGGCGATGCCGCGGATGACGTGCGTGTCGAAGTCGGCGGCGAGATCTAGCGCGACATGCGTGACGCGCGCCTGGGCGGGGCGGGCGTAGCTGTGCGGGTCGTGCGCGTCGGGGGTGGTGAGGATAGGTGCGATCGGCTGCGCGACGGCGGGGGATGCGAGGACGAGGCCGAGGGCGGTGGCTAAGGCGGGGATGCGCATGGGAACTCCGATGTCGCCGTTCCTCGATATCGGGACGGCCAAGCTTGGGTCCTAACGTGCGGGCCCCGTTGCTGGAAGAGTAGGGTTAGCGCGACCTCTCGATCCTCCCCCGCAAGGGGGAGGTGTCGCCGAAGGTGACGGAGGGGGAGGACACGGAACAGACGTTTCGCATGCCTCCCCCTCCGACTGGCAAGGGCCAGCCACCTCCCCCTAGCGGGGGAGGATTAAGCCTAGCTCTCGCCAACTGTGTTCGTTGCCAGTCGCGCCAACCGCGCCTCATGCTCCACTCGCCCGAAAGGAAACCGCGAGAAGAAGAACGCCGAGACGCACGCCAGCACGATATAAAGGCCGGCATAGATCAACGTCAGCCGGTCGATCGTCTCCACCGGCACCGTCCCCGGCGTCGCCTTCGCCGGGAACCCCGCCACCGCGAGGATGATCCCTGCAAAGAATATCCCGATCCCGCTGGTGCATTTCTGGACGAAGAACGAGCCGGCGAAAAACACGCCTTCGGACCGCCGCCCCGTCTTCGCCTCCGAATCCTCGACCACGTCGGCCATCATCGATGCGCCGAGGATGAACCCGGTGACGTTCGACGCGGTGCCGAGGATGAAGAACCCGAACAGCATCGGCAGCAGCGTTGGCTCGCCGACCTCCGGAAACACGCCGAGCATCCGCAGCCAGTACGGCGAGGTATTGAGCGCCGCGCCAAGCAGCACCGCGCCCATCGCCGCCTTGGGCTTGCTACCCGTCCTGCCAAGCCGGGGCGCGGCGAGGAACGCGAGGAACACGCCCGAGAACAACGCGATCGTCAAATAGACGAACACCGGCCCCTTGAAGCCCCAGACATAGGTGTAGAGGTAGTTCGACATTGCATAGCTAATGCCCTGGATCGTGTACGCGCAGACGCCCGCCGCCATCAGGATCGCGAACGCGCGGTTCTTCACCGTCTGGCGGAGTTCGGCGAAGGACTCGCGCAGCGTCTGCTTGGCGATCGGCGGGTTCGGCAGATGCCTGATCTCGTGATGCGTGCCGAGCGCGGAGACGAGGATCGCAACGCCGATGAAGATTGCCCCCGCCAGCGCGAAGCTGCCATAGCCCGCCCGGTTCAGCAGCCCGTTCGGAAACGCCGCGGTGGGTGCGAGGAAATACTGGTACGCCGACAACAGCATCAGCAGCCCGCCGACCCAGCCGAACAGATAGCGATACGCCATGATCCGGGTGCGCTCGTCATACCCCGACGTTAGCTCGGGCGTCAGCGCGACCGACGGTACCTCGTAGCAACTCACCGCGCTGCGCACGAGCACCGCCATCGCGAACAGCCAGACGAGCGTCTGCGGCTCGGACATCACCGCGGGCGGGTTCCACAGCAGCAGCCAGCCGACCATGATCGGCAGCGCAGACGCGTACATCCATGGGTGCCGCCTACCCCATTTCGTCCGCGTACGATCGGAGAAGAAGCCCACCGCCGGATCGACGAACGCGTCGATCAGCAGCGCCATCATGATGACGAGGCCGACGGTGGCGGAGGGCAATCCGACGACCTGGTTGTAGAACAACAGCAGGAACGTGCCGAACCCGGCGTCCTTCACCCCGTACGCGACCGCGCCGAAGCCGTAGCTCGCCATCGTGCCGGTCGAGAGGCGGCGGGCGGGGGCACTCATGACGCGGCGGTCATTTCAATTTGTCGAGCATGGCGAACAGCGAGGGTTGCGCTGGGTCCCAGCTTGGCCGCGTGCCGATCGTCATGCCGCCATCGACGAGGATGTGCGTGCCGGTAATGAAGCTCGCATCGTCGCTCGCGAGGAACGCGACCGCGGCGGCGATGTCCTCGCTGGTGCCGGGGCGGCGGATCGGCTGCGCGTCGGCGGCGATATGCGCGATCATCGCATCCGCCTGCGTCGTCTTGGCGGCGTCGAGTTCGAGCGTGCGCGTGAAGATGTTGGTGACGATGAAGCCGGGGACGACCGCGTTCACGCGGATCCTGTGCTGCGCGAGGTCGGCGGCGGCTTGCTTGGTGAGGTGGAGCACGCCGGCCTTGGCCGTGGAATAGGCGGTCGGCGCGTAGCCGGTGCCGAGCGCGGAGACCGACGAGGTGTTGACGATCGCGCCGCCGCCGCGCTTGGCCATCAGCGGCGCAGCATAGCGGATGCCGAGCGCGACCGAGCGGAGGAGCAGCGCCTGCGTCCGGTCCCAATCCTCGGGCGAAATCTCGCCGATCGGGTCGCGCGAGCCGCCCGCGCCGGCGTTGTTGAACAGGATGTCGAGCCCGCCCGCATCGTCGGCGGTTTGCATCAGCGCCTCGATATCGCCCGCCTGGAGCACGTCGGTACGCTGGAACAGGATCCGCCCGCCGGACGCGTCGGCGATTGCGTGGCCGCCAGCCTCGTCGATGTCGCCGATCAGGACGGTCGCCCCTTCGTCGGCGAGTCGGAGCGCGGTCGCCCGGCCGATGCCGGACGCGCCGCCGGTCACTACGGCCCGCTTGCCTGAAAACCTCACACGCTCTCTCCTGCTCTTTTGGCGAGCATAGTACGGGCTTTGCACTCGTCAATAAGCGCTCGTTCGAAAAACGGGTTTGCGGCGCGCGGCGCACGGCGATACCAAGCGGGCAAACTTTCGGAGGATGCGTGATGGATACGACCAACCTGTTCCGGCTCGACGGCCGCGTCGCGCTGATCACCGGCGGTAGCCGCGGGATCGGCAAGATGATCGCGGCCGGCTTCATCGCGCAGGGCGCCAAGGTGTATATCTCGTCGCGCAAAGCTGACGTGTGCGAGGCGGCGGCGGCGGAACTCGGGCCGAACTGCATCGCGTTGCCGCAGGACGTCTCGACGGTGGCAGGCTGCAAGGCGCTGGCCGCGCAGTTCGCGGAGCATGAGTCGAAGCTCGATATCCTCGTCAACAACGCGGGCGCGGCTTGGGGCGTGCCGTTCGAGGAGTTTTCCGAGGTCGGCTGGGACAAGGTCATGGACCTCAACGTCAAGTCGCCGTTTTTTCTGACGCAGGCTTTGCATGCTGCGTTGAAGGCGTCGGGATCGCGGGAGCGGCCGGCGAAGGTGATCAACATCACGTCGATCGACGGGCAGCGGCTGAATCCGTGGGAGACGTACAGTTATCATGCGTCGAAGTCGGCGCTGATCTACCTGACGAAGCGGATGGCGGCGCGGCTGGTGACGGATTCGATCAACGTCACCTCGATCGCGCCGGGGGCGTTTGCGAGCGACATGAACAAGGCGGCGCGCGATCACGGGGATGCGGTGGCGCAGGGGATTCCGGCGAAGCGGGTTGGCGTGGACGAGGATATGGCGGGGGCGGCGATCTATCTTGCGAGCCGCGCTGGGGATTATGTGATCGGGGAGACGATCACGGTCGACGGTGGGCTGGTGCATGCGTCGCTAGGCACAAGCATCGACGCCTGAGCTAATTCCCTCGCCCCTCCGGGGAGAGGGAGGGAGGAGCACTTGCGACGGAAGGGAGAGGGGCCGTTGGGGCGAGCGGACCGAGCCTCACTCCCCTCTCCCTTCCCACGGCAAGCGCCGCGGGCCCCTTCCCTCTCCCCGTAGGGGCGAGGGACTTTTAGTTACTGCGCTATGCCGCCGGCAGCGAGAACGGCCAGGGTCACGAGTTCGCTAGCCGTCGACGTCATCGGCGCGACCTGGACCGGCTTTTCCATGCCGATCAGCATCGGACCGATAACCGAATCCCCACCCAGCTCCCGCAGCAACTTCGCCGATATGTGTGCGGATTGGAGACCCGGCATGATCAGCACGTTCGCCGGCCCCGACAGCCGCGCAAACGGATAGTTCGCCAACTGCTTCGGATTCAGCGCAACATCCGGCGCCATCTCGCCCTCGTACTCGAACCCGACCTTCCGCCCGTCCAGCACCGTCACCGCATCCCGGATGTTATCGAGCCACTCCCCCTTCGGATTGCCAAAGTTCGAATAGCTGAGGAACGCCACGCGAGGCTCATGCCCCATCCGCCGCGCGACCGCCGCGGTCTGCTCGGCAAAGTCGGCCAGCTGCTCGGCGGTCGGGCGCTCGTTGACGGTGGTGTCGGCAATAAACACCGTGTGGCTCTGCCCGACCAGAAGGTGGATACCGAACGGCGTCTTCCCCGCGGCCGGATCGATCACGCGGTAGATCTGGCGCATCGTCTCGCCATAAGTTCGCGTGATGCCGGTGATCATCGCGTCGCCTTCACCGAGCTGGAGCAGCAGCGCGCCGAAGATGTTCCGGTCCTGGTTGACCATCCGCTCGCAATCGCGGCGCAGGTAACCGCGACGCTGGAGCCGGGAATAGAGAAAGTCGACCATCCGCGGCACGAGCGGCGAGACACGGCTGTTATGGAGTTCGAAGCTCTCGGGATCGGTGACGCCGAGCGCGCGCAAGCGGTCGGGCACGTCGTCGCGGCCGACGAGAACGGGTGTGCCGTAGCCGCCTTCCTTGAACGCGATGGCGGCGCGCAGCACGACCTCCTCCTCGCCTTCTGCGAAGATCACGCGCTTGGGATGCGCGCGGGCGCCTTCATACGCCATCGACAGCACCGAGGTGGTCGGGTTGAGGCGGGCCCGGAGCGAATGGCGATACGCTTCGATATCGAGGATCGGCTTGGTCGCGACCCCCGAGGCCATTGCTGCCTTAGCGACCGCGACGGGGACGACTTCCATCAGGCGCGGATCGAACGGTGCCGGGATGATGTACGCCGGACCAAAGCTGTGGCTGACGCCGTACGCGGCCGCGACTTCCTCGGGCACGCGTTCGCGCGCGAGTTCGGCGATGGCGTTGGCCGCGGCGATCTTCATCGCGTCGTTGATACCGGTCGCGCGGACGTCGAGCGCACCGCGGAAGATGAACGGGAAGCCCAGCACGTTGTTGACCTGGTTCGGATAATCCGAGCGGCCGGTCGCGACGATCGCATCGGGACGCGCGGCCATCGCCAGTTCGGGGCGGATCTCCGGCTCGGGGTTGGCCATCGCGAAGATGATCGGTGCGGGCGCCATGTCCTTGACCATCTCCGGCGTCAGTGAGCCCGCCGCAGAGAGCCCCAGGAACACATCGGCACCGACCAGCGCCTCGGTCAGCGTGCGCGTTTCGGTCACCGCGGCGTGCGCCGACTTCCACTGGTCGACGCCCTCGCGGCCCTGGTGGATCACGCCTTTCCGGTCGCAGAGGATGACGTTGTCGCCGCGCACGCCCATCGCCTTCACGAGTTCGGTGCAGGCGATCGCCGCCGCGCCGGCGCCGTTGACGACGATCTTGACCTCGGACAGCTTGCGCCCGGTCAGCAGGCACGCGTTGATCAGGCCGGCGGCGGTGATGATCGCGGTGCCGTGCTGGTCGTCATGGAAGACGGGGATGTTCATCCGCTCGCGCAGGGCCTGCTCGATGATGAAGCATTCGGGCGCCTTGATATCCTCGAGGTTGATCCCGCCGAAGGTCGGCTCCATCAGCTCGACCGCGTCGATGAAGCGGTTCACGTCCTCGGTCTTCAGCTCGATATCGATCGCGTCGACGTCGGCGAAGCGCTTGAACAGCACCGCCTTGCCCTCCATCACCGGCTTGGAGGCGAGCGGCCCCAGATTGCCCATGCCGAGGATCGCGGTGCCGTTCGAGATGACCGCGACGAGGTTACCCTTCGCGGTGTAGTCGTAGACGGTCGCGGGATCGTCGTAGATCGCCTGCACCGGCACCGCGACGCCGGGCGAATAAGCGAGCGCGAGATCGCGCTGCGTCGCCATCGGCTTGGAGGCGATGATCTCGATCTTCCCCGGGCGGCCTTCCGAATGGAAGAGCAAGGCTTCGCGTTCGGAGAATTGCAGCGTTTCGTCGGACATGGGCGGGGCCTCTCTCTGTGGCCTGTGTCTTTACGCAGACGATGCCGCGATTGGAACGGCCTTCTCCCCCTCGGGGAGAAGGTGGCGCGCCTGCGCCGGATGAGGGGTGGTTGGGGTGAGTGCCCGAGCCTCACTCCCCCTCACCCTCCCACGCTTCGCGCGGGCCCCTCCCTCTCCCCGAGGGGAGAGGGGTTTTACGGGGCGCGGCTTTTCGCTACCCGCCCCTGATGTCGCACCCCGCCCCTACCCCCATGATGACACAGTATCTCGGCCTGAAGGCGGAGGCGCAGGATTGCCTGTTGTTCTACCGAATGGGCGATTTCTTCGAACTGTTCATGGACGACGCGAGGATCGCCGCCGGCGTGCTCGACATCGCGCTGACCGCGCGCGGTGAGCATGAGGGCAGGCCGATCCCGATGTGCGGCGTGCCCGTCCACGCGGCGACGGTGTACCTGCAACGCCTGATCAAGGCCGGGCACCGGGTGGCGATCGCCGAGCAGGTCGAAAGCCCGGCAGAGGCGAAGGCGCGCGGCGGATCGAAGGCGCTCGTCGCCCGCGCGATCGTCCGCGTGGTGACCGCGGGGACGCTGACCGAGGAGGCGCTTCTCGACGCGCGGAGCGACAATTGGTGCGTCGCGATCGGCGAGGCTGGTGGGTCGGTGGCGATCGCCGCGGCGGACGTGTCGACCGGGCGGTTCGAGATCGTCGAGGTTGCAGGCGATGCGGTCGAGGCGGAACTCGCGCGGCTCGGCGCGGCCGAGGTTGTTGCGTCGGAGGCGAGCCAGTTCGAGGAAGCTGCAACGACGCTGCGGCCGAAGATCGATTTCGACAGCGGTGCGGGCGAGGCTCGTTTGAAGCGGTTGTACGGCGTAGCGACGCTCGACGGATTCGGTCAGTTCGGTCGCGCAGGGCTGGCCGCAGCCGGAGGCCTGGTCGCGTATCTGGAGCACAATGCGAAGGGCACCATGCCCTTCCTCCGCCCCCCGCGGATCGGCCGAGCGGCGGAAACGATGGCGATCGACGCCGCCACCCGCGAGAGCCTGGAGCTGACCTGCACCACCGGCGGCGTGCGCAAAGGTAGCCTGCTCGACGCGGTCGACCGCACCGTGACCGGCGCTGGCGCGCGGTTGCTTGGCGCAGATCTCGGCGCGCCGCTGATGGACAAGGCAGCGATCGATGCGCGGCTCGATCTGGTACGGCTGTTCCACGACGACCAGGCGGCGCGCGAGCGGTTGCGCTCCACGTTGCGCGCTTTGCCTGACATCGGGCGGGCACTCGGGCGACTGGCGGCAGGGCGTGGTGGTCCGCGCGATCTGGGGCAGTTGCGCGATGGGCTCGACGGCGCATGGAGCCTCGGCGAGCGGATGGACGCGATCGTCGATCCGCCGGTGCTGCTCCGGGACATCGCGCCAAGGTTGCGCGGGCATGGCGCGTTGATCGACCTGCTCAAGCGCGCGCTGGTGCCGTCGCCGCCGATCGAGGCATCCGACGGCGGCTATATCGCGGCAGGCTATGATGCGGCGCTCGACGATCTGCGCGATGCAGGCGCTGGCGGGCGGCGGGCGATCGCCGCGCTGGAGGCGGAGTTTCGGGCTTCGACCGGCGTCACTGCGCTGAAGATTAGGCATAACGGCGTACTCGGCTATCATGTCGAAGTGCCGGCACGCGCGGCGGATCCGTTGATGAAGCCCGAGAGCGGCTTCACGCATCGCCAGACGCTCGCGGGCGTCGTGCGGTTCAACACCCCCGCCCTGCACGAGGTCGCGGCGAAGGTGTCGCAGTCCGGCGCGCATGCACTGGCGGCGGAGGCGGCGCATCTGGAGGAACTGACCGCGCAGGCGTTGGCGGGGCGCGATGCGATTGCGGCGACGGCGGATGCGCTCGCGCGGCTCGACGTCGCGGCCGGGCTGGCGGAGCGCGCCGCGGAAGGCGCCTGGGCGCGGCCTTCGCTGGTCGATCACGCGTGCTTCGAGATCGAGGGCGGCCGGCATCCGGTGGTCGAGGCGGCTGTCGCGAAGTCGGGCGACCGGTTCGTCGCCAACGACTGCAATCTGTCGGAAAGCTCGCGGCTATGGCTCGTCACCGGCCCGAACATGGGCGGTAAATCGACCTTCCTCCGCCAGAACGCGCTGATAGCCGTGCTTGCGCAGGCGGGGTCGTACGTGCCCGCGACCAAGGCCACGCTGGGTCTTGTCGATCGCCTGTTCAGCCGCGTCGGGGCGTCGGACAACCTCGCGCGCGGCCGCTCGACGTTCATGGTCGAGATGGTCGAGACCGCGGCGATCCTCGCGCAGGCGACGCCGCGCTCGTTCGTGATCCTCGACGAGGTCGGGCGGGGCACGTCGACCTATGACGGGCTCGCGATCGCCTGGGCGGTGGTCGAGGCGATCCACGAGGACAACCGCTGCCGCTGCCTGTTCGCGACGCACTATCACGAGCTGACGCGGTTGGCGGAGCGCTGCGAGGCGCTGTCGCTGCACCACGTCCGCGCGCGCGAGTGGAAGGGGGAGCTGGTGCTGCTCCACGAGCTCGCCGACGGCCCGGCGGACCGGAGCTATGGCCTCGCGGTCGCGCGGCTGGCGGGGATGTCGCCGGTGACGGTGGCGCGCGCAAAGGCGGTGCTGGCGAAGCTCGAGGCCGGACGCGCGAAGACGGGGGGGCTGGCGGCCGGGCTGGACGACCTGCCGCTGTTCGCCGCCGCCGCGCAGGTCGAGGAAGCGGCATGCGACGTGCTACGCGAGGATCTGGCGAAACTCGACATCGACGCGATGAGCCCTCGCGATGCGCTGGACGCACTGTACCGGTTGAAGGCCTTGGCGAACGAGGGCTAACTCTCCGTCATGCCGGGCTCGTTCCGGCATCCACCGTTCCGCATATTCGAGAGAATTGCGTGCGCGGGACGGTGGGCCCCGGCCTCCGCCGGGGTGACGGAGTGAGTTGGTGACAGGGTAAGCTGCTCCCCTCCCTGGAAGGGAGGGGTTGGGGGTGGGTCGGGTTCCGCATGTCCTTACGGTTCGGCAAAAACGCGCCGACCCACCCCCTGCCCCTCCCTTCCAGGGAGGGGAGCCCGTCGTATTTTGGGAGCGTGCGAGAATGTCTCTCGCGTCCTAGTATCTCACGATACGTCGATGCTAGGCGGCGGCCGGATTTAGCGGAGCGCGGGCTTTGGGCGGACATCATCACGGGCACGACCACGGCCATTCGCATGGTCACTCACAC
>Ga0247809_1000424_pt1 | contig 19914 bp, 19 predicted proteins | sample UWRJL104311B1_FD_180951 | JGI IMG/M metagenome (GOLD analysis project Ga0247809, IMG submission 180951) | Plant litter microbial communities from Arlington Agricultural Research Station in Wisconsin, United States - UWRJ-L104-311B-1 | ecosystem: Environmental > Terrestrial > Plant litter >...
CTGGTATGAACTGATTGAAAATGCATCAATGCCTGTTGTTCCGCGTCCGATTTATTGTATGCCTTTAGATCAGACCTGGGAGGCCTCGTCTAACTTAACCCTAATCGGAGACGCTGCACATGTGATGCCTCCGTTTGCAGGTGAAGGCGCAAACACCGCAATGTATGATGCTGTGGAATTAAGTGAATGTTTAACGTCTGATCGATTTCAAACCTTGCAGGCAGCTATTTCTTTTTATGAAGTAAGTATGCGCAAAAGGGCAGCAGTGGCAGCAAAACAGTCGCTTGAAAATGGTGAAAGGATGCACGCCAAAGATGCGCTGAGAAAAATGCTGACTGTATTTGGGATCAAATAATTCCTGTTTCATAATAGCCCCGACACAGCGAATAAAAAACTGTGACAAAAATAACGCTGTAATTGTGTTAAACCGTTTTATCTTTTAGCGTATAATTTAGTGTACCTTGCGACAGTTGGTCGGCATAAAAGATCGGCCTTACAATAATTTAAATTAAAAATGGGAAAAGAAACGAATGCCTCAGCAGCTACCACGCCAAAAACTAGAATACCTAGAAAGATCAAAAAAGCAATGGTAAAAGTTGCAGCAGCAACACCTGCCGTATAATTAATAGGGCATATTTACCCTGTTTAATCAGTAAAAGGAAAACCCCTTTAAATCAAATTTGGAGGGGTTTTCCTTTCTCAGTTCATTTATAGAGAGTGATCTAAGAGGAATATCAGAAAATTGAGATTTATCAACATACGCTAAATTTTAATCCGTGATTTTTCTTCTTCGGCACCTGCCGGTCTGCCTGATGGCGCTTTAATTTCTTTTCTACCAAAGTTATACTTCAAATTGACTCTGAACTGCCGGCTCTCATAACCGCCGCTTCCTTTGATTTGTAAGGCACCGTATTGTGAGGTACCCGACCAGTTGCTGGTGTACAGAAGATCTGATACTGCGAGCCCCAGGCTGATCCTGTTCTGTGCGAATGTTTTTTGCATACCTAAATCCAGTGAGCCCATGCTATTGGTTTTGTAGCTTCCGGACCAAACCGAGGGGCTGCTAAACCAGCCGGATATTTCTGCAGTATAGTTTTTAGTCAGGATAAAAGAATTCGAAGCGTAAAAACCGAATGTATTTCGTGTTAAGGGGATAAACTTGGTACTCTCTGATTTATAAATACTACGGAAAGCATTTAGGCTTGTATACAAGCTCCACCACTTGGTTATGTTCATCGGGTAACTTATACCGATATTGATAACTTGTTGGTTAGCCATATTCTGCGGTGAAATAAAATTGCGGTTATTGCCAATAGTATCCGTGATCTGTGCAAAAAAATCATTTATAAAACTATATGACAGTGAGGTAGTAAATGTATAATTATAGGTGTTGCTCAATTTTATAGCATGAGTATACTGCGGCTTTAAAAAGGGATTTCCTTTGCTAAAGGACAATTCATCAATATTGTACTCAAAAGGGTTAAGCGAGCGATAATCTGGGCGATCAACACGACGGCTGTAGGTTAGGCTAAGATTGTCTTTTGCATTTACTTTATAAGTGATTCCGCTGCTGGGAAAGAGATCAGTGTAGCTTCGTTTAACACTATTGTGCTGATTTTCCTGTATGCTGCTCAATTCGCCAAAAGATAAAGTTTGTTCTGCCCTTAAACCAACTGTTATGCTCACCTTACTCCAGCTTTGACTTAGGTTGAAATAGGCAGCCTGGATATTTTCTGCATAACTGAAAACGTTACTCCTGTCTGGACGATAGGTTCCTTCAGCAGAAAAGTCAAATTTATTATCAGTTTTTACACGGGATGATTTAAGACCTGATGCCAGTTTTATTTTACCTATTGAATGATTGAAATCTGCCTTAGCAGCAAACAGGTGAATATTGACCGGGCTAAGCATCTGGTAATTGGTCTGGGCTTGCTGTAATGGTCCTGTTATATTATTATCGTAGACGTTATATTGTACTTGGTTGCGGTTAGATTTAAAATAGCCATAATCACCATCCAGACTAAGTTCATAACCTTTTGGATCCTGATAATGATAATTGATATTGGTCGAAAGATTTTTACTGCTCATATTGGTCATTCCGTTTGCAATTAATATCTGCTGTATTTCATCGTTTAATTTGATTGGTGTGCGCGAGTGTTCCCTATTGTCGTACCCTCTGAAAACCCCATTAATCACTAGCCCGAGGGTACTGTTTTTATCTATATTACAATCCAAACCTGTACGGAAGTTATGATTGCGGTCTTTGATTTTATCATAAGAGCGATTGTCGTATTCGTAGCCATTTTGAAAACGGTCGAGATTCAAATAGCTGCGGTTTGTATTAAAGCTATTACTGTAACTGCCGAAAAAGTTCAGCTTTTTAGAACGCTTGTTAATACTGAATGCACTGTTGTATTTACTGTAGCGGCCAACTGCATAACCCAGTAATAACGAACCATTAGTGCCGAAACTTTTGTTTTTGATGAGAGTGATATTAATGATCCCTGCATTGCCAGCTGCATCATATTTTGAGGAGGGCTGGGTAATGATTTCTAGCGTTGCGATTTCTGACGACTGCATAGTTTTTAAGTAATTGGTTAAGTCGTCACCGCTTAAAAGAGACCGTTTGCCATCGATAAAAATGCTCACGCCGGTTTTCCCCTCTAAAATGAGGCTGTTACGATTATCTACAATTATGCCTGGTGCTTTACGTAGTACATCAAAAGCAGAAAGTCCGGTTGCAGTTAATGAAGTTTGGACATTCAAAACGGTTTTATTTGGCAGTACTTCGATCAAATGCTTTTCGCCTACGATAGTTACATCGGCAAGTGTAGTTGTGATGGGCAGCAAGGTAGTTTTTGGCAGTTTAACACCGCTGATCAATAGATATGTAGGTGATTTCAAAGTCTGAAAGCCAATACCTCCATAAAGCAGGTAGTATTTGCCTGTGACAAGACCATCCAACTTGAAGTTCCCTCCGGTGTCTGCGACAACAGTTTTTATTATCAGAGAATCTATACCCCGAAATATGCTGACGGTAGCGAAAGGTACATTCACCTGGCCGGTAACTTGAAAGGTTTGGGCATTTATTTTGCCAGCCAATATTAATAGTACAATGAGGATTTTTTTCATGCCGCAAGTTGCATCGCGCTGTTTACTTCTTAAAGCAGTATTCGTCTGGCGTCCATATAACCTGTTGGATGAGACCACTGCAATTCAACAGGCTATATGGGCACTCGTCGGAAAGGCAGTGACTTTCTCTGATTTTATTGTTATTTTCGTTATCTGAAATTATGAAAGGAATAGTAAAGGACAAGTTTGTTGACGTCACTACCTGGGAAGTTATTCTTTACATCAGTTTGTTTGTTTTTTTTGGTGCTTTTTATTACACTGCACTATGGCTGAACCGTGGTGGTTTCAGGGTTAATGACGACCCTTTTTTTAACTTCAACGGATTTCTGAATTGGGGAGGAATTGATTACTTTCTCAAGTTGCTGTTAAGTCTGCCAGTTTGGTGGCTTATTTTTGTTAAACTGCGTAAGGTGACACTCTACAAGCGGTTACTTATTCATCTCGTGATTCTTCCACTATTCGTGATCGCATGGATAAAACTATATTATTTGTTGCTCGACGCATTGAAGATGATTCATCTTAGAGATTTGGGCAGTATATGGGACCTATATCTTCCTGCACTATTTTATATCCTGCAGTTTGGCATTATGCATGCGTATGTATATTTTAAGCAAAACCAGGAAAAGCAAAAAGTAGAGTCTGAATTGCGCGAAGCCGCATTAAAAAGTGAACTGTCATCCCTAAAAGCGCAGCTTAATCCTCACTTTTTATATAATGTATTTAATACCATCAGTGCGTCTATACCATCCGAACTGGAAGAAACCCGTCAGATGATCGCTGAATTATCCGATCTATTCCGGTACCAGCTTCAGGCATCCCGATCAGAACTGGTATCATTGCGGGATGAAATAGATTTTACACAGAAATACCTTGATTTAGAGAAAGCCAGGTTTCAGGAAAGATTGCAAATCAGAATTGAGATTGAAGAAGACCTGATGGATGAACTAATTCCGCCAATGATTTTACAGCCATTAGCAGAAAATGCTGTTAAGCACGGTATATCTCCTTTAATTAATGGCGGCCATGTCTCTATAACAGTTCAACGCAGAGCTGAGCAGATTGAATTTATTATTTCAGATACGGGTGTTGGCGTTAAAGACAAGTCCATATTGATAGGAACAGGGGTGGGGCTCACAAATACAGCTATGCGACTGGAAAAAATGTACGGCACAACAATGGAATTTACAGATACCCGGACGCAGGGACTAACCATAAAATTTTTGATCGGATGATTAAAGTGATAGTAATAGATGATGAGGCTTCCGGGCGAAAATTGATCATTGAATACCTGGCGTTTTATCCTGAACTGGTACTTGTGGGCGAAGCTAATAACGGTGTTGATGCGGTGCGGCTTATTAATGAATACAAACCTGACCTCATATTTTTAGATGTCCAGATGCCAGGGATGAATGGTTTTGAGATCTTACCCCATCTGGAAGAGATTCCGCGAATTATTTTTTCAACTGCTTACGATCAATTCGCACTGAAAGCTTTTGAAGTTCATGCGCTGGATTATCTGCTGAAGCCCTACACACAAACCCGCTTTAGACAGGCGATTGAACGCATTAAGGTATCGGCTGTTGCCAACAACTTGCAGCCGCTTGCAGAAAAGCTTATCATGGAGCAAGCCCAATATCCCGAAAGAATTTTGGTCAATGCCAATAAAAAGCTGATTACGGTGTCGGTAGGAGATATTGTGTGGATAGAGGCTTATGGCGACTATTCGAAATTATATACATTGCATCATATTTTCGTAAGCAATTTTGGGATCAGTGCCTTGTCGGAAAAACTCAATCCGGCAAACTTTATCCGGGTTCACCGTTCTTCCATCATTAACCTTAATTTTGTTAAAGAAGTGAACCGTCATCCCGGCAGTTACGATATACTCATGCAAACAGATGCTAAGGTTACTGTCAGCCGTGGGTATATGGATAACTTAAGAAAGTTAATTTTTTAAAGTTATCTGTTGTTTTCACTGCAATAAATTAAAGACAACCCCAACGTTAAGTATTCAATTACTACTGTGACACGTTAAAAAAGCGCTCTTTTGCCAGCTTTTTCCGAATCCTGCTTAATGATTCTGGTGTGATACCGAGGTACGACGCGATCATATACTGGGGCACACGTGTTAACAGTTCTGGGTAATACATAGAGAAAGACCGGAATTTATCATCCGCCGTCGGAATGGTAACCAGATCAATTTGCCCACGGCTTCCGGATAAACATTCTTTAAGATTATCTGTCAGGAATTGGTTCAGGCGAGGGATTTCCCTGCAGAGCGCATCAAATTTCAGATTATTAATTAACACTACCGTTGTCTGTTCAATAGCGTCTATACTAAATTTAGAGGGTGTACCTGCCTCCACGCTTTGTGCATCACCGGCCCATCCATTCTCAATAGCAAAACTATTAATCCTGATCCTTCCCTGGCTGTCTGAACGATAGGTACGGATACATCCCTGTACAACAATTATAAGATCAGCAGATTGAGCACCTTCACGTAACAGGAATTCTCCTTTATCAAACGTTTTAAAGACAGAGATTTCACTAAGTTTCTCCCATTCAGCAGGGGTAAGGGAAACTTTAGACGAAATATATTGATAAAATTTATGCAGCATCGATTTAGGTTCTAAAATGTAAATATAAAGCAGGGGGGATAAGTTTCAATGGTGTGATGTATTTAATGACAATCTCGTATCAATTGAGGTTACTGCAACTGCTAAGGCATGGATGCAGGCAGGATTAAACCTTTCGATTAAGCGTTCAGATCATAAGCTATTGAATTGTAAAACTCCTCCTCCTGATAAGTAAATGCGGTGATTTATTAAACTAGTTTAACTTCTTCCAGGCATTATCGATCTACTTTTGGATAAATAAAAATAGAGATTATGATTACATCAGTGGAAGAAATGATTGCGCGATACGTTTCGGCATGGAACGAGAATAATTTAGAGTCGTATACCAGAGAGTTTGCAAAATGCTGGGCACCCGGGGCTTTGTACAGTGATCCGTTTGGCGAGTATCGGGGTGTAGAGGGACTGGCAGGCTTTGCACAAAAATCATTGGAGATTATTCCTTCAAGAGAATTCAAGGTCCTGGAAAAGCCGGAGTTCCATCACCAATCTGGAAGATATGCCTGGATAGTAGAATTTGCAGGGCAAACAAATGTTGGTTATGATTTCTTCAAGTTTAATGATCAATTTGAAATTACCGAATTGGTAAGTTTCTTTAAACTGCCGGAATCGTATCCGATTGAAAAATTAGCCTAATCAGATTCTGAATGGAGCTCGTCCTACGAAAAAAGAGTTTGTACCTTTGTATATCAGTAGATACAATGTATAAACTCTTTTTTGAAAATATAGCCAAACATATACAGCTGGATTCGGCCGAACGTGATTACTTAGCTTCAAAACTGCTGCTACGGACCACTGTCAAAGCGGAAGTGCTTTTACGGGAAGGGGCGTATTGCAATCACCTGTTCTTTGTGCAAAAAGGCTGTTTGCGCATATTTCAAAATCACCAGGATGGCACGCAGACCAATATTTTGTTCTGCCCGGAAAACTGGTGGGCTTCTGATATCATTAGTTTCTCAGGCGGGGTGCCGGCTGAATATGCGATAGAAGCGCTTGAAATATGTGAGTTAGTATGTATTAATGCTGCAAATCTGGAAGAGCTGTATGCCAAAATCCCGAAGCTGGAACGCTTTTTCAGGATATTGTTCCAAAATGGTTTTGCTTTGTACCAGCGCCGGCTTACCGTTGCATTATCCAATTCTGCGGAAATCCGTTATGAGCTTTTCAGAAAACAATACCCGACGCTGATGAACAGGATCGCACAAAAACATATCGCTTCCTATCTGGGGATAACACCTGTATTTCTTAGCATGATTAGGAAAAGATTATAGTACTGATCGCTTAGATTATAAATAAAAAGAAGTCTCGCTCTTATTTCTGAATGCTCCCGGTGAAATTCCTGTTATTTTGCTGAACAAACGATTAAAGTATTGCGGGTCTTCAAAACCTAAATTACCAGCTATTTCTTTTACTGTTTGATCTGAATAACATAATAATCTTTTTGCTTCCCTTATTAGTTCCTGTTGAATATAGTAGGTTACCGGGAACCCAGTTACAGATCTGACGGTATCATTTAAGTGGCTGACCGAAATATTCATTTTCTCAGCAAAAGCTGATGGTCTTTTCATTGACTTGAAATTACGACGGAGGATTTGTTTGAATGTCTTTGTAATTTCAATACTGCGGGCGGAGTTTTTTACCAGCGTCAACTGCTCGGCAGAGACGTATACTGAGGCGAGCTGGTAGACTAAAGCTGTAACAATTGACCGTGTGATAGTCTGCCGAAATAGCTGTTTCTCATCGATATAAACAGTATACAAATGATTGATCAACGAACAAAATGCCGCAGTTTGCTCAGCGGAGATAGGAACGAGAATCACTTGTGAGAGGCATTGGTCCAGTATGTTTTTCAGCTGTTCATCCAATATAGACGGATCGAATGCCAGGAACCAGCCTTTCTCCATACGGTCAGAATTGATCTGATGGATTTGTCCGGGATAGGATAGAAACAAAGTCTGATCGGCTAGCAGAACCCGTTCAAAGTCAACTTCAAGATCCATTTCTCCCGCTTCCGATAATACGCAATAATAAAAATCATGTCGATGAGGGTGTGAAATCTCATAAGTATGGCCAGAGGGTAGATCAGCGCCAAAAGGCTTGATGTAGATACCCGAGAACCAGTCATCCATACTATGAACAGGTATTTTTTCTTTTTTCCTCATCGACATGGTTTAAATCAAATACGTTGTGACTGAATATCAAAGATCAGCAAAACAATCGTTATGGCAGTTATCAATTCATTCCCCGCTGATATTCGCTGTGCAGCCGGGCTGCGGTTTCTGAGTTGAATAAATTATCTAACCGGGCGCGCGCAATCTGCTGGCGGAAGGTTCCATTTTGCGCAGGATCACCGGCATCGTGCATCATATCTGTCATCCAGACAGCGAAATCCTGATAGTTCCAGATATTTGGAAGCACGGTATCGGAATAGTTGGCTAGAGCGGATAAGTCTTTGTGAATCACAGCTTTAAGTACTGCCTGAGAAAGTATGTCTACATCATAAAGTGCAAGATTCATTCCTTTGGCACTGGTAGGGGGCACAAGGTGTGCGGCATCTCCCACCAGAAAAAGATTACGATACTGCATTGGGGCGTAAACTACAGACCGTAAAGGAACGAAGAATTTGTCGTGGATAACCGCATTCGGAATCGTTTCATCGTTAAGCCGTAAGCGGATTTCATTCCAGATCCGCTCATCTGTCCAGTCTGCCGCACCATCGCTCAATGGACATTGCAGGTAATACCGGCTTCTGTATGGGCCACGGGGAAGTTGTGCAACACAACCGTGATCACTGACACCCATAATAGGATGTCCGGTTACAGGTGCTTCGACCAGTGCTGCCAGCCAGGCATAACCAAATTCATGAGTATACCTGGTTAATATTCCATCTGGAATTGATGCACGGCTCACGCCGCGGTCGGCATCGCAACCAGCAATATAGTCGCAAACCAGTTCGTGCGAACCCCTGCCATCTGCATAGGTTACTACAGGACGATCTCCTTCTTCGTTGCGGAGTACAACCTCTGAGACATCAAAACGTACGTCGCCTTCCATATTATCAATTAATTCCCGCATCAGATTGCCTACAAGCATCTGCTGGGTGCAGAAAAGACTGGGGCTACCATCTTCTTCTGCAATCTTAAAAATTCGACCTTTACCATTGAGGCGATAATTAATTGTGGTTGCCACCGGGCCTGCAAGAAGTTTGCCGGCCAAATCCCATCGTTCAAACATGTGCACTGCACGTGCATCAACAACGCCGGCGCGTTGCCGCGTCTCTATGTAAGAACGATCGCGTCTCTCTAATACAATGCAGGCTATTCCAGCCTTCTGCAAAAAAGTAGCCAGAGTAAGACCTGACACTCCGGCGCCAATAATGGCAACGGTAGTCTCTTCAGTGATATTTTTTTTAATTGTTTTCATTTATTTTTTTTAATTGATACAGGGCAAAGCTCGCTGTAATCAATAGGCAATTAGTTGATGGCTCACGGATTTAAGTGGACTAATCGCGTATTTACTGGCGGACCATAAATGAAAACTGCAGGTAATAGATAGGGAAATCTAAAAAGGAAATAAGATAGATGTCTTTCAGGAAATTATAGTTCTGATGGTCAGCGAAAGTTGTGGCTGGCAACTAATAACTTGTTTTATATCTACGTTTACCAGATCAGGGTAGACTATTTAACGGCAGAAAACCATTGGTCGTCGACAAAGGACAAACCAATGGTATTGTTGGAATTTAATATATTCTCTTATTTAAAAGATGATAAGAGTGTTGCAAGTTCGTTAGGCATACTGATCATGGCATCGTGCCCCGTTTTCAACTCATAGTATTTCCACTCATTGCTGTTTTTTGTTTCCCGGACAAAGGGATCAATCGCTCCCAATTGCGGATTGGTACAGGCAATAAAAATCAAAGGCAGGTGATTACCATACGGATGTTTTAAAAGCAGGGGCTGGGTAAATGTTTTGAAAGGGTGATTAGTTAAGCGTTCGTTTGTCCATTTGATTGCAGTGCTGTCTGTTACGCCAAACCATGCACTTGACGGCGCTGGGATACTTAATCCCTGATCAAAATCCATAGCACTTTTAGTGAAAAAATCCTGGCTTTCTTTAGGGTTTACCGAAAGTGCACTTTGCCCGTTTTTTACCAGCAAGGCATCGAGGTAGACCAGTTTTTCTAAACGCTCCGGAACCCGGTCTGCTACTCCGGCAATTACAGCCCCGGCGTAGCTATGGCCAACAAGCACTACATGATGAAGGTCTTCCATAACAATCAGGTTTACGATGTCTGTGATATGGGTGTTTAAGTCAACAGCTTTACTAAGGGTGTTTTTATGTTCTCCCATACCGCTCAATGTAGGCGTGTAAACCAGACTGCCCTCAGTACGAAGTTTCTCACTCACTTTTTGCCAGCACCAGCCACCATGCCATGCGCCATGTACCAGCACAAAAACAGGTTGTTGAGACTTGTCCTGCGCGGTAGAGCTGAAGATATTACTGGTCATCAGCCCTATCAATAAATAAAAGGAGATTGATCTTACGATATTATTTTTCATAATGCTTTGTTTTGTACAAACGTAATTGTTTATCAAAACAGCCACAATAACTCACCCTAAAGTGAGTCATATAACAGTTCAGCAATGGCAAGTAAATTAAAAAAAGGCACGACGAATGCAGAAAATATTGAGGTTCTATTCATTTCCTGTGAGGTGAATGAAACCTTAAGGAACATTAGCCCCAGATGGAAAATGCAGATATTACACAGTATCAAACATGGGGTGCCTCAATTCAGCTTATTGAAAGAAGCTTTCCCAACGCTTTCAGATCAGGTTTTAGGTAAAAGGCTGTCTGAACTTGTAGAGGATAAACTTGTGGTTAAAAATACAGTAGATGGTACTATACCCCAACAGATTATATATACCACTACCGAAAAGGGGGAGGAACTGCTTAAAATTATTGCCGACCTGCACCAATGGCAGCTGCGGTGGTAGGTTGAATGATTTCTTTTGGAGGATAACCGAACTGTTTTTTAAAGGCATGAGAGAAATGCGACAGGTTCTCAAAACCTGCCTCCCGATATACTTCAACTGGTTTTTGTTTACTTTTCGAAAGCAGATCGTAAGCTAACTTCAAACGTCTCTTTGTTAGCCAGCGCTGCGGTGTGGATCCAAAAATATTATTAAAATCTCGTTTAAAAGTGGTGAGGCTTCTGCCCGTTAAATAGCTGAATTTCTCTAAAGGCATATTAAACATATAGTTTTGTTCCATAAAATCTTCCAGGTCTATTTTGCCAGGTTCTGCAAAATCTGCTAATAACGTGTCAACACTATCATCAATTGTTCTTAAAATGGTAAGTGCCTCTTCAATCTTTATAGATAATAATTTTTCTGGCAGTTCATCCTGCAGATCGAAATAAGGAAGCAGAGATCCAAAGTAACTTTCGAATAGCGGATGCTCCTGATAAGACCTGATAGCAGCTGAGCTATCTGTCTTTTCGCGGGCAGGGTTGCGGGAATAATACTCTTTTAAGCGTTCATTTTTAAAGATTATCAAAACGCATTTATACGGTTTATTATCTGTAGGGTATTGAATAACGGTAGAGAGCTGACGGCGGCGGAAAAGTATCGTATCTCCCGGGCGGTATATCCGGCTGGTGTCGGATTGTACGATTTTTACCTCACCGGAAAGGATTCTGACAAAGCAGTGGTCATTGAGCATCACTTCGTTTCTTAAATATTTTTCCGCTAAACACGAGAGTACTACTTCTGCCAAAGGGTTCCGCAATTTTTTTTCCATCGTTTAAATTTACGATTATGAACTAAAGCAGAATAACTAACCAGGGTTAATTATTCTGTTGATTTTATTTTTTTACCTGTGTAAGATGGGCCATCTGAAAAGCTTCGTAAAGTTTTTCGTTAGCAATTGCTAATTGTTTGTTTAGAGGGGCAACAAGATCACCCATAAACATCCGGTCTACTTCGGTCCGCATCGGGCGTTCACCATGCGGCATTTTTATCAGTTCTACAACAGCTTTAGAAACCAGATCGGGAGTTTGTTCGGGATTAGAGTCAAACACACTTTCAATAGAAGCCAATAATGCTCCCGGCAGATCTTTGATAGGCCCATAATCTGAAGACCGTTCCTTCTCGGTTGGCTGAAGCAATGAACCAATAAATTGAGTAGGAAAAGCCCCTGGTTCAACTATACAGCTTTCAATGCCGAGATTAGAGACTTCCATCCGATAACTTTCTGCCAGTGCTTCGGCAGCCCATTTGGAAGGACTGTAAGGTCCCTGGAACGGCACTGAAAGTCTTGCGCTAAGACTCGATATGAGCATCAAAAGTCCTTGCTGCTGTTGTTTCATAAAAGGCAATACTGCGCGGGTCATGCGTTGTACACCGAAAACATTAACATCAAAAACCTTTTTCCAGTCATCAGCTGTAAACCCTTCCTGAATTCCCCCGGCGCCTAATCCTGCATTATTGATCAGGATATCTATACCACCCATTTCTGCTGCGGCTTTATGCACACCACTCGCTACGCTCTCGTCATTGGTAACATCGATTTCAACTACAAATACACCTTTATTTTTCAATGTTTCAGCAGCATCTTTGTTTCTGCCTTCAGCATCACGCAAAGCACCGGTCACCGTATATCCTTCCGTTAGTAAAGCGTCAATAATAACTGTTCCAAAACCGCCGGCTGCGCCAGTGATCAATACATTCTTTAATTTGTCCATTTTCTTTTGTCTATAAGATGATGAAACAAATGTCGCTCACTTCGAATGATCAAACTTTGTTTAAAAGTTCTAATTTACTTGCTTTAAACGTCTTATTTATAAACGTATTGGTCAGATGTTAAAGGTGTTAATGCCTTTTATGTTGGCTTACGGGCATTAGCCGGAGCATATTGATGGCCTAGGCTATCTTTTTTCGCAACCATTTGCGAACCGGCTCATCATACCATTTCAATGATGCATAGGCCAAAAAGATAGCACCTGTTAAAATAAGTAACGCATACGGCCATAACTGCGCAATTGTTACGCCCTTGTGGTTGCTGATCCAGGCGACGTATAAGTAAACGAGAGGATAATGTACCATATATAGCGGATAGGATATATCACCTAAAAATTTGCATATCCTGTTTTCCCTTTGAGATTGTATCACTCCACTGGCACCAAGGTATACTATCAATGGGAAAATAACGATGATACAAAAAGATTCGTAGATGCCGTTCATCCATAAATGTTCCGCACCGCCAATTCGTGGCATATAAAGTACCACAGCTATCAGAAGGCTGCACCATAAAAAGGCGTTTTTAATCTGGGTTGGTTTTGCTATGCGTGACAATAAAAGACCGGCAAAAAAAGGATACAGGGTACGGGTTATCCCAATGCGTACCTGTTCTGCATTCAGTGTCCAGCCACCACTTACATCTCCGTTCGTGATTGCCAGGTGTGCGAGTGCAATCGCAGCGATGCCTACTAAAATGGCAATTGCTGTTTTGGAAAATTTCCTGATCCAGACAGCATAAAGAATGTTGGCTATGTATTCGAAAAACAACGACCATCCCACGCTGTTAAGCGGGTGCATCTCCTGCCATCCGCGGATATCAAGCGATAGCGGTACTGGCAGGATCGTATAACCGATCAGCATTACTAACAGCATTTTCCAGACAGGAATAGTATGGATGAGCGGCCATAGCGTGGAATCCGTAAAATAGAATCCGATAGCGCCGAGCGTCATCCCTAAAATAACCAGAGGTTGGAGACGTTCGATACGGCGTTTAAAAAAATTGCCAGCGCTCATTTTAGGCCAGCGGTCGTCATAAGCGTAACCCATCACGAAACCAGATAATAAAAAGAAAAAGTCGACCGCCAGGTAGCCGTGATTAACAAGGATATCTAAATGACCCGAGGCTAATGGTTCGCTCAGGTGGAAGGTTACCACAATTATGGCAGCAACACCACGAAGGCCGTCTAATATCGGATAGTGCGGCTTTGATGCCAGCTCATTATTATTCATCAATAAAATTGCAAGTACAGATTATAAGTTAAAACATTAGCAAAGTACAAAAAAATGAATGCATGTTACTTCCTGATCCTGCTTAAAGTTTCCCGCGAAACCCCCAGATAAGCTGCAATTGTTCTGAGAGGTAAACGGGCAAGTAATGTGGGATAAGTTTTTATGAAATGATCATATTTTTCGGTGGCGGTAGAACTTATATTTAAATAGATTCTATGCTGACTGGCATCATAACTTCTGGCGAGCAGCTGATCAATGAGTAACTGTAAATTTGGTATTTTTTTCAACAGCAAATCAAGGTTTTCCTTTGTTATTAAAATCACGTCAGAGTCTTCGAGCGCATCAATGTTGCTTTTTGCAGGCTTGCCGGAATTATAACTTTCATTATCATTTACCCACCAGTTTTCTATTGCGAAACGAAGGATATGTTCATTTCCATCATTACTGATCCGATAAGACCGGAGGCAGCCTTTAACTACAAAACAGCTATACTTGCAAACCTCTCCATCATGAAGAAGGAATTGCCTTTTCCTGATTTTTCTGGAGATATGGACTTTACGGACCATCTCTATTTCTTCAGGCGTTAATGTTATCTGGCTGGTAATATAGTTGATAAAGATCTCGAACATCTGTCCAAATTTAACGATAAAAATCAATTTGTATCCTGCCTCGGCATATTCAGTTTAAAAGCTGCATACCGGTGATAAATGTCACTAAAAACTTGTGTCAGATCTCCTTGGCTTAACAGGGTGATATTGGTCAACTTCGTAGAAAAAATAGAGTTATGTTACCAATACAAATAAAAGCCATCACTGTAGATGAGTCTGATGATGACCGTCTTGCTATACGTACCGTTGATCTTGTCCCTGCCAAACCAGGCGAGATCACTATCCGTGTAACGGCAATTTCTCTCAACCGTGGAGAAACGAGGAGAGCATTAACTACCAGTGTAACCGGAACCCGTCCGGGCTGGGACTTTACAGGAATTGTTGAAGATACTAATGGTGTGGAAGGTTCACCTCTTGCAGGCACACGTGTTGTTGGCTTGCTGGTAATCGGATCATGGTGCGAGCGGCTCCATGTACCATTGAGTTCAATTTCTGTTATTCCGGAGGGAATTACTGATGCACAGGCAGCGTGCCTTCCCCTGGCAGGTTTAACTGCCCTGCATGCATTGCGCAAGGGTGGTTTTCTCCTGGGTAAAAAGGTATTGATCAATGGGGCAAGCGGGGGAGTAGGACAAATTGCTATCCAACTTGCTGCCTCTGCGGGTGCATTGGTGTATTCACATATCAGGCAAGCCAGTCAAAAAAAACTGGTAGAGGAGTGGAGCAGTGGTGCCGTTGTAATTGGAGAATCACTTGACGCAGCCAAACAGCATGGTCCTTTTGATTTTATCCTTGATTCTTTAGGTGGATCTGCACTGACCGCTGCCCTGGGCATGCTAAAGAAAAACGGTACATGTATTACAATCGGCGCTTCTGAAAGTTCATCTGTAACGTTTGACAGCAACGTATTGTTCTTCAGTTCGCCGGGTGCATCTTTGCAATCGATGGTGGTATTTGACGAAATTGCTGCTACCGGATCAATGTCTGACGATCTTGCAATTTTACTGGGTTTAGTGAAAAAAGGCAGGCTGAAAATAAATATTGGTGCAGAGGAAGCCTGGACAGAAATCTCAACTGTTGCTAAGGCATTAATTGAACGCAAGTTTAATGGGAAGGCGGTTCTTCATTTGCCATCGGCAACCTACAATCCTGATCTTTAACGTAAGACATCATTCACAGGTAATGAAGTATTAAAATCTGATAAAAAGACCAGCAAGTATAAAAGTATAAATTACTAGCGGAAACGGAGTTTGGTAATCAGCATGCTAAAAGATTTGTGATTGATGTGTCAACAATTGCACAGGTATTATGGTTACTATAATAAAAATAGAATAGCATGCGCAAACGTCCTTACGTCACCTGTCTGATGATGACATCCGTTGACGGAAAAATACTAAGTGAAAAATGGGGGAAAAGTCCGGAAATTAAATCCCTGACCGGCAAGTTCGAAGAGATACATGAAAAAATAGGCATTAAGGCCTGGATTGTAGGCCGTACCACTATGGAGAAGGACTTTACCGACTTTGCAAAACCGATACTGAAGAAGGGCCACCAAGAGATTGACCGCCAGGATTTCGTAGCAGAATACCAATCTGATTCTTTTGCTATTGCAATAGATGGGCAGGCAAAATTAGGATGGGAAGATTCTGAGATGCAGGGTGACCATGTGATTTCAATTTTAACGGAAGCTGTTCCCGATGCTTACCTGGCGCATCTCCGCGATATCGGTGTTTCTTATATTTTTGCGGGTGAAAAAGAGATCAAATTAAAAACAGCACTGGAAAAATTATATTCACTTTTTGGTATCGAGCAATTGATGCTGGAAGGCGGCGCACATATTAATGGCAGTTTCCTTAACGAAGAGCTGATTGATGAACTTCAACAATTGTTGCTTCCAATTGCCGACGGAACGGTTGAAACTTCTACTCTTTTTGAGATTGACAAGAATTTGAAAAAAGAGGGGGCAACACTTTTAAAGCTTGATAATGTAAAGCAAATTGAAAACGATGTGATTTGGTTAACTTATAAATTTAAATACTAGCAGCTATCCGTTACTACGGCTAGAAAACCTCAAAAATCAATCAGTAAAAAAGTATAGCCGGCAGAGATGCCGGCTATACTTTTTTACTGAACTTTTATTTATAGTGCTGCAACCTGCTGTTAACTGACATATCAGTATTAATTACTCCTTTTAATTATTATCTTCGGCGTTTTTATAAATACGATATGCTTAAAGCAGAAAATCTGACTAAGAAATTTGGTAACCATACTGCATTAGACCACCTAAACCTGGAAATCAAAAAAGGTGAAGTGTTTTGTCTCTTGGGTTCCAACGGTGCAGGGAAGTCTACTACGATTAACATCTTCCTTGGGTTTATCCCCGCAACGAGTGGACGGGCTTTTATAGACGGTCAGGAAGTTACTTTGAATAATCATGCTACTAGGGATCTGGTGGCCTATATCCCGGAAGTCGTAAACCTGTATGGTACCCTTAGCGGTATGGAAAACCTGGAGTTTTTTAGTGGTCTTTCCGGATACAATTATACTAAAGATGAACTTACCCATTTTATGGAAACTGCAGGGCTGCAACGCTCCGCTATCCACAAGCGTGTTTCGTCCTATTCTAAGGGGATGAGGCAGAAAGTGGGGATTGCAATTGCACTGGTAAAAAAAGCTAAAGCTTTATTTCTGGATGAGCCTACATCGGGGCTCGACCCGCATGCGAGCAGTGAATTTTCTCAGATTATCATGAATCTAAGCGGGCAGGGGGTAAGTACGCTGATGGCTACGCATGATCTGCTGATGGCAAAAAACCTGGGAACAAGAATTGGAATTATGCACCAGGGTGCTTTAAAACATAACCTGCTGTCGGCTGAAGTGTCGCATGCTGACCTCACCAGGTTGTATATCGACATTGTTAAACAAAACGTATAAATGATCAGGCTGATTTTTAACAAGGAACTGAAAGAATTGTTCCGCACTGCTAAAGTTGTCTGGATGCTGGGCGGGCTGGTCATTTTGCTGCTCCTGGCCTTATATAACGGTAATTCATATTATAAAAGCCATAGCAATCTGATCAGGGAGTCGCAGGAAATGACTTATCAGCAGTTTATTTCGCAGGGTGACAAAAATCCGCATTTAGGCGCCCATTTTGGTTTTTATGCCTATAAGCCTACGGCGGATATGGCGATGATAGAAAATGGCATTGAAGATTATACTGGCAATTCATTTTACCTTGAACCGCACAAAAGGGGTGTGGTAAAGTTTAAGGAGATTAGTGATGCTACGGGATTGCGAAGTTTTGGTTTCCTCAATATTGGTTACCTGACCGAATTTATCCTTCCGCTTTTTATCTTCCTGATTTGCCATAATATATTTTCTAAAGAATGGGAAAACGGTACGATAAAGATGCTGCTGAGTTCTAAAGCTACTTCGCGCCAGATTTTTATGGGTAAGTTTTTATCCTGCCTGTCGCTGGTTATGGGGCTTGTGTTATTTATCGCCATTTCTTCTTTGCTGCTGTTTATCAAAGAAAGTGATTCTGCTGGCTTTATGAATCGTGTATTGCCTGCATTTGGGTGTTATGTTGCAGGGCTGGCGTTGTTTGCAACGCTGATGACAAGCCTTGGGGTGAGTGTTTCTTTGCTGACCAGGAATGCCAATTTATCGTTAATCGTATTGTCTGGCTTCTGGCTGATCGGGGTATTCCTGTTGCCGAGGCTGGCGGGCGAATTGTCGAAGAATATTAATCCTTCTGTTACATCTCTGGAATTTGAAAACCAAACTTTGAACGAAAAGCAGTATGGTTTTGGTAATGAGGGGCACAAGGATGTTCGTCGAGAAGCATTGCTGCAACGCACAATGAAGCAGTATCATGTCAATAAGATTGAAGACCTGCCGGTGTTCTTTATCCCTATTACAATTGAATTTTTTGAAGAATCTGATGGTTTGGTAATGGACAGGGCATATGATGCAGTGGATGATAATCAGGCGAGGCAGGACCGGCTTGTTTTGAACAGCGCATGGCTGACGCCATTTTTAGCTTTCCGGGATTTCTCTATGCGGATAACGGCAACGGATATGCATACACATAATGACTTCAGTGCTAAAGCGGAGGGGCACCGACGTAAAATTGGGGTAATTGTAGACGATTACTATCAGAAAAACACCGTGGCGGGTAATGCATTCTGGAAAACTGTCCCACAGTTCTCTTATACCGCACCAGGGATTAGCTGGAGGTTATCTAATGCAGCCGATTCTATATTTATCCTTTTAGGCTGGACTGTGTTTTCTATTTTCTTAATGGTTTACGCTTACCGAAAAATGACTGTTTAGTTTATGAAATTACCTGTTATCAATATATTATTCAGACATGAACTAAAAACCTTGTCGCGCAACAGGGTATTGCTTTCCCTGAGTACCCTGATTATTTTTATCCTTGTCTCTGCCCTGTGGATTGGCAGCAGTATGCTGCACAAGCAGCAGGAGACAATTGTAAAAATAGACCATACTGAAAAAGAGAGTGCAGATAGTTTAAAAACGAGGATCAGGCGTGTGCAGGCGAACGGGATGGTTTATCCGGGGTTTATATGGGATGACCCTACCTTTGCTTATAATACGGCCAGGAACGAAGGCCCTAAATATGCGGTTAAAAAACCTTTTGCCTTACAGGCACTGAATATCGGGCAAAGTGATGTGCAGCCGTTTTATTACAAAGTTTATATCAATAAAAAGCAATACCTGACTTTTGAATCTGAAATTGAAAATAGCTTCCTGCAGTTTGTGGGTAATTTTGATTTTGCTTTTGTGGTGATTTATCTTTTTCCGCTGCTGATTATTGTGTTTAGCTACAACGTACTCTCTGCTGAAAAAGAACAGGGGACATGGGTGCTATTGAAAACAAGTAACCAGTCTATCGCGCAGATGATGATCTGCCGTATAGGAATCCGTTATTTGCTGTTCACGGTTTTCTTCTGGTTAATCGTAACGCCTGTACTGGCCGCACTGATTGGTACGGATTTTCTTTTTACATCAAACTGGCTATGGGTTGTGGCAGAGGTTTCCCTGTATTTTGCGTTTTGGTTTGCTGTAGCTTTGCTGGTAAACAGCTTTTCGATGAACTCTAATGTAAACGCCATGGTGCTGATCTTTATCTGGCTGTTTACAGGAATCATTATCCCCAATCTTTTACAGATCGGTTTAAGTAGTGCCTATGCGATTCCGAGCAGGATCGATATGCTTACCGCAGAAAGAAACGCGATTAATAAGTATTTTGAAAAAGACGGGCAGGATTTAACCAAAGATGTATTTAGCAGTCCGAGGGCAATGATCAGGCAGGCTTCTATAGTTACTCCCGGTATGGTATATGGTTATGGGGTGATTGTCTATAAGAGCCAGGAGATCAAAGACCAGGCAACATCGGTGGCAGAAGAGAAATTATACGGACAGATCCGAAAACAGCAGGAAGCCATCAGGCGCTGGCAATTATTAAGCCCCGCTTTGATGATGCAGGAA
>Ga0247809_1000428_pt1 | contig 19840 bp, 19 predicted proteins | sample UWRJL104311B1_FD_180951 | JGI IMG/M metagenome (GOLD analysis project Ga0247809, IMG submission 180951) | Plant litter microbial communities from Arlington Agricultural Research Station in Wisconsin, United States - UWRJ-L104-311B-1 | ecosystem: Environmental > Terrestrial > Plant litter >...
CCACTGACGGTAAGTGAAGCATCCGGCGCCCGCTTCCGCGACGCGGACGGCCATGACTACGTCGACTTCTGCTTGGGCGACACCGGCGCCATGTTCGGCCACGCGCCGCCGGCGGTGGCGCAAGCCATCGCCCGCCAGTCCACGCGCGGCTACACGGCGATGCTGCCGTCGGAGGATGCCGCGCCGGTGGCGGCGGAGCTGGCGCGCCGTTTCGGCCTGCCGTACTGGCAGTTCGCGCTGTCCGCGTCGGACGCCAACCGCTTCGTGCTGCGCTGGCTGCGCGCCGCCACCGGCCGCAGCAAGGTGCTGGTCTTCAACGGCTGCTATCACGGCACTGTGGACGATGTCTTCGTCGATCTGGTCGACGGCGTGCCGACGCAGCGCGACAGCCTGCTGGGGCAAGTGCACAAGCTCACCGGTCACACGGTGGTGGTGGAGTTCAACGACCTGACGGCGCTGGAGGCCGCGCTGGCGCAAGGCGACATCGCCTGCGTGCTGGCCGAGCCGGTGATGACCAACATCGGCATGGTGCTGCCGCAGCCCGGCTATTGGGACGCCGCCCAAGAGATCATCAAGCGCCACGGCGCGCTGTTGGTGATCGACGAGACCCACACCATCAGCAGCGGCCCGGGAGGCTATGCGCAAGCGCACGGCATGCGGCCGGACGCGCTGGTGCTCGGTAAGCCTGTCGGCGGCGGCATTCCCTGCGCTGTATATGGCTTCACAGAGGAGCTGGCGCGGCGCGTCGAACACGCCAAGCGCAGCGCGCCGCCGGGCCACTCGGGCGTCGGCACGACGCTCAGCGCCAACATGTTCGCGATGGCCGCTATGCGCGCCAATCTGGAACAGGTGATGACGGAGCAAGCCTACCAGCACATGTTCGCGCTGGCGACGCAGCTGGCGGACGGCTTGCGCGCGGCGATCGCGCGCCACAAGCTGCCGTGGTGCGTGACCCAGGTCGGGGCGCGCAGCGAATTTCAGTTTTCGCCCTCCGCGCCGCGAAACGGCAGCGCCGCGCAGGCGATACTCGACGGCGAGCTGGAACAGATCATCCACCTTTACCTGCTCAACCGCGGCCTGCTGATCACGCCCTTCCACAACATGCTGCTGGTGTGCCCCGCGACGAACGCCGACGATGTGAGGCGCTTGCTAGGTGTTTTTGACGCCTGCCTCGCCGAGCTTATTTAAGCGGCACTAGGGCCACTTCACATCTTGGCGCCGCATTCAAAGTGTCCGAGGGCGGCACGATCACCACGGAAGTGGGCCGTCGGGACCAGTGAAGCTACCGGTTGGACTTTCGGTATCGAGGGCGGCGAGAACAAGCGCGCGCGCGCCGACTTCGACCGTGTCCGTCCCCAGAAAATCGTTGATCGCGGTTGCAGTGAAGCTAGGGCTAGCCGCCCGAACCTTGATATTGGTGTCTTCGAGTTCGACCGCCAGCGCCAGCGTTACCGCGTTGAGGGCCGTCTTGGATGCGGGATAGGTCGCACCAAAATACGGTCGGTATGGAAAGTTCGGATCCGAGTTGAGCGTCAAGGAGCCGGCCGCGCTTGAGACGTTCAGGATCAGCCCTTTTGCGGACAATCGGATCAGGGGCAGCATTGCTTGCGTGACCGCAAGGACACCAAGAACATTTGTCTCGAAGAGTGCCCGCATTTCGTCCAGTGGTGCCACACTCGCCTTGCTCGCCGCCAAAATCTCCTGCACTGACGAATAACGTCCTGATTGGCCGATCGCGGCGTTATTGACCAGAAGGTCAAGTTGTCCAACTTCGTTGGTAATGCGCTGCGCCGCTGCCGCTATACTCTGTGCATCCGTCACATCGAGTTGAATGGCAACGGATCCCGCACCGATTTCGTCGGCGACGCTTTGGCCGTTGGCAAGATCCCTCGACCCAATAAAGACGAGGTAACCGTTGGCGACTAATTCCTTGGCAATTTGTTTGCCCAGCCCTTTATTTGCACCGGTTACAAGTGCCACATTTTTCTCTTGCATAAAATTTTCTCCAAGCTGAATGCCGCCCCGGCGGTAAGTGTGGGCGGTGCATGTCATGGTATTGCAGCTTGGGGATCATGCGAAAGACCGGCGGCGCGACTAGCTGCCATTCCTATTTGGAATGGATCTGCTCCAGACGGAGGCTTGCCTGTTTTTCCAGGCACTGCGCGATAAAGTCGCTGAAAACGCGAACTCGGTGCGGGATGCGGGAACTGTTGTAGATCGCATGAATGGGTAGCGGTTCTGGAACAAAGTCACGCAATATTTCCACCACTTCCCCCGAGCGAAGCTCCCGTTCGAACAGGCCGAGGGCACTTTGTGCGAGGCCCAATCCGGCAAGGACGGCTGCATGCACATCCGCCGGATTGTTGCAGCTAAACTTCGCGAGCACAGGCTTCAGAATATTAGTCTGGCTGTTTCGGAAGCGCCAATCGCTCATCTCGCCAAGATATCGATTCGCCACCAGCTGGTGCCGGTGGAGGTCAGATGGATTTAACGGCACGCCGTGATTCGCAAGATAAGCCGGGCTGGCGACAGTTATCATCTGCATGCTCCCAATTTTGCGCGCAACCAGCCCTGAGCTATCGAGATTGCCGACGCGAAGCGCCATGTCGAGGCCTTCTTGTATCAAATCGGCGTACCGTTCGGACACGACAAATTCAACGGTCACGTCGGAAAATTGGGAGAAGAATTCGGGGAGCGCCGGCACGATCATCATGCTGGTTAAAATTGGCGGGGCGGCCACACGAACCGCTCCATTTGGACGCTCATGCCCGTTTGCGGCGCGGTTCTCCGCGTCGTCCAGATAGCGCAACGTCTGGATGGCGTCTTCGTAGAAATCGACGCCCACCGGAGTAGGCCGAAGCTTGCGCGAGGTCCGATTGAGTAATTGCACGCCGAGCCGCTTCTCCAGCGCGGCGATCTGCTTGCTGACGGCTGGTTGCCCGACGCCCAGTTCACGGGCGGCTTGAGAAAAGCTTCCGCTCTCCACGACGCGAACAAAAAACTGTAAAGCGGCTATTCTATCCATTCCTGGCGAGAATATAGTATTTCAGTAGTTTTGCCAACAGACCGGTGCTTGATGGCGCTATGTGTCCCAGCGAACCGAACGCATCCCCAGCGAAGTCTAAGCTCACCATAGCGCACGCCGGTAGAGAACCCGGCGCGCCCATTGACTGTTGAATAACGCGAAGGATTTTCTATGCAAATCGGGATGATAGGACTGGGGCGCATGGGCGCCAACATGGTGTGGCGTCTGGCTAAAGACGGTCACCAGTGCGTGGCTTATGCGCGCCACGCGGAGACCGTCAACGCGGTGCTGCGCGACGGCGTCACTGGCGCTTCGTCGCTGGAGGACATGGTCGCGAAGCTGGAGACGCCGCGCGTGCTGTGGCTGATGGTGCCGGCGGCTTCCGTCGACGCCACGCTCGAGACGCTGGCGCCGCTGCTGTCGCCGGACGACATCATCATCGACGGCGGCAATTCCAACTACCAGGACGACATCCGGCGCGCGGCCCAGCTCAAAGAGCGGCGGCTGCATTACGTCGATGTCGGCACCAGCGGCGGCACGCACGGCCTGGAGCGCGGCTACTGCCTGATGATCGGCGGCGAGAAGGACGTGGTACAGCATCTGGAACCGGTGTTCGCCACGCTGGCGCCCGGCCACGCCGCCGCGACGCCGACGCCGGGCCGCGACAAGCCTGGCAGCAGCGCCGAGCAGGGCTTCCTGCACTGTGGGCCGAACGGCGCGGGCCACTTCGTCAAGATGGTCCACAACGGCATCGAGTACGGCATCATGGGCGCGTACGCCGAAGGCTTGAACATTCTGCGCAATGCCAACATCGGCAAGCTGGAACACGAGGTCGACGCCGAGACGACGCCGCTGCGCAATCCAGAGCACTTTCAATATGACCTGGATCTCGGCGAGATCACCGAGGTTTGGCGGCGCGGCAGCGTGATCAGCTCCTGGCTGCTGGACTTGACGGCCGACGCGCTGCTCAAGGATCCGCAGCTGGACGCCTTCGCAGGACGCGTCTCGGATTCCGGCGAGGGCCGCTGGACCATCAACGCGGCGGTCGAGGAGGGCGTGCCGGTGCCGATCCTGAGCGCGGCGCTGTTCGCGCGTTTCAGCTCGCGCGGCAATGGCGATTTCTCCGGCAAGGTGCTGTCGGCGATGCGCGCCGGTTTCGGCGGCCACGCTGAAAAGCCGGCCAAGTAAGGCGCCGCCATGACCGACGATATCGTGTTCCTGGTCGATTGCGACAACACATTGATGGACAACGACCGCGTGCAGCAGGACTTGCGCGAGCATATGGAGAAGCAGTTCGGCGCGGAGGCGCGCGACCGCTATTGGGGCATCTACAACGCGTTGTTCGCGGAGCTGGGTTACGCCGACTATCTGGGAGCGCTGCAGCGTTACCGTCTCGACGCGATGAACGATCCGAAGCTGTTGCTGATGGCCGGCTGGCTGATGAACTACCGCTTCGCCGACCGCCTGTATCCGCAGGCGCTGGAGGTCATCAAGCACCTGCGGAAATGGGGCAAGGTGGTGATCCTGTCCGATGGCGACGTGGTGTTCCAGCCGCGTAAAGTGGAGTATTCCGGCCTGTGGGATGCGGTGGAGGGCAATGTGCTGATCTACATCCACAAGGAGACCATGCTGGAGCAGATCGAACTGGATTATCCGGCGCGCCATTACGTGATGGTGGACGATAAAGTCCGCATCCTGGACGCCATGAAAAAAGGTTGGGGCGACCGGCTGACCACCGTGTTTCCGCGCCAGGGGCATTACGCCTTCGCGCCCGACGTCACTACTTACGCCGTGCCCGACCTGACGGTCGAGCGCATCGGCGATTTGCTTGAATGCGATTTGGCGGCCTTCGCCGGCCGCGAAAAGGAGACCGTATCATGAACCCCGCAATGCGTTTGTATGAAATGGGCCAAAGCCTTTGGCTGGACAATATCACGCGCGGACTGCTCACCAGCGGCACGCTGCAACGGTACATCCGTGACTATGATTTGAAGGGGTTGACGTCCAACCCGAGCATCTTCGAGGCCGCCATTCATGGCGCGGATTTTTACGATGAGGCGATCCGCGCCAAGAGCGCGGCCGGCCTGTCGGGCGAGGCGCTGTTCCTGGAGCTGGCGCTGGAGGACTTGCGCGCGGCCGCCGATCTGTTCTTGCCGATGCATCAGGAGACGCACGGCCTGGAGGGCTGGGTGTCGATGGAGGTGTCGCCGTTGTTGGTGCACGATGCCGACGGCACGCTGGCCGAGGCCAGGACGCTGCATCAAAAACTTCAACGCCCGAACGCGTTCATCAAGATTCCCGGCACGCCGGAGGGCGTGAAGGCGATCGAGGAGGCTATCTTTGCCGGCATACCGGTGAACGTGACGCTGCTGTTCTCGCGCCAACAATATCTGGCTGCGGCGGAGGCGTACCTGCGCGGCATCGAGCGGCGCATCGAACAGGGGCTTGATCCCAAGGTGGCTTCGGTGGCGTCGCTGTTTGTTAGTCGCTGGGATGCGGCCATCAAGGACAAGGCGCCGGATGAATTGAAGAACAAGCTGGGTATCGCGGTGGCGCATGACACTTATGCCGCTTATCGTGAGTTGCTGGCGTCGCCGCGTTGGAAGCATCTGGCGGAGCAGGGCGCGCTGCCACAACGCTTGCTGTGGGCTAGCACCGGCACCAAGGATCCGGCGGCGTCGGACATTCTGTACGTGCAGTCGCTGACGGCGCCGAACACCATCAACACGGTGCCCGAGAAGACGCTGTTGGCGTTCGCCGATCATGGCGTGGTCAATGGCAGCATGCCGCCGGAGAGCGGCGGCGCGGAGAAGGTGTTCAAGCCGTTCGCGGACGCTGGCATCGACGTCGACGCGCTGGCGCTTCAGCTGCAGGACGAGGGCGCCGAGGCGTTCAGCAAATCGTGGAAGCAGCTGATGGAAGTGATCGCGGAAAAAAGCAAGCGCGCCTGACGTCGTTCCCACGCAGGCGGGACGTACGCCGCCGCTGCGGCCCATAGAGCGCTTGGTGGGGAGCGGCGTATGGACTATAGCGGCGGACGACCGTCCCGCGTGCGCGGGGAGCGATGGGCTTATCGGCTGTTCTTGCCCAGTACCGCCTGCGCGCGCAGGAGGACGTTCTCCACGCTGTAGCCGAATTCGCGCAGCAGCCTGTCGCCGGGCGCCGAGGCGCCGAAGCTTTCTATCGACAGTACATCGCCGCGATCGCCCACATAACGGTGCCAGCCCTGCGCGACGCCCGCTTCGATCGCCAGGCGCGCCGTCAGCGCCGGCGGCAGCACCTCATCGCGATATTCCTGCGGCTGCTCGTCGAACAATTCCCAACTTGGCATCGACACCACGCGCGCGCGCACGTTGTGCTCGCGCAGCGCCGTCTGCGCCTGCAACGCCAGGTCGACTTCGGAGCCGGTGGCGATCAGCAGCAGTTGCGGATCGCCGCCATCGGCTTCGCTCAGCACATAGGCGCCGCGCCGCAGGCCGTCGGCCGGTGCGTATGCCGAACGGTCAAGCGTCGGCAGATGCTGGCGCGTCAGCACCAGCGCCACCGGCCGGCCGGTCGATTCCACCGCCACCTTCCACGCCTCGGCCGTTTCGTTGGCGTCCGCCGGGCGAATCACCACCAGCCCCGGTATCGCGCGAAGGCTGGCCAGGTGTTCGACCGGTTGGTGCGTGGCGCCGTCCTCGCCCAGCGCGATGCTGTCGTGGGTGAACACATACACCACCTGCAAACCCATCATCGCCGACAAGCGCAACGCCGGCCGCAGATAATCGGAGAACACGAAGAAGGTGGCGTTGAACGGAATCGCGCCGCCATGCGCTGCGATGCCGTTGCTGATCGCCGCCATCGCGTGTTCGCGCACGCCGAAGTGCAGATTGCGTCCGGCGCGGCTCCAGCCGCCGCCGTTCGAACCCTGGCGGTCGCCGGTGCTGTCGTCCATGCCGTCGGGCTGGAAATCGCCGAAGTCCTTCAGCGCGGTGAACGTCGATGGATCGAGATCGGCCGAGCCGCCGATCAGCGCCGGCAGTTTCGCCGCGATGGCGTTGGCGACCTTGCCGGCGGCGGTGCGCGTAGCCACGCCCTTGGCGTCGGCCGGGAATACCGGTATGTCGGCGTCCCAGCCTTGCGGCAGGCCGTCGGTGCCGCCCTTCATCAGCAGCGCCAGTTCTTGCGCCAAGTCGGGGAAGGCTTGCGCATAGGCGTCCAGACGCTCGCGCCATTCTCCTTCATGATGCCCGCCGCGCGCGCCGGCGTTGGTGAACGGTTTGTGCGCGTCGTCGGGAATCAGGAACGCCGGCTGCTCCGGCCAGCCCAGCGCGCGCTTGGTCAGCGCCACTTCGTCGGCGCCGAGCGGCGAGCCGTGGGCGTCGATCTTGTCCTGCTTGTTCGGCGAGCCGAAGCCGAGATGGCTGCGCACCAGGATCAGCGACGGCTTGTGCACCTCGGCGCGGGCGGTGGCCAGCGCTTGTTCGATGGCCTCGACGTTGTTGGCGTCGGTTACGGTCAGCGTTTGCCAGCCGTAGGCGGCGAAACGCGCGGCGCGGTCTTCGCTGAAGCTCATGTCGCTGCCGGCCGACAGCGTCACCTCATTGTCGTCGTAAAGATAAATCAGTTTGCCCAGCTTGAGGTGGCCCGCCAGCGAAGCCGCCTCCGACGCGATGCCTTCCATCAGATCGCCGTCGCTGACGATGCCGTAGGTGTGGTGGTCGATGACGTTGTGGCCCGGACGGTTGTAGCGCGCGGCCAGGTTGGCCTCCGCGATGGCCATGCCGACGCCGTTGGCGAAGCCCTGGCCCAGTGGGCCGGTGGTAATCTCGACGCCGGGCGTCACGCCGCGTTCGGGATGGCCGGGCGTGATGCTGTCCCATTGGCGGAACTGCTGCAGCTGTTCCAGCGGCAGCTCGTAGCCGCTCAGGTGCAGCAGGCTGTATAGCAGCGCCGAGCCATGGCCGGCCGACAGCACGAAGCGGTCGCGGTCGAACCAGTGCGGATTGGCGGGATGATGTTTGAGGAAGCGCGTCCACAGCACGTAGGCCATCGGCGCGGCGCCAAGCGGCAGGCCGGGATGGCCGCTGTTGGCCTTTTGAACCATGTCGACGCTGAGAAAACGCAGCGTATTGATACTGAGTTGATCGGTTGTATTCATGCGGAACTCCTCGTGGTGCCTGATGGCGCCGACGCCGGGATAGGCTCGACATCCTATGGCAGAGTATCCCGGCTGCGGCATCGCCTCTGTGCGCCATGCCACCTTGCCTCGCCATGCGCGGCGTCGCGCGCCATCGCGTGGTAAGGCCGCTAAGAAGAAAGATGCATAGTAAAAATAAATATAATATTTGCAATAAAAAAATTACAAGTTTATATTGTCCTTGGCGGTTCGCTGAGCCGCCTGAAAATTCCCGCAATTTCACTTCCGATCAGGAGCTTATCTTGGGTATCCAGTTCTCCGTCAAATCAGTCTTCGCCTCCGCCACTTTGCTATTGGTGGCCACCGCCGCGCATGCCGGCATCACGACCTACACCAGTCAGTCGTCCTACCTCGCGGCTGTCGGCGGCACCGGCGTCGATACCTTCGACGACCTTGATGTCTCGGATTATCAGGGCCCGCTGACGCGCTCCGCCGGCAGCTATGCTTACACGGTCGGCACGGGGCCGAACTCGTCTCAAATATGGGGCGCGTCCGACGATTACTCGGACATATGGCTCACGGGCGGGAATCGCCTTGATCTGGTGACGTTCGCTCCGAGCACGCCGCTGGCGGGCGTCGGCGGTTTCTTCTTCGGCTCCGACCTGTTCGGTTTTTCCACGCCGGCCAGCTACCTGACGCTGTCGGCCACCGACAGCGCGGGCGCGACGGTCAGCTATAGGCTCAACACGCCCACGTTCAATTCGTTCGTCGGCTTTGTCTCGACCGGCAACCTGGTGTCGTTCAGTGTCACGGCAGGCAACCAGCCGGGTGTGTGGGCCACCGTCAACGACCTGCACCTGTCGGTGGCGACGGCGGTGCCGGAGCCGGAAACCTATGGCATGATGCTGGCCGGTCTGGGCTTGCTTGGTTATGTCGGCCGCCGCCAGCGCCAGCGGGCGTAATTGTGCCTTAGAAGCAGTGCTCCAGCGCCGGGAAGCTGCCGTCCTTGACGGCGGTGACGTAGGCGGTGATGGCGGCGTCGATGCTGGTCTGGCCGTCCATGAAGTTCTTCACGAAGCGCGCTTTGCGGCCCGGGAACACGCCCAGCAGATCGTGCATCACCAGCACTTGGCCGGAGCAATCCGGGCCGGCGCCGATGCCGATGGTCGGCACCGTCAGCAGCTCGGTCACTTCCTTGCCCAGTTGCGCCGGGATCGCCTCCAGCAGCACCACCGCCGCGCCGGCGGCCTGCATGCGCAGCGCATCGGCCTTCAGCAGGTCGGCGCTTTCGGTGGTCTTGCCTTGTACTTTATAGCCGCCCAGCTGGTGCACCGATTGCGGCGTCAGGCCCAGGTGCGCGCAGACCGGGATCGCGCGGTCGGTCAGGAAGCGCACGGTGTCGGCCAGCCAGGCGCCGCCCTCGAGCTTGACCATGTGCGCGCCGGCCTGCATCAGCTGCACCGAGTTGGCGTATGCGGTTTCCGGCGTGCCGTAGGCGCCGAACGGCAGGTCGGCGACGATCATCGCCGACTTGCTGCCGCGCGCGACGGCGGCGGTGTGGTACGCCACTTCGGCCACCGTCACCGGCAGCGTCGATTGGTGGCCGTTGCAGACCATGCCGAGCGAGTCGCCGATCAGCAGCATCTCGACGCCGTTGCGGTCCATCAGCGCGGCGAAGCTGGCGTCGTAGCAGGTCAGCATGGTGATCTTTTCGCCGGCGGCGCGGTGCGCGGTCAGCGTCGGGATGGTGACGGCTTTGGTGGCGGCCGATTTAGCCGCTGCAGGTGTGGTGGTGGCGGCGGGCTTTTGGCTCGCGGCCAGTTCGTTTCCTTGCAAATAACCAGACATGGTGGTTTCCTTTGGTGGTGAGGTCAGGCCGGGCTGATGCCCTGGCCCGCGACGCCGGCGGCGTACTGCTGCGCCGCGCCGCGTCCGGGAATGTGAATAGCGGGCGCCAGCTCCAGCAGCGGCACCAGCACGAAGGCGCGCTCCGTCATGCGCGGATGCGGCACCGTCAGCGTCGGGCTGTCGATGACGGCGTCGCCGTACAGCAGCAGGTCGAGGTCCAAGGTGCGCGGCGCGTTGTGGTAGGGCCGTTCGCGGCCGTGCGCCTGCTCGATGCCGTGCAAAGCGCGCAGCAGCGCTTCGGCGTCCAGCGTGGTGGCGACGCGGGCGACGGCGTTGATGTAGTCGTCGCCGCTGGAGTCGATCGGCGCGGTGCGGTACAGGCTCGATGCGGCCATCAGCGTGCAGCCGGGCAGGCGTTGCAGGCGCGCCAGCGCGTCGGCCACGTTGGCGCGCGCGTCGCCGAGATTGGCGCCGATGCCGATGTAGGCGATGCTGAAGGCGAACGGCGCCTCGTCATCCTTAGGCGTTGCGGGCGCGAGGCCCGCGGAGATCGGCGTGTTCATGATGCGGCTGGGCGCAGATTAATCCGCGCCGCCGTCGCCGCCGTGGCCGGCGTCGGCGCCCGTGGAGCCTTCGGCGCCTTTGCGCGGACCGCGACGCGGGCCGCGTTTGCGTTTGGCGCCGCCGGCGGCGGCAGGCTGGTTGGCCGAGGCTATAAGGTCGTCGCGCGCGGCTTCGTCGGCTTCATAGAAGGCGGTCCACCATTCGCCGATTTCGGCGTCGATCTCGCCGGAGGCGCAGCGCAGCAGCAGGAAGTCGTAGCCGGCGCGGAAGCGCAGGTGCTCCAGCAGCTTGTGCGGCGACTTGCCGGTGCGGCGCTCGAAGCGCGGCTGCATCGACCAGATGTCGCGCATGTCGGAGCCGATCTTGCGCTGCAAGGCCAGCTTCTCGGTCTGCGAATCGAGCACGTCGTCGGCGGCCAGGTGCAACGCCGGGATGGTCTGCTCGCCGGCGGCGCGGTAGGCGGTCCACTTCTCCAGCACCTGGTGCCACAGCAGCGACGCGAACAGGAAGCCCGGCGAGACGGTCTTGCCGGCGTGGATGCGGGCGTCGGTCGAGTCCAGCGCCAGCGTCACGAACTTGACGCCCAGCGGCTGTTCCAGCACCACGTCCAGCAGCGGCAGCAGGCCGTGGTGCAGGCCTTCCTTGCGCAGCTGCCGCAGGCAGGCCAGCGCCTGGCCGCTCATCAACAGCTTGAGCATTTCGTCGAACACGCGCGCGGCCGGCACGTTGTTGATCAACGGCGCCATGATGGCGATCGGCGCGCCGGTGGCCGGCTCGATGGTGAACGACAGCTTGGCGGCGAAGCGCACCACGCGCAGCATGCGCACCGGGTCTTCGCGGTAGCGCGCCTCCGGCTGGCCGATGATGCGCAGCGTCTTGGCGCGGATGTCCTCGACGCCGCCGTGGTAGTCCAGCACCTGCTGGTTGGCCGGGTTGTAGTACATGGCGTTGATGGTGAAGTCGCGCCGCACCGCGTCCTCCGCCTGCGAGCCGAAGGTGTTGTCGCGCAGGACGCGGCCATGTTCGTCCTTGGGCGCGTTGTCCAGCGTGGTGCCGCGGAAGGTGGTCACCTCCAGCAGGTCCTGGCCGAACATCACGTGCACGATCTGGAAGCGCTTGCCGATGATGAAGGCGCGGCGGAACAGCCGCTTGACCTGCTCCGGCGTGGCGTTGGTGGCGATGTCGAAGTCTTTCGGCTTCACCCCCAGAAGCAGGTCGCGCACGGCGCCGCCGACGACGAAGGCTTCGAAGCCGGCTTCCTGCAGCGCGCTGGTGACGCGCACCGCGTTGTTCGACACCAGGCGCGGGTCGATGCCGTGCGCGTCCGGGCCGAGCACCACCGGCGTATTGGTGTCGCGTACGCTTTTGTCTTTGGTGCCGAGGATTTTTCGGATCAGTTTCTTAATCATTGAATAGGTCAATTAATGGCCAGCCATGCGCGGCGGCGTGCGTTTTCAGTTGAGCGTTCGGATTGGTGGCGACCGGATGGCTGACGATGGACATCAGCGGCAGGTCGTTGTGCGAATCGCTGTAGAAGTGGACGGTGCCGAAGTCCTCCAGTTTTTTGTCCATCGCCGCCAGCCAGGCCTGGGTGTGGACGATCTTGCCCGGCCCCTGGGTCGGCGTGCCCACCAGCTTGCCGGTGACGTTGCCGTCGGCGTCGAGCTCCGGCATCGCCGCGATCAGGTGCTCGACGCCCAGCGCCTTGGCGATCGGCGCGGTGACGAAATGGTTGGTGGCGGTGACGATGGCCACCAGGTCGCCGGCGTCGATGTGCTTTTGCAGCAGCGCGCGCGCCGCCGGGCGGATCGCCGGCAGCACCACTTCCTGCATATACTGCGCGTGCATTTCATCGAGCTTGGCGCGCGGGAAGCCGGCCAGCGTGCCGAGCGCGAACTCCAGGTACTCCACCGGGTCCAGCGTGCCGGCCTGGTACTGGGCGAAGAAGGCGTCGTTGCGGCGGGCGAAGGCGGCGCCGTCCACGGCGCCGATGCGGACTAAGAACTCGCCCCATTCATGGTCGGAGTCGAGCGGCAGCAGGGTGTGGTCGAGGTCAAATAAGGCAAGGTTCATTGCGTGCGTCATCATTCTTTCGCTTCCGCCTGCAGCCACTCGCGCAACAGCGGCAGGGTGATCGGGCGTTGGGTTTCAAGGGAATACTGGTCCAGCGAATCGAGCATGGTCGACAAGGACCGCATGTCGCGCTGGAAGTGGGACAGCAAGTAGGGTATCACGCCGGGCGACAGCGTCAAGCCGCGCGCGGTGGCGGCGGCCGACAGCGCGGCCGCCTTTTCATCGTCGGACAGGGCGTGGATCTGGTAGATCAGGCCCCAGCCCATGCGGGTGCGCAGGTCCTCGCGCACCGGCAGCACCGCCGGCGCCACCGCGCCGCTGCACACCATGAAGGCGTTGTTGGCGCGGATCTCGTTGAACAGCGCGAAGGCGTCGATCTGCGCCAGCGGCGACAGTTTTTCGCAGTCGTCGAGCAGGTACAGGTCCACTTCCGGCGAATACACGAACTCCGACTCGATCGAAAACGGCGAGATGTAGCGCGCGCGCAGCTGTTCCGCCTCGCTCCCGGCGCTGGCCAGGGCTTTCAGCAGATGGGTCTTGCCGACGCCGCCCGCGCCCCACAGGTAGGCGAAGTGCTCGCGCGACGAGCGGTCGGCGAACTGCGCCATCAGCGCTGCCGGTTCGGCATTCTGTCCCACCTCGAACGATGCGAGGCTGTGCGCCTGGTCCGCGCCTAAATCGAGCACCAGTTGTTTCATGGCGATCGCCTGATTATCTTTTGCATAACGTTTTTCTGATTCACGTCACGCATTATAGAAGCTGCTGCACAGATAATGGCGACGCAAGTGCTTAAATGCCACCATCAGCACCGCCGAAGCGGGCAAGGCGAGCAGCACGCCGACGAATCCGAACAGCTGGCCGAAGGCCAGCAAGGCGAAGATCACGGCCAGCGGATTGAGGCCGATGCGCTCGCCCACCAGCCGCGGTGTCAGGAAAAATCCCTCGATCACCTGGCCGGCGCCGTAGATGAAGGCCACCGCGATCACGCCGCTCCAGTCGGTGAACTGCAGCACCGCCGAGATCAGCGCCAGCACCAGCCCGAGGCCGAAGCCGAGGTAGGGGATGAACACCAGCAGGCCGGTGATGATCCCGACCGGCAGCGCGACGTCGAAGCCGGCGATCGCCAGCGCCACCGAGTAGTACACCGCCAGTACCACCATCACCAGCAACTGGCCGCGCAGGTACTGGGCCAGCAGCGTGTCGACCTCGCGCGCCATCGCCATGGTGGCGCCGATGAAGCGGCGCGGCACGGCGGCGGCGATGCGGGCCAGCATCGGGTGCCAGTCCAGCAGCAGGTAAAACAGCACCACCGGGATCAGCACCAGCGTGGCGATCCAGCCCAGCACCGCCGTGCCGCCGACGCGGGCCGAATCGAGCACCGCGCTCCAGATCGCGTCGCCGGAGGCGGCCATCTGCTCGGACGCCAGCTGCTTGATGCCGGCGCTGTCGAGGCGCACCTTGACGCCCAGCTCCTGCAGTTTCGGCGCCAGCAGGTCGTTGGTCTTGGCCAGGAAGGCCGGGATCTGCGCCTGCAGCAGCGGGATTTCCTTTTGCAGCACCGGCACCACGATCAGCACCATCGCCGTGATGGCGGCGAAGAACAGCACCACCACGATCACCACCGACAGCGCGCGCGGCATGCCGATGCGGCGCCAGCGCAGCCGGTCGAGCCGGTCGACGCCGGGATTGAGCGCGTAGGCGAAGATCGCGGCCGCCAGGAAGGGCGTCAGCACCGGCCCGAGGGTGATCAGCAGGAACAAAAACGCCGCCCACACCGCCACCCAGAATGCCGTCTGCTTTTGCTCTACCGAGAGGGGAAATGGCATGAAGTGTGATTTAGATGGTTAAAAAAGGCTGTTGGACGGGGCATTTTGATAAAATAGCGGATTAACCGGGTTGAAATCCGGTCTCCGCCTTCTATTTTACCGCCTCCGCCGCGAAATACACCATGAGCCAAACTTCTAATGTTTCCCTGTCCTACCGTGACGCCGGCGTCGATATCGACGCGGGCGACGCTTTAGTCGAAGCGATCAAGCCCTTTGCCAAGCGCACCCTGCGCGAAGGCGTGATGGGCGGCCTGGGCGGTTTCGGCGCCATGTTCGAGATCAGCAAAAAGTACAAGGAGCCGGTGCTGGTGTCCGGCACCGACGGCGTCGGCACCAAGCTCAAGCTGGCGTTCGAGCTGAACCGCCATGACACGGTCGGCATCGACCTGGTCGCCATGAGCGTCAACGACATCCTGGTGCAGGGCGCCGAGCCGCTGTTCTTCCTCGACTATTTCGCCTGCGGCAAGCTGGACGTGGCGATCGCCACCGACGTCATCAAGGGCATCGCCCAGGGTTGCGAACAAGCCGGCTGCGCGCTGATCGGCGGCGAGACGGCGGAAATGCCGTCGATGTACCCGGCCGGCGAATACGACCTGGCCGGTTTCGCGGTCGGCGCGGTGGAAAAATCCAAGATCATCGACGGCACCAAGATCGCGCCGGGCGACGTCATCCTGGGCCTGGCCTCGTCGGGCGTGCACTCCAACGGTTACTCGCTGGTGCGCAAGATCATCGAAGTGGCCAAGCCGGACCTGGAAGGCGACTTCCACGGCCGCAAGCTGTCGGACGTGCTGATGCAGCCGACCCGCATCTACGTCAAGCCGCTGCTGGCGCTGATGGACGCGATGGAGGTCAAGGGCATGGTGCACATCACCGGCGGCGGCCTGGTTGAGAACATCCCGCGCGTGCTGCAGCCTGGCCTGGTGGCCGAGCTGGACTCGAAGGGCTGGACCTTGCCGCCGCTGTTCACCTGGCTGCAGCAGCACGGCGGTGTCGCCGACGCCGAGATGCACCGCGTGTTCAACTGCGGCATCGGCATGACGGTGATCGTCTCGCAGGCAAACGCCGCCGCCGCGATCGCGCAGCTGGAAGAAGCCGGCGAGATCGTCTACACCATCGGCAAGATCCGCGCCCGCGTCGGCGACGAGCACCAGACCATCGTCGTGTAAGCCGTCGCTGCTGCTAAAAAAGCGGACCACGCCTCGGCGCCGTCCGCTTTTTTCATGTCCCAAACTCCGGGGTCAGAGCTAAAAACTGGACACGGGTTCTACCGTAGCGCCGCTACGGTAGAACCCGTGTCCAGTTTTTAGCTCTGACCCCGGAGTTACATCATGTATCAAGTGATTTGATATGCGGCTCATTTATTGCTCCCGGTGGAATAAGTATAGTGGACTCATACCCACCCACCACCTGAAGGAGCAACACCATGCCATACGTAAATATCCGCGTCACCCACGAAGGCGTCACCCCGGAACAGAAGCTGGAACTGATCGAGGGCGCCACCGACCTGCTGAGCCGCGTGCTGAACAAGGATCCGGCCACCACCTTCGTCATCATCGATGAGGTGGAGACCGACAACTGGGGCGTCAACCGCGAGAACGTGACCACGCTGCGCGCCCGCCAGGCCGCCAACAAAGCCAAGGTCTGAGCATGAAGCTGATCTTCGCCGGCGATCCGATGTGCTCGTGGTGCTACGGCTTCGGCAAGGAGCTGACCGCGCTGATGGCCCGCCACCCCACGCTGCCGCTGCAAATCCTGGTCGGCGGCGTGCGCGCCGGCGCCACCGACCTGCTCGACGACAGCGGCAAGCAGTTCCGCCTCGCCCACTGGGCCCGCGTCGAGCAGGCCAGCGGCCTGCCGTTCAACCGCGACGCCTTCATGGCCCGTGAGAACTTCGTCTACGACACCGAGCCGATTTGCCGCGCCGTCGTCGCCACCCGTCATCTGGCGCCGGCCGCCGACCAGCTGGCCGTGTTCCGCGCGCTGCAGCACGCTTTCTATGTCGACGGTCTCGACACCACCGACGGCGATGTGCTGGCCGAGGTCGGCGTCAAGGCGCTGGCGCTGCAGGGCCAGGTGTTGCCGGCCCAGGCCTTCCGCGCCGAGTGGGATTTGCCCGCCACCATCGCCGCCACCGCCGCCGAGTTCGCCAAGGTGCGCGCCTTGGGCGTGCGCAGCTTCCCGGCGCTGTTGCTGGAGGTCGATGGCCAGATGGTCGACATCAGCCCCGGCTACGCGGCCGTGGACCGGCTCGACGGCCAGCTGAAGCTTGCTTTGCGCCAGTACGGCGTGGCGGCCTGAGCCGGTGCGCGCCGTGTTGAAAAAATTATTCCGCAGTCTCTTTCAGGACAACACCATGCATTCGAATATCGTCATCGTTTATCACAGCGGCTACGGCCATACCTCCAAGATCGCCGAAGCGGTCGCGACCGGCAGCGGCGGCAAGCTGCTGGCCATCGACGCCGAAGGCAATCTGCCCGAAGGCGGCTGGGAACAGTTGGCGGCGGCCGACACCATCATCTTCGGCAGCCCGACGTATATGGGCAACGTCAGCTGGCAGTTCAAGCGCTTCGCCGATGCCAGCGCGGCGGTCTGGTTCAAGCAGGGCTGGAAGGACAAGCTCGGCGCGGCCTTCACCAACTCGGCGTCGGTCAATGGCGACAAGCAAACCACGCTGTACACGCTGTTCACGCTGGCGCAGCAGCACGGCATGCTGTGGGCCGGCACCGGCCTGATGCCAAGCAACGCCAAGAGCGCGCACCGCGACGACATCAACTACCTGTCGTCGTTCGCCGGCCTGGCCACCGCCTCGCCGTCCGACGCATCGGTCGATGAAATCCCGGCCGGCGACCTGGCCACCGCGCGCGCGTTCGGCGAGCGCATCCGCCAGTCCAGCGCCCGGCTGGCCGCGTAACCACCGCACCAGCGTCGGGAGCGCGCGGCCATGCGCGGTTCCGACGTTTTTTCCGAACCGGGAGTCCGCCATGCATACCCAAGATCACGACGCCGTCCGCGGCATCGCCGACGCTTATCTGAACGCCGTGTATCAAGGCGACGCCATCACGCTGGCGACGCTGTTCGATCCCAACGCGCAGGTCTACGGCGAGGTGAACGGCCAGCCTTATTTCAAAACGGCGACCGCCTACGTCGAGGGCGTGGCCGCTCGCCGCAGCCCGCTACAGCTGGGCGAACCGTACGCCATGCAAGTTCTGGAGATCGATCAGCTGGGTGAGATCGCCAGCATCAAGCTGCATTCGCCGATGCTGGGTTTCAACTATCACCTGTACCTGACCGTGCGCCGCGTCGACGGCGAGTGGCTCATCGTCAACAAGACCTTCGCCCACCTGGCCGCTAGCGCTTGAGGATTTTCTCCACCGGCGCCGGCCGCAGCCGGAACGCGTCCGGCATGCCGGAGCCCAGCAGCGGCCGCAGATACAGGCGGAAGGCGTCGGTGACGTCGGTGCCGCTGGCGCTGATGAACTCGTCCTCCATCACGCGCGTCTTGCCGGCCACGTCGGCCAGCGCCTGCAGCGTGTAGTCGACCGAGTAATAACCGTTGCGCTTGATCGCCACCGAGCCGTCGCGGTCGCCCCACATGGCGAACTGCACCGCCTTCTCGCCGACCTCGCGCGCCTCGCGCTGGTCGACGTCCGAAACGCAGCCGATGAATGAACGCTGCAGATAGCCGAAGGTGTCGCCGCGCACCCGCTTGATGCCGAGCTTGGCCTTGATCTCGTCGCACAGCAGATCGGCCAAGGCCCCGGTGCCGGACAGCTGCACATTGCCGTGCGCGTCGCGCTCGACCTCGTTGGCCAGCAGCGAGGCGATCGCTGCGCCGGAGGCGTCGTGGATGCCTTCCGACACCGCGATCACGCAGCGGCCGTAACGCTCATACACCGCCTTGACGTCGGCCAGGAAGCCGTCCAGCGAGAACACCCGCTCCGGCAGGTAAATCAGATGCGGGCCATCGTCGTGGAACTTCTTGCCCAGCGCGGCGGCCGCCGTCAGGAAGCCGGCGTGCCGGCCCATCACCACGCCGACGTAGACGCCGGGCAGCGACGCGTTGTCCAGGTTGGCGCCGGCGAAGGCCTGCGCCACGAAGCGCGCCGCCGACGGGAAGCCCGGCGTGTGGTCGTTGCCGACCAGGTCGTTGTCGATGGTCTTGGGGATGTGGATGCAGCGCAGCGGGTAGCCGGCCGCCTGCGCCTGCTCGCTGACGATGCGCACCGTGTCGGACGAATCATTGCCGCCGATGTAGTAGAACTGCTCGATGTCGTGCGCGCGCAGCACCTTGAAGATTTCCTCGCAGTAGGGCAGGTCGGGCTTGTCGCGCGTCGAGCCCAGCGCCGACGACGGCGTGGCCGCCACCAGCTCCAGGTTGTGGCTGGTTTCCCGGGTCAGGTCGACCAGGTCCTCGTTGATGATGCCGCGCACGCCGTGCATGGCGCCGTAGACGTGGCTGCAATTGCGGAAGCGGCGCGCCTCCAGCACCACGCCCGCCAGCGACTGGTTGATGACGGCGGTCGGACCGCCTCCCTGTGCGACCAGAATTTTTCCCGACGACATACGCGTGCTCCTTCGTGATCGGTTGAACCAACCGGGGAACCCAGACTATAGCGCGAGTTTCAACGCGCGCCGAGATGCTTGTCGAGGAATTTTTCGACCCGTTGCCAGAAGTCGATGCGGTTTTGCGGCAGGCGCCAGCCGTGGCCTTCCTTTGGATACAGGATCCACTCCACGTCCGGATTGCCGGCCTGGACGGCGGCGCGGAATTTTTCGCCGTGGTACAGCGGCACGCGGCGGTCGTCGCCGCCGTAGGCCAGCAGCAGCGGACGCTTGATGCGGGCCGCCTGCGCCAGCGGCGAGGTCGCCTCCAGCTGGGCCGCGTCCCGCTCCAGGTCGCCGATCAGCACCGGCATGCCATAGCTTTTCCAGCGCTCGCTCATGTCGGACTCGGCGCTCCAGTCGCCGGTGTACATCAGCTTGATGTCGGTGACGCCGGCCCAGTTGACGCCGCATCGGTACAAGTCGGGGTTGTTCACCAGCCCCATCAGCGTGGCGTAGCCGCCGTAGCTGGCACCGGCGATGCAGACCCGCTTGCCGTCGGCCAAGCCTTGGGCGGCGGCCCAGCGCGCGCCGTCGGCGATGTCGTCCTGCATCTTCAAGCCCCATTGCTTCCAGCCGGCCTTGAAGTGCTTCCAGCCGTAGCCGCCGCTGCCGCGGAATTCCGGCTCCATCACCATGTAGCCGCGCGAGGCGAGGAACTGGGCGTCGGCGTTCCAGCCCCAGGCGTTGCCGCGCAAGAAGGGGCCGCCGTGCACCAGCATCACCAGCGGCAGGTTCTTGCGCGCCACGCCGCGCGGATAGGTGATCCAGGCGGGAATG
>Ga0247809_1000429_pt1 | contig 19770 bp, 20 predicted proteins | sample UWRJL104311B1_FD_180951 | JGI IMG/M metagenome (GOLD analysis project Ga0247809, IMG submission 180951) | Plant litter microbial communities from Arlington Agricultural Research Station in Wisconsin, United States - UWRJ-L104-311B-1 | ecosystem: Environmental > Terrestrial > Plant litter >...
TTTGTACTGCCGAAAGTTTATGCAAAGGTTTTGATATAGAAGATATGGCATTAACTTTTGTTAAATGGATGCAGGAAGGATATTGGGGAGCTCATCATAAAGTATTTGATATTGGAGGAACTACAAGGTATTCTTTGGCAAGAGTTGTAAAAGGAGAATCTGCCAGATTTTCGGGTAATTTCTTTGAAGAAGATAATGGTAACGGATCTTTAATGAGAATTCTGCCTTTGGTTTTTCATCTTCATAAAGAGCCAGATATCGAAATTATTTATAAAAAAGTAAAAGAAGTTTCTTCGATTACCCATGCTCATTTTAGATCAGTATTTGCTTGTTTTATCTATGTTGTGTATTGTTTAGAAATTTTAAAAGGCATTGATAAAATAGAGGCGTATAAAAATATGCAAAAGATTGTTTCTGATTTTTTAAGTGATAAGAAATTTAATCCAATTGAAATTCAATTGTTTGATAGGATCTTAAAAAATAATATAGCCGATTATCCTGAAAATGAAATTGAATCATCAGGTTATGTTCTTCACAGTTTAGAAGCCAGTTTTTGGTGCTTTTTGAATTCGAATACTTATGAAGAAACTGTTTTAAAAGCAGTGAATTTAGGCGGAGATACAGATACAACTGGAGCAATTACGGGAGGCTTGGCAGGAATGTATTACGGAATTGACAATATTCCACAAAAATGGATTACTGCATTAGCAAGAAAAAATGATATTGATGATTTGTGCGAAAGACTGTCTTTAAAATTAAAAAAAATGAAATAGACAGTTTATAATTTTTAGAAAGAATAGATCAAAAATAATGAATTGTAAACACGAGTTTTTGCTGTTCCATAGGAACATCTCATCGGTAGATAAAAATAGTGTTGTGTTGTATTTACGTTCCGTAGGAACGTTTGATTAAAATAATGAAATAAATGAAAGATATTCAATATAGAAAAGGAGATGCAACGGCTCCTCAATCAGAAAATAATAAAATCATTGTGCATATCTGTAATGATATTGGAGGTTGGGGAAAAGGATTTGTTATGGCAATTTCTAAAAGATGGAAAAAACCGGAAAATCAATATAGAGAATGGTTTAAATCAAAAGACGGTTTTGAATTGGGTAAAGTTCAGTTTGTTCAGGTAGAAGAAGATCTTTGGGTAGCAAATTTAATTGGTCAGCATAAAATCAATAAAGATGAAAACGGAAATGCTCCAATACGATATGATGCTATTGAAGATGGCTTGAAAGAAGTAGCTTCGTTCGCAAAAGAAAATAATGCCAGCGTTCATATGCCAAGAATTGGCTGTGGTTTAGCAGGCGGAAAGTGGGAGATGATAGAGCCTATTATTCTCCAAAGACTTTCAAATAATGATGTTGAAGTCGTTGTATATGACTTCTAGAAAAAAATATATTAATAATGAATGAAAATATAGCAAAAACAGTGAGTAAGTTTCTAAGTTTAGTACTTAGACATTCACCAGAAAAAATAGGATTAAAATTAGACGAAAACGGTTGGGCAGATGTTGAGGAATTAATTCTAAAATGTTCCCAAAAAGGAAATAAACTAGACGCGGTTCTTTTAGATTACGTAGTAGAAAACAATGATAAAAAACGTTTTGCTTTTAATGAAGATAAAACGAAAATAAGAGCAAGTCAGGGACATTCTATTTCGGTTGAATTGAATTTAGCAGAAACAGAACCTTCAGAATATTTATACCACGGAACCGTTGGGAAGTTTATGGACAACATTCAGAAAGAAGGTTTGAAAAAAATGAGCCGTCAACATGTACATCTTTCAAAAGATAAAGAAACGGCCATAAAAGTAGGAAGTAGACGCGGAGTTCCTCAAATTCTAACTGTAAGAAGCGGTGCGATGCACAGAGACGGATTTAAATTTTACTTGTCTGAAAATAATGTTTGGTTAACAGATGAGGTTCCGGCGGAATACATTGAATTTAAATCATGAAACGTACATTAGTTTTTGGAGATATTCATGGCGGTTTAAAAGCTTTAATCCAATTATTGGATAAAGTTGCCGTTAAAGAAAATGACCGATTTATTTTTCTTGGAGATTATGTCGATGGCTGGAGTGAATCGGCACAAGTGATTGACTTTCTGATTGAATTATCCCAAAGACAAGAATGCATTTTTATAAGAGGAAATCATGATGTTTGGTGTCACGAATGGCTGAAGAATGATGTTGTAAACGATATTTGGTTTCTGCATGGAGGAAAATCAACCATCGAAAGTTATCAGAATATTGATTCTTTGGAAAAAGAGAAACATCTTGATTTTTTCACGAATATGAAAGATTATTTTGTAGATGAAAATAATAATTTGTTTATTCACGCAGGATTTTCGTCGATGCATGGTCCGGACAATGAACATTACAAAACAAATTATTCCTGGGACAGAACCCTTTGGGAAATGGCTCTGACAATGGACAAAAGAATCAAAAAAGATTCACTATCCTATCCTAAAAGATTATTGCTCTATAATGAAATTTACATTGGTCATACGCCGACGCTTCATTATAATATTGAGATTCCAATGCAAGGATGTAATGTCTGGAATATAGATACCGGAGCAGGTTTTTATGGTAAATTAAGTTGTATTGATATAGAAACAAAAGTATTTTGGCAAAGCGATGTTGTGCAATCATTTTACCCAAACGAAAAAGGAAGAAATAAAGCTTAAATATTACACAAAGACACACGAAGAAAAATACAAAACAGCACAAAGAAAATTAAACTTGGCGAGTCTCTGTGATTAACTTTGCGGATCTCTGTGAAACCCAAAATTTACGAGAATTTAAATAACTAAAATATATGAACCCATTATTATTAACAGACGGTTACAAAGTTGACCACAGAAGACAATACCCGGACAAAACCACATTAGTATATTCTAACTGGACACCAAGAAAATCCAGAATAGAAGGTCTTGACGAGGTAGTTTTTTTTGGATTGCAGTATTTCATAAAAAAATATATCATTCACGATTTTGAAGAGTATTTCTTCAAACAGCCAAAAGAAGAAGTGATTAAAAAATACTCACGAAGAATCAATAATTATTTGGGTGAAAATCAGGTCGGGACAAAACATATCGAAGATTTGCACGATTTAGGCTATATCCCAATGGTTTTTAAAGCATTGCCAGAAGGCGTAAGTGTTCCGTTGAGAGTGCCAATGTTTACGATGTACAATACCATTCCGGAATTTTTCTGGCTGACGAATTATTTCGAGACTTTACTTTCAGCCGTAATTTGGCTGCCTTGCAACTCTGCTACAATTGCAAAAGAGTATAGAAAAGTATTAGACAAATATGCTGGTGAAACTTCATCTGTTCCTGAATTTGTAGATTGGCAGGCGCACGATTTCTCTATGAGAGGAATGGGCGGAATCGAAGCGGCAATAACTTCTGCAGCCGGACATTTATTGAGTTTTACAGGATCTGATACCATTCCGGTAATTGATTTCTTTGAAGATTATTACAATGCCAATTCTGATAACGAATTAATCGCAGGTTCAGTTGCTGCAACAGAACATTCTGTAATGTGTATGGGAACGACTGAAGGCGAGTGCGAAACATTTAAAAGATTAGTGACTGAGGTTTATCCAAAAGGAATTGTTTCTATCGTTTCTGATACCTGGGATTTATGGAAAGTGCTAACCGATTATTTACCACGTTTAAAAGAAGATATTGTTGCCAGAGAAGGTAAAGTGGTCATTCGTCCTGATAGTGGAGATCCGGTTGATATTATCTGCGGAAATCCAAACGGAAAAACAGAACAAGAGAAAAAAGGCGTGATTGAGCTGCTTTGGGATGTTTTTGGAGGAACAACCAATGCAAAAGGATATAAAGAGCTTATTCCGCAAATTGGAGCTATTTACGGCGATAGTATTACGGTAGCACGTGCAACTCAAATTGCAGAACGATTAAAAGAAAAAGGATTTGCTTCTACAAACGTTGTTTTAGGAATTGGTTCTTTTACATATCAATACAACACCAGAGATACTTTTGGTTTTGCCATGAAAGCTACTTACGGAGAAGTGGATGGGGAAGGAAGAGCTATATTCAAAGATCCAATCACAGATGACGGAACTAAAAAATCAGCCAAAGGATTAATGAAAATTGATTTAGTTGACGGTGTTTACCATCTAACAGATGATGTTTCATGGGAAGAAGAGAAACAAGGCGAATTGAAAGAAGTTTTCAGAGACGGAAAACTTTTACTAGATCAGTCTTTGAGTGATGTCAGAGCGAGAGTTAAAAGTGATATTAATATTGAAGCATAAAGAATCGGATTATAAGTTGGACTAATAAATCTCAGAGGGATGATATCTTTATAGCATTTTAAAGATTGTTTTAAGAGAACCCCATCGGGGTGATATATTGGCAATTAACCTGTAAAGCGAATATCGCTCAGCTGGAGCTTTAACTCCAACTGTATATTTTAGCTATAGATATCACGCTCCTCGGGAGCTGATTCTAAAAATCAATTTATTACACAAAGAAAAAAGCCTGAATTTTAAATTCAGGCTTTTTTTGTTTAATAAGTCCCGTAAACGACAATATTTTATATTCCGTAGGAATATCTCATCGGTAGAAAAAAAAATATCGTTTTGCATTGTGTCCTGTAGGGACACCTGTTTTTTTATGAAAATAAAATATCGCATTATTAATCAAACGTTTCGTAGGAACAAATAGATATTGTAGGGACGGATTAAAATCCGTCCTTCGCAATGTATGTTCGCGTTCTGTTTGTCATTTCGACGGAGGAGAAATCCTCGCAAGAAACTCAACAAGGATTGGCTTTTAGGAACGGAGCTACTTGCGAGGATTTCTCCTCCGTCGAAATGACAATAATGTGTTGCAATTCAATTTTAAATAAAAAAGCTGTCTGAAAAATATTTTTCCGGACAGCTTTTTTTATTTCTTATAAAAATTATTGTGATCAATATATTCCCAAACTTTTGGAGGTAAAAGCGGTTGAATGTTTTTTCCTTCTTTAATACTTTTTCGAATAAAAGTAGCAGAAATTTCTACAATTGGCGCATCAATAATATGAATATTGGGATGCGATTTTAAAGTATTTGGTTCTTCATCTAAGATTTCGGCAGTTTGTGTTTTGTCTTCGAGCCTTGGATAAACATAAATTTCGTAGTGCTCTAAAAGAACCTCATAGTTTTTCCATTTATGAAGCGTTTTCAGATTGTCTTCGCCCATAATTAAGGAGAAATCATGCGTTGGGTACTTTTCATGCAAATGAACCAAAGTATTCACCGTATAATTGGGTTGAGGTAATTTGAATTCAATGTCAGACGGCTTAATTTTAGGATAATCTTCTGTAGCTAAATGCACCATTTCTAAACGCTGGTGATCGTCTAATAAAGTAGATTTCTTCTTTAACGGATTATGTGGCGTTACAACCATCCAAATCTGATCTAAATCGGCAAACTCCGCCATATGATTGGCAATAATTAAGTGGCCAACATGAATGGGATTATACGTTCCGAAATAAAGGCCTATCTTCATAAAAGAGGTTTTTTCATAATTCAAATAGTAATCATTACATTCAAATTAAGCAGTGGTATTAAATAATTTAGTATCGATTCTTTTTTGAAATCAAATAATCAATAGAGAATTTACCACTTCCGGTTACCAAAAGAAGTACATAAAACAGCAAATATAAAATTCCCAATTCTTTTACATCTATTGGGTCGGCACTATGAATAACAAATACAGCAACGAGCATTGTAATTATTAATGGCAAAGTCGCCAGTCTTGTGGCTAAACCAAGGAAGATAAAAAACGAACAAATTACTTCTGCAAAAACGGCAAGAGTCAACGAAGCTGTTTTTCCTACTCCAAGCGGGTCAGGAAACTGAATGTCACCTCCGGCTAAAAGCATATTTAGTTTAGATAATCCATGTGAAATCATCAATGATGCGATCAATACTCTAATGACAAGAATAATGATGCTTAGATAGTTTTCGTTTCTTTTTATTTCAAATAAATTAATCATAGTACAGATATTAATAGCGGTTACATCAAAAGCTAACGGCTGTTTTTCTAAAAAAGTATTGATTTTATGAAGTTTCTAGTCTTTATTTACAAAAGCTTTCACTAATTGATACGCTTCTTCTTTGGCAGTATCTAAATCGTAATTTTTTATAATCGTGTCAAACTGAGGTGCAGTAGCCAACTCAACAGAAGCTTTTGCAATACGCATATTGATTTTGTCATCACTTTCAGTAGAACGTTCCTTCAATCTGCGTTTTAGTTCGTCGACACTTGGAGGTTTTACAAAAACAGCCAAAGTCTGCTCCGGAAATTTATGTTTAATACGTAGTCCGCCGGCAACATCAATATCAAAAATTACGTTTTTGCCCAAAGCCCAGATACGTTCGATTTCGGCTTTCAGAGTACCGTAAAAATTATCACGATAAACTTCTTCCCATTCCAGGAAATTTTCGGCTTTAATGTGTTTTTTGAATTCTTCCAGCGAAATAAAATAATAATCTTTTCCATGTTCTTCTTCTCCGCGTGGGTCGCGTGAAGCTGCCGAGATCGAAAATTCTAAATTTAAATCTTCCTTCCCAAGTAAGTGTCTTACTATAGTTGTTTTTCCTGATCCAGACGGTGCTGAGAAAACAATTAATTTTCCTTTGTTCATTATGTATGCTTTTGGCTTGTGGCGTTATGCTTTAAGCTATAATTTGTATGTTGTTTCGCGTTTTAATGCGTAATTGTTTATTCTGTTTTTTTATAAATCGTCGAACAGCCTTCGTCACAAATAAATTGATATTCAGCGTTTACAGGATCCAGCGACATTTTTTTAGCGTTTCCTTTATCCGTACGGCAGAAATAGTAAAATTCTTCTTTATCGAAAACAAGGTGAAGACTATCTCCGGTAAACTCATATTTACCCTTGTTGTTAAGATGATCAATTACAATATTATTTTTCTCAAAAGTAATTTGATTTCCATCTTCAATTTTGGTAGTGAATTTATTCGCTCCATTGCTTCCTGTTGACTCAATTGGTTTCCATTTTCCAATTAATGTAAAATCTTCATTTTGAGATTTACAACTTGCAGTGAGAATCAGAATACAGAATACAATCACTATTTTTTTCATAGAGAAAATGACAATGTAATATTACAACACATTCAAAACCTGTTCTTTAATCTTTTCCAATTCGTCCTTCATCATCACCACCAACTTTTGCATTTGAGCGTGATTTGATTTAGAACCCATGGTATTGATCTCGCGACCCATTTCCTGAGTAATAAAACCTAATTTACGACCATTAGCTTCAGTACCTTTAATCGTTTCTAAGAAATAATCCAAATGATTTGTCAAACGCACTTTCTCCTCCGTAATATCCAGTTTTTCAAGATAATAAATCAATTCCTGTTCGAAACGATTTTCATCCACATTCACTTTCAATTCAGAAATTGCAGTTTGCAAACGGTCTTTTATCGCCTGAACACGTTCCGGATCAAGAGCCAAAGCATCGTTCATGTATTGACGAATATTTCCAATTCTTAAGTTGAATTCTTTTTCCAGAGATTCACCTTCATCTTTTCTAAAAGTCAAAATGTTTTGTAAAGCCTCTTCAATAATCACCTGAATTTGTTCCCAATCGTTTTCATCGATTTCCTCACGTTCCGTTTTTAGCGTATCTGGCATACGAACGGCCATTTTCATCAATTCAGTTTCGTCAGCGCCAGGATAAACTTCTCTAAGCTGAGCAATGTAGTTTTTTACAACAGGTACATTTACTTTCGTCGAAGTTTGTTCAGAAGTACTTTCAATGTAAATCCCGAAATCAATTTTTCCTCTTTCCAGTTTTGTAGAGATTTGAGTTCTTAAACCAAGTTCCATTTCGCGATAAAGCGACGGCATTCTTACGTTTAAATCTAAACCTTTACTATTTAAGGATTTTACTTCAACGGTAATTTTTTTTGTAGGCAATTGCAAAGAAGCTTTGCCAAACCCTGTCATAGATTGTATCATATAATTGAGTATAAAGGCGCAAAGATAAATAAAACTTTGCAGTCTTGAGTTTTAAATCGCTAATCTGTTAAAGTCAGCTTTGTGTAAAGTTTTTTTACCGCAAATTCCGCAAATTTCACAATTTTTTCCAGGCTAACTTTGAAAATATTTTCAGAATTCAAATTAAAAAAGAATGAAATTTGTGAAAAATTGTGCAATTTGTGGCTAACTTTTTTCACCACCGGCATTTTAGTTCTTGGGAGTTTCCGCCGCGGCGGACCGGGCTATCCGCTCCCAATCTTTTTTTGAGCAGAAAAAGCTCAAAAAAAGGATTTCCGCTTCAAACGAAGTTCACTGAACACTAAAATAAAATAAAATTATAGTGAAGTAATCCCTAACGCAAACCCGGGCATTTTAGCACTTTATTTTTCTAAAGCTTTCATCACCTGTAATGTCACAGGTTGCGTATTGCCAATGTAAATTTTTTCATCGATAATAAAAACCGGACGACTGATAAACGTGTAATGTTCTAAGATGTATTTTTTATAATCGTCCTCAGTCAAAGATTTGTTTTTCAAATCCATTGATTTGTATAATTGCGCTTTCTTACTAAACAAAGCCTCGTAACTTCCGGCAAGTTTGTGCATTTCCTCCAGTTCAGCTTCAGTAATAGGGTTTTGTTTGATATCGCGAAAAACCAGATCATTATCTTTAGGCAAGCTTTTGATGATTTTGCGACACGTATCGCAAGAAGCCAAATAGTATATTTTATTCATGTTTTTTAATTTAAGAGACTACAAAGAAAATCCATTTAAAACTGAAAAATGACTAATTTTAGAAAAAAAATAAAATTATGAACTCAGTTTTTGAAGTACAGAAAACCATTAGAGAAATTCTGTTAAAGATTTTAGATCATCATTCCTTAGAACAATTAAATAAAATCCCCTCAGGATTTAATAATAACCTGATTTGGAATATTGCGCATTGCATTGCTTCACAACAGGTTTTAGTTTATAAATTATCAGGTTTGCCTTTACAGGTTTCTGATGAATTTTTATCGAAATATTCTAAAGGAACAAAACCCGAAGGCGATGTGTCGCAATCAGAAGTTGATGAAATAAGAGGCTTACTATCTTCGACTCTCAATCAAACTATAAAAGATTTTGAAGCCAATATTTTTGTTAATTACAATGCATATACCACAAGTATGGGTTTTGATTTGAAAAATGTTGATGATGCTTTAAATTTCGTTAATTATCACGAAGGAATTCATACCGGAATTATTATGAGTATCAGAAAGTTTCTTTGATCTCTTCTAATTGTTAGGTACTTAAATAAAACAACAAACCCGATAGATTTTAAAACCTGTCGGGTTACATTTAGAATGTCTTTATTATTCTACTATAGTTTCAATTGTTACTTTCATAGCGCCACTTCCTTTGTGCTTGGTGATTTCCATAAAAGCTCTTTTCGATAAATCAAGTTCTCTTGTTCTTACAAACGGACCACGATCTGTTACTTTTACGATGACAAATTTTCCGTTAGCTTCATTTGTTACTTTTATTCTGGTACCAAATGGCAGTTTTTTGTGTGCAGCGGTATATTTACTATTACTAAATCGGGCCCCACTTGCTGTTTTTTTTCCGTTAAAACGATCAGCGTAGTAAGAAGCGTGTGCGTTTTTTTTATAAGGTTTTAATTTTAAGCCTTTATCAGTAAAAACCGAATCAGTTGGAATGGCAAGTATGTCCGGTTTTACCATTTTTACCGTATCCTGTGTACTTTTAGGTTTAGGTTCTGTTGCTGGTTTTGTTTGACTTATAACATAGGTAAAACAACTTAAAAAAGTTAGTGTAAGGCTGGTAAGTATAATGTTTTTTTTACTTCTCATTTTTTATTTTTTTTCAGACTTGGGGAGTTTGTACAAATAATATGCCGAGATAAAAAAAGCCCTATTATTTTAGGGCTTTAATTGGTTTTTTTAGAACCATAAGTTCCACGGGATTCTACTTAATATAAGCAATAATCCTAATCCGTAATAAATAGCAAAAGTTTTAAATTTAGCTTCGCTATTGATTAATTTTTTATGTTTCGACCATCCAATAGTAATCAAAATAATAGCAATAAGATTGATTAATGGATGTTCTAATGAAGTTAATCTTAGTTCTGCGTTAGACATTTGTCCAAAAGCTGCTTTTCCAAGCGGAGAAACAAAATAAAGTAGTATTCCAATCAGTAATTGAGTGTGAGTTCCTATTAAGGCAAACAATGCAATTTTACGGTCTTTAGCGGTAAAATCTTTCTTAGACGTTACTCCAATGATAGCGTTTACAACTGCAACTAATAAAAGCAAAAGTGCTAAATAAGCCCAGCCAGAATGGAATTTTTGTAGAAAATGGTACATAAATTAATTTTTTTGTTAAAACAAATATAGCAAAAAAGGCATAAAAAAAACGGCATTAGACTAAAAGTCAATGCCGTTTTTTGGTATTTATTTAGATTCTAAATATTAGAAATCGTAACGTAGTGTAAAGTTCCATGTTCTTCCAAATCCGAAGAATACAGTGTTTACGTTAGCAACTCCATCATAAAGCATTCCGTTTGAAGCGTAAGTTCCTTTTGAGCCAGCTGGTTGTCCAGAAGCTACAGGAAGATTATCATCAGCAAAAGTATTAGTTCTTGCTTCAGCAATGTAAATTTCATTAAAAACGTTGTTTACGTTTAATCTGAAGTTTACCGATTTGTCTTTGTCCTTACCTACTAACATTTTATAAGAGAAACCAGCATCCATTAAACCGTAAGAAGGTAATTCTAAAGCTCCTTTGTTAGTTGCAGATGTAAAGTTTACCGGGTTTAATCCAGCATATAATTTGTCATTAAAGTTGTAGTTAGCGTCGATAGTTACTCTTGTTACAACTTCGTAAGAAGCTCCTAAAGATGCAGTAAGTTGTGCCGCATCACCTACTTTTACTTTGTCCATGTATACAGTTGCTGCAGTGTATCCTACAACTGGTGTATTGTCTGCCTGGTTGTAAGCGTTTACAGTAGCATTTCCTTTGTATTCCCAGATTCCGTAAGAGAACATACCTGTGATTTTTAATCTTTCAGTAATATTTGAGCTACCTTCAAATTCAAATCCAGAGTGAACCTCGTTAAGACCTACGAATTCTGTATAAGTTGAGTTTGCAGGAATAGTTGCTGAAGCATTAAGTGCATTACCTTTTAAGTACCTGTCATTCCAGGTTGTGTTGTAAAGGTTTACCGAAGCATTAAAGAATTTAGAACGGAAACCATAACCAGCTTCAAATCCAATGATTTTCTCGTTAGTAAGGTTAGGGTTTACTGTAGATTTGTTGTTTGGATAAACTGAATTAAAGAACGGTTGTCTTGAGTAGTATCCAGCATTCACAAAAACATTGTGTTTCTCGTTGATGTTGTAGTTAGCTCCACCTTTTACGTTTCCACCTGTAACGTTTTTGTACGGAGTAGAAGATAATGGATCAGTTGTTTTGTATACAAAATTATCTTCTCTTTTGTAACCTTGTTGTGATATAGCTCCCTGAACGAATGCTGTTAAATTATCTTTAGAGTATTCTAATTGAGTAAATACACCATACCATTTTACATTACCAGTACTGTTGAAAGAAATTTTCTCATAGTCTGGCTTTTTAAAAACATTCCATTGAACATCTGTATCATAAGTTGTAGTTAAACGTCTACCGGTTGGTTTTTGATCAGCAATAAAATTGTCATAATACTCACCTCCGCCTAATAAGTTATTCAAAACTGTATAGTGGTATCCTTTGTAAGTTCTTCCGTCAAAACCAAAATCTAAAGTTAATGTATTAGATAGTTTTTTATTCAAGTTGATTACTGCACCAAACCAGTCATGAGAGTTGATAGATGAAGTTTGTGAGATACCAGTAGTATTAATGTTAGTTTGTGGATTGTAATCCGCAATATTTGAACTTGAGTTAAAGTAAGAACTGTTTTGGTAAACACCATTAATTTGTTGTCTTTGTTGAGGTCCTGTAAGACCTGCAATAGTAACTGGTGTACCAGAGTTATATGCTACGATTTTATCGTAATCTACTAAACCGTCTGGTCTTCTAAAAGCTATAGCATCACTATATCCTTTTCCTTTAATTCCTCCAGTTGCACTAGCTCCTGCACCACGTCCCATAGAAGCATAAAGAACAGATGAAAGTTTTGTAGTTTCATTGATTTTATAATCCCAGTTGAACGAAGCAATAGGTTTGTGGTAGTAATTTTTTCTGATGTTATATTCTTCACCATTCAAATATCCGTTATCAGCATTGTATCTGATGTTTGGATCATTGTTACGTCCGTATTGTTGGTAAGTAGCAATTGTAGATATTGTAGATCTTTGGTTGTGCCATTGTGGAGCACCTGTTACAGTAAGTTGAAAGTCATGTTTACCGCTTTTTGTACCGTATCCTAAAGCTACATAGTAGTTAGAACCTTCAAATTGAGTTCCGTCTACGTAACCATCTCCCATTGTTTGAGATAACAAGATAGAAGCAGAAAGACCATTGTCTAATTTACCAGTGTTATATGAACCCTGAATTTTAAAGTTTCTTCCATTTCCAAAACCAGAAGCGAAAGATCCACCTTCTTTTTTGTCAGAAGATTTTGTCACAATGTTGATTGTTCCACCAACTGATGGAGTTGCAAGTTTAGAAGCTCCTAAACCTCTTTGAACCTGCATTGCAGATGTTACATCTGATAAACCAGCCCAGTTACTCCAGTAAACAGAACCATTTTCCATGTCGTTAACCGGCATACCGTTGATCATTACAGCGATGTTATTTTGGTTGAATCCACGAATGTTGATTCTTGAATCTCCAAAACCACCACCTGATTTAGTAACATATACTGAAGGAGTGTTTCTTAAGATCTCTGGAAATTCCTGAGTTCCTAATTTTTCCTGAATTTCAGCAGCTTTAATTGTAGAAACTGCTACAGGAGTTTTTCTGTCTTTTGCAATGTCGACAACTGAACTTTTTACAACAATTTCGCTTAATTCGTTTGAATTAGAAGTTAAAACGATTGTTCCTAAATTTGTAGAACCGCCAGAAACTGAAAATTTAACAGTTTTGTTCTCGTAACCTAAAAAAGAAATAACGATTTCTCCTGTACTTGTTGTTGCATTCAAAGTAAATTTACCGTCAAAATCCGTAGAAGTGGCAGTCGCAGATCCTTTTATCACTACGTTTGCTCCCGGTAATGATCCAACTCCGTCGGTAATCATACCTGTAATTTTTCCTTGAGAAAATGCGGTTGAAACTATCATGAACAATAGTCCAGTGAGTAACCAATTTTTCATTGTCTTCATTTGTTATTAGTTTATTGTTTTTGGCAAAATTATAACAATTAAATCAGATAGTGTTATCAAAATGTTAAGAAAAATAAGTTTTATATAATCTGTTGCGCATTAAAATGATTTTTTCTTTTTTTATTAAATAAAATAACGATTTTTTAAATTTTTACTACTGTATTTTGTTAAAATCGTAATGATTTGAACTGTCTTGTAGTGCTAAACTTGCAATAATCAGTGATTTAGGTAGTTTTTGTATTGTTTTTATACGAAAAAACGCCTTAATTTTTCTTAAATTAAGGCGTTTCAGTTTATTGAGATTTTTTTATTCAGTTTCTATTTGTTCTTCAAAAAGTGATTTAACAAAAATGAAGTCGAACTATCATGATTTTTTACCGTTTTAGTGTTAATTTCATCTAAAATAGAATTAGCCAATTGTTTTCCTAATTCTACTCCCCACTGATCAAAACTAAAAATGTTCCAGATAACACCCTGAACGAAAATTTTATGTTCGTATAAAGCAATTAACGAACCTAAACTTTTAGGTGTCAATTTTTGAATTAATATAGTATTCGTTGGTTTGTTTCCTGTAAAAACTTTGAAGGGTAATAAATAAGAAGCTTTTTCTGCCGAAAGTCCCTGTTTGTCAAATTCAGCCTGAACTTGTGCTGCTGTTTTTCCGTTTAATAAAGCCTCTGTCTGAGCAAAAAAGTTAGACATCAGTTTATCATGGTGATCTTCATTGCCATATAATGGTTTAACAAATCCAATAAAATCAGTCGGAATTAATTTTGTTCCCTGGTGAATCAATTGAAAAAAGGCATGTTGCGAGTTTGTTCCTGGTTCTCCCCAAATGATAGTTCCCGTTTGGTAGTTCACAGGTTTTCCGTCACGGCCAACACTTTTTCCGTTACTTTCCATAGTAGCCTGTTGCAAGTAAGGAGCTAATTTAGATAAATATTGTGTGTATGGAATCAAGGCTTCACTTTCTGCTCCAAAGAAATTGTTATACCAAACACTCAACAAGGCCAGAATTACAGGAATGTTTTCGTCGAATTCTGCCGATTTAAAATGGTCGTCCATTTCGTTGGCACCTTTTAATAAATCATTATAATTGTCGAAACCAATTGCTAGTGATATGCTTAAACCTACGGCGCTCCATAAAGAGAATCTTCCTCCAACCCAATCCCACATCGGGAAAACGTTATCCGGATTAATCCCAAATTCAGTTACTTTTTGAATATTAGTAGAAACTGCCACAAAGTGTTTTGCAATATCTTCCTGAGAAGCTGATTTCAAAAACCATTCTTTGATTGTTTCAGAATTTGATAAGGTTTCCTGAGTTGTGAAAGTTTTAGAAACAATTAAAAATAAAGTCGTTTCAGGATTTAATTTTTTAATTACTTCATTAACGTGATCGCCATCAACATTAGAAACGAAATGTAGGTTCAAATGATTTTTATAAAACTGTAATGCTTCAACTGCCATAACGGGACCAAGGTCAGAACCTCCAATACCAATATTTACAACATCAGTAAACGCTTTTCCTGTAAAACCTTTTCTTTCGCCAGAAATAACTTCGTGGCTGAATTGTTTGATTTTATTTTTTACTTCGTAAACTTCGGGAATTACATTTTCGCCATCAACTTTTATAGTTGCCGATTCAGGCGCACGCAAAGCAGTGTGTAAAACAGCACGGTTTTCTGTTTGGTTAATGATTTCTCCACCAAAGTATTGAGCAATCGCTTCTTTTAATCCAATCGAATTGGCCAATTCTAATAAAAGAGTAACAGTTTCCTGGCTAATATTGTTTTTAGAATAATCTACTAAAAAGTCGTTCCATTGTAGGTTGAATTTTTCAACACGAGCATTATCTTGTTGAAATAATTCTTGTATCGTAGTTTCGTGAATTGCGTTATAGTGGTTTTGCAGATTTTTCCACGCTTCAGTCCCGGTTGGGTTTGTTGTGTTTAAAGCCATTTTTTTGTTTAATTGAGAATGTGGTTATAAAAAAACAAAAATACTGAAATTACTTTTAATAGCTTTAAGCTTCACAATTATATAACAAATAGTTACGAAAACGATTTATAAGTTTATTTGTTTTTTGTAAAGACACTATTCGAGTCTCATTAAATCAAAATACATAAATCTATGTTTTTCTCCTTTATCAGAATCCAAGAGGAAAATAAAGTCGTTTTTTTGATAAGTAGAAAGTTGGATGGGTTGATTGTAAGCGTCTAAAATCAATAATCTGCATGCTGGTTTGTGTTCTATAAAAGTCCAGCCTTTAATAAAATCAAGAAGTTGGTGAGATAAACCTTTTCCTTTAAATGTTTTATCAATTCCTAATCTTGCTATTTTTACTGCAGGATATTGTCTGATCCTTTTTTCGTTTGGTAGTTTTATTTTTCGATGTAATTTGTTCCAAATAGAATTTTCATATCCTAAATCATTTAAACAATCATTGGATATAGAAAAGAAGGCTACTATTTTATAGTTTTCTTTAAATAAATAAGTATTGGCTATTTTTTCGCTTTGGAAATCTTTAGAATCTTCAATCAAGAATTCATTTATTTCGTTGTCTTCGCAATCAAAATTATCTAAAATGTCATCATTATTTAAAGATGAAAAGATAAAATCAGATAAATCCATTCATTATGCCTTTTTAGCCAGTACTTTATTTACTAAAGAAAATATTTTCTCTTTTTTTTCTTCTGAAATTTTACTGGTCTTACTTTTGGCTATGGCAGCATTGAACCTTTCAGATTCCTTGTCTTGTACTATGGGTGTAATTTTAATTGTAGTTGCCATGATTATTTAATACATGATAAATGAAGTTGCAAATATACTGATTATTTACAATTTCAGATATATTACATGTGTTAATTCTTACTTTTTAAAAAGATGACTTGAAAAAAGTATAATATTTGATGTTTTTTTACCAAATTTTCCACCAGGGTTTTTTATTCACTTCAATTGTTTTCTTGGCAACATTAATCTCTATTCTTTTTAATGGTTCAGTTTTAATCTTAGAATCATCAAAAAACAAATGGCCATTTTCATCTATTCCAATGGGGGATTTAGTTCTTTCTTTCCACTTCTCAGTTTGTAGTTCCGGAACTAAAGGTAAATTGATTTTGTCTGAAAATTTTTTTCGCGCTTTTTCTATAATTTCTTCCTCTAAGTTTGAAGTTGAATTTTTAAGAAGCGTTAAAGAATTGTCTGGAATATTTAAAAGGAAAACCTGTGTTTTGTTTTCAATCTTATAAATGTCCAATACCTTAAAATAAGCTATCGAATCTAAAAGAAAGTGACCGTTTTTTGCTGAATCAGGATTGAATTTAGATAAATCTTTTGGATGAGCACTCGCTATTAAGTATCTTAAATTGCCGGAAAGTCCACCTCCTAAAGAACTCATGTCGGTAAAACCTTTTTCCTGAATGATTTGCCCAATCTTGTAATTTGAAATTAACGCATCACATAAATCGGTGTCTCTGTAGAATAGTTTTAAGCCCGAAAAAGTTTCATTATAAATTGCTTTAAGACGAGCGTTTTTCATTTCCTTACTATTTTAAAATTGAGATTTTAAGAAATTTACAAATTCCCAATACTATCTAATTCTCTTTTCAAAGGTTCGATTTGCTTCATAAAGCGTGATCTGTCATTTCCTGTTAGAGATTCTCCAGTAGGTAAGTTAAGGCGAAGTGCATCAACCTGAATTCCATTTTTCCAGAAGCGATAGCAAACGTGCGGTCCGGTAGCTAATCCTGTGCTTCCTACTAAGCCAATAGTTTGTCCTTGTGTCACTCTTTGTCCGCGTTTTACTAAAATTCTCGACATGTGTAAATACTGAGTAGAGTAAGTTCCGTTATGCTTTACTTTTACAAAATTTCCGTTTCCTGCAGTGTATCCCGTTGCTTCTACAACTCCGGATGCTGTGGTTGAAATTGGTGTTCCTGTTGGAGCAGCATAATCAGTTCCTTTGTGTGCTTTCCAGGTGTGTTGAACAGGGTGAAATCTGTTTGCAGTAAATCTCGAAGTAATTCGACTAAATTTGATTGGTGTTTTCAGGAAGAAATTTTTCAGTGTTTTTCCTTCATCATCATAATATTCTACTTTTCCTGATAGCGTATCTTTTTCAAACGGGAATGCGTATACTATTTTTCCTTTATATTCAAAAAATGCAGCTTCAAGATCTTCAACTCCATCATAGGTTTTACCGTTTATAAAACGTTCTGTAAAAATTAAACCATAGCGGTCTCCTTTTTTTAGTTTAAAAAAGTCGATAGACCAGGAGAAGACTTTTGTAATTCTGCTGGCAAGTGCTGTTTCTACACTTTCGTTTCCTAAAGTTTCGGATAACGAACTTTTTAAAACGCCACCAATAATTTTGCGTTTAAGTGTTACGGGTTTTACTTTTTTGTAAGCTTTTGCAATACTATCGCGAAAATCGATTACATAATAAGATAATGCATCCGGCTGATAAATAAAAACCTGCAGTTGGTTTGTTTTGTTTTTTGATCGAAGAATAGTGTAAGGTTTATTGTATCGAATGCTTCTTACATTAAAAGAATCTTTTATTTGCTCGACAACATCAAAGACTTTTTTGTCGCCAATATTTTGACCTTGAATGATAGATCCAAAAGAATCTCCTTTTTTTATAGTGTCTTGAAGAACATTAAAATCGGCGTAATTAAAACCAAATTCTACTTTCTTGGTTTTTGGTTTTGTAATTTTAATTTCAACTTTTTCAGCGGTTTTATTACATGAAATTATTGAAAATAGCAGGATTATAATTACGAGTATTTTTTTCAAACTTATTTATTTTTTTGGAAATTAAACTGTGGTTTCAGTTCCCCAATTAGACAATTCTTCTTCGGTCCACAATTTAGGAAAAAAGATGCGTCTTTGGTATTTTGGATGCATATATTTTTGCCAGTCGCTTCCTCCTGTGGCTTCACCATTGCCTTTTCCGCTTTCTAAAATATATTTTCTTGCTGTATTTAAATGCTGCATAACCCAAGTGATATTCACTGTTTTGTCATAGTGACGCATTGCTTCAATTAATGCTGGATTTTGCTGATCTTCGATAGGAAGTTGTGTGAATTTCTGCCAGATATTTTTTGTTTTGAATGCAGAAATTTGTTTCAGGAATTGATCTTTATATTTATTTTCAAATTCTTTAAGCAGGTATGATTTCTCTCCGGTATGATAATCTTTTCCGGCAGCTTGCCAGTACAAATGTTCAAAACTTGTTTCTAAATCTGTATTTTCATCAAAATTATCTTTGTACCTGCGATCTGTTAAATTGATGACATCTGTCGAGGCAAATTCTATCAATCTGTATTGTGCACTTTGAAAACCACTTGCGGGAGTTAGTGTATTTCTAAATTTCATGTATTGATCAACGTCCATCCCGTTTTCCATGATGCTGAACGAATTGGTCAGCATGTCAAAATAACGTGTGATTCTGGATAATCTTTCGCTAAAAAAATCAACCTGAATGTTCTGCGTGTCTGCAATTTGATCGATTTCCCACAAAATCATTTTAAAAATTAATTCATTTACCTGATGGTACATGATAAAAACCATTTCGTCAGGAAGTGTGGTGCGTTGTATTTGTAAATTCAAAAGAGCATCAGTCTGAATGTAATCCCAATAAGTAATTGGTTTTGACCAAAGTAATCCTTCTAACTGAACTTCAGTTTTTTGATTAATAGCTTGAAATTTAAGGTCAATTTCTTTTAAAATTGATTCAGAATGATCTGTGGTATTCATTATTTTTTTACTTTAAACGGATTTTTTAATCCTTTATATTCGTCCAGGTCTGCCTTAAGTGACCCTACAGCAAGATCTGCTTTTATTCTAACCGGAACTTTGTTGTCGTCGTCTGTTATCCAAAGTGTTACGCTTTCTTTTTCTTTAAAAACGCGTCCTGTTTGCACCAAAGGTTTAAACATCATTGTAGAAACGGTTCCAAATTTAGTTGTAATATCCTGACGACCTATATATTTTAACTTAAATTTTGTGATTTCGTCATCAAAAAACATGTCTATTGTGATCGATTCCCCTGATTTAAGTTTGTCAATATTAGGATGATTTCTTAAATAATAAAATGACGAAATTATATCCTGAACATTATCTGTTATAACAATCGTTTTTTCGGTTTTGCGTTTGTAATCTTTAACTAAAATCCTGTTTTCGTTTTGATTAAAAAAACCTTCCTGATCTTTTGTGTAGCCGCCCTCGTTGATTTTTCGCACATAACGGTAAGGGTTTCCTGTTTGTTTGTCAAAATAGCTTTCGTACAAATCTTCTACTTTAAAAAATAATTTTGACATTCCGGTAGTGTAGCCTTTGCCAATAGCATGAAATACTTTTTTGTTACTTATTGTAGCGTCTTTTATTTCAAGTGTGGCATAACCGGCATTGATA
>Ga0247809_1000430_pt1 | contig 19763 bp, 28 predicted proteins | sample UWRJL104311B1_FD_180951 | JGI IMG/M metagenome (GOLD analysis project Ga0247809, IMG submission 180951) | Plant litter microbial communities from Arlington Agricultural Research Station in Wisconsin, United States - UWRJ-L104-311B-1 | ecosystem: Environmental > Terrestrial > Plant litter >...
ATTGGTGCTATTTATATTTCTGATTAGAGCTATTAATAAATCTTTTGATAGACTAAGTCCTCCTCCATATTTAGAAGATGAAATATCTCAACTTGAATGGGAAAAGTTAACCACAGAGGAAAAAGACCAACTAATAAAAAATCAAAATGAAAGAGAAAATACCTAAAGAAGCTCTACAGTTCTTTTATGATTATGGAACTATAACCGGAGGCTGCAATAGAAATGATTATACCTTCATGCCTTTTTACTTAGAGGTAATTGATAGGGAAGAAAGCATTGTTGTTATGCACGCATTAGATAATCTGCCTACTGAATTAACTGACATACTTAAAATACATAGAGTAGATGAAAGACACAATTTGTAAACATTGTGGTGCGACTAATTCTCACTTTAGTTTTCAGTGCGCTACACAACGCAAACCAATTGCTAAAAAGGTTAATCTAAATAAGCCTGTACAATCAACTAAAACCATAAAGCCTATACCTAAGCAGTCAGATAAAGAAAAGAAGCGTCAAGCGGCTTATTCAGTGCTTAAAAAGGAGTTTATGAAGTCACATAAATATTGTGAAGCTAAACTTCCCGGATGTGTGAGTATAGCAATTGATGTCCATCATCCGTATTTTGGTGCTGACAGGTATAAATACTTTCTTGATGATTCAACTTATATAGCAATATGCCGTTCGTGTCATCATGTTGTGCATGACGAACTATCATCAGAAGAATTAATTGAACTAGGATTAAGGAAAAAGGAATGAAAAAGAAATCAAAAGGAATAGGCAAATCAATTATTTCAGCCGAAGTACCAAACATAGTATTATTTGTAAAGATGGCAGCATTAACGAATATGCCTATTGGATATGAAATGTATGAAAAAGCTATAACTGAATATCCTGAACACTTTCCTGAAGAAGTTGAACACAGAAGGAAATGGGATTTAATACCACAGGAAGTACATGATGCTTATAACAAAGAAATGTTTGGTGAAGGAGGGGGATTATTTCTTAGCAATGAGAATAGGGATGAGTTTGAAGAGCAAATAGGTAAATGTCCTCATACTGAATTACAAGGTAATGGCATTATATGGAGAGTAACAGTAGGTGACGAAAAGTACTACAATGAAATGCAGGATATAGACGCATGGAATAACAAGTATTACAAGCTACGTAGTATCAAGGAAAAAGCTATTTGGGAAAAACATTACAGTAAATACGGAATATCTAAAGATTAACATGGAAAATTCAAATTCAAGAATAGACAGCATAGCCCTCTTAACCAAAGGCGTTGCAAATAGGATAGTAAAGAAGGAGCCTTATTCAAATAGCATGGTTACCTCCTTATCCATTGAAGCTTTTAAACTAGCATATAGGGAAGAAATAACAGAGGAAGGACTAGCTTATCAACGAGGCTTGGAAAATGGAATGAAACTCATATTATCAATTGTGGACGAAATAAATAAACAAGATGATACCCAAACATAAAGTACTATACACACCGGAGAAGGAACAACAGGTATTAGACTACATTAGATTTGTTTCTTTATGTGCCACTATGATTACTATAGAATATCAAATGTTTGTATGCGATATAAGGTTTAAGAATCCAACTCTAAATAACCACGCAAAACGTATCATAGAGTCTGCAAACCAAATCAACAAATCATTGTCCTCAATCTCATTTAACGATGATAGAGAAGATTTTCTATACAATGAATCTTTGGAATTTCACAGAATGTTTAAACACTTCAGTGATTATCCTACTCACAAGATTCAAGAACTTATGGATTTAATAGAACAAGAAAACATAACTCAAGTATCATGAAAGTAGCACCGTTATTATATCCAGGATTGCCGGATGAAAAGCAACTAATGGTAAGAACTGGGAGGACTGAAAATGATCCTGAGCAAATAATTGATGCTGTATGTAGACTACTAGAAATAGATAGGATAAGTTTAATGTCTAAATCACGTAAAAAGGAGCTATCAGAAGCACGATGTATCGCTATTGGGCTAATACTCCAAGTAAATGCTAATTATGGCTTAAAACGATTAGGAAAGCTATTCGGTGGACGTGACCATAGTACAATACTATACAACAGACAAACATTCGATAATCTCTATAAAAGAGATAAACCATTCACTAAAAAAGTACAGGAGGTACTAAAGTATGTATAACATTATTGCAGCAGGATTAACAACGGTAGAACTTAGCGCTATTATTCTTCACTGTTTTGAAAGAGAAACTGATCTTATGACTGATCAAAGAGGTTTAACGGATGATGAAGTAGAAGATAGATATGAGTATCTACAAAACATTCAAACAGCCTGTAAAGAAGAATTAGACGAACGTATTAAACAAATATTTAAACCATGAACTCAATAGAACAATTAACTGCCCTACAGGAAGAATTAGGGTACAAACAAGGAGAACTATCAACTGTGGCCATTCTAGGGCTTGTAGGAGAAGCAGGAGAGGTACTTAAAGAAACACGATTTAAGCACGATGGAGATGCTAGAGAAGGTATACTATGGAAGAAAGAACAAACTATACTCTTCACTGAAAAATTGGAAATAGTTAAGAAAGATGTTCGTAAAGGAACTTCTAAAGTATGTATAGTTGTTCAAGATTCAGAATTAGAAGATTTTAAAGCTGAGCTAGCAGATACGTTTTACTATATTAATATCCTTGCCACCAATGTAGGTTTAACTGTATCTGATCTTGCACAAATGGCACATGATAAGATTAGACGCAAACAGGCAGAAGGTGGTTCATCTGAAGATAGGAAATAATGGAAGAGAAAGATAAAATAACCGGAAAGCTAATAGCCTTAGTATTTGTCCTAGGTTTGATGCTAGGAATTATATTAGGCATGTTCACAATTATATGCAAAATTGAGTATACAGAAATTCAATCAAAAAAACATATACCTGAAATAAAGCCCTGTAAATGCCTAACATATCATCAGCTATCCTATTACTCCACTAAGTATGAGATTTACATGGACAGCCTTAATTACGCCTCTAAGAAGGACAGGCCAAGACTTGAGGACTCAGTAAGGAAGTTTGGACAAATACTAAGACAAAACGATGAACATTAAAGTAATGATTTGGTCTGAATACAGAATGCAAAAGCTATTGAAAGCCATTAAGTATAAACAATCTCCTGAATATCAACTATGGGAGAACTCACATAAAAACAATAAAACATGAAAAGAGAATTTGAAAAAGCATTTAGCACTCCTTTTAGAAGTGATAGAATAGGCTCATGGGTTTATGATAGTAAAGATAATTTTATATTTCAATTCATAACTCCTAATCAACAAAGGAAACTAGAAATAATGAAATCTATAAATTCAGATTATAAATCTGATATGTTTGGAAGCATAACCCACGAAAAAGGAGTTATAAAAAGCGATAATGATGATATTATATTAATAAGAGGTTGGGGATATTTAACAGGAACAGGTGGATTAAATTTGCCAGATATTGAAGCTATTAAAATTCAGGATGATTTAGCTAACTACTTAGTAGAAAAGTTAAGAAGATGATACCCTTTACATTCCTTATAGCCATAATGATATTCTTATGGTATAAAGCAGATAAGTGGAGACACCACCTTAAAAACAACAAAGAAAATGATGATGATTTAAAATAGAATATGTTCAAACCAAGACCACCATAAACTTAAAATTATGAAACATCTATCTGATGAAGAGCTAGTAATACTGCTCAATCAAAGCAATACACACGCATTCTCTGAAATATTCAGACGCTACAAAAAAGACTTACTACCTTTTGCTTTTAGAAGGATACATGATATGGAACATTCAAAAGATTTAATCCATGATGCTTTCACTATTCTATGGACAAAAAGAGAAAAAATTTATATTGAAGGCTCAATCAGACCGTTACTAATTACCATTATCAAGAATAAAATACTTGACTTCTATAAACACCAAAAAATTAGTCAACAATATTTAGACAATTTTCAATCTTATTTAGAGAACTATAAAGATGATACAGACCACTTAGTTCGTTATAATGATTTATCCCAAAGAATAGAAAATGAAATATTAACTCTCCCAGAAAAAATACGAGTCGTTTTTGAGCTGAGCAGGAAGAACCACATGAATAGGAAAGAAATCTCGGAGTATTTAAATGTTCCGGAAGAAAGTGTGAAAACGAATATACGTAGAGCTTTAAAAATATTAAAGGGTAAATTTCCACTAGACAAGATGTAAACCTTCCCTAGTGGATTTTACATACCTTAAACAAGATTGTTATTGGAAGTAGGTTCTTGCACCTTAGCAATATTATTCATAAGCCAAATAAAACCTACCTTCTTCTTACCTTCCGGCAACTGATCGTAAATCTGCTTAAAGTTAAAGTCATTACGAATATCCTTATCCCTAATGATCTTGTCCCAATCCTTTTCTGTAAAGTTAGATTTACCTGCATCAAATAGCTTCTTCTCTGAACCTAAATAGCGTACTGCATCTAACCTAGCCTTAACCTCTGTAGGCTTCTGAACCTCCCCTTCAAACTTACTATCCCCCGGACGAATAAATATCTTATTCAAATACGTCTCTTTAAATGCAGGACTATATGGTTGCTGACCTCCTGTAGAAGCATGTGAGAACTCATGTACTGGAACCGTAGGATTTTGTCCTACTAACGTTTCATTTAATCTTACATCATCATAGGCACTGTCATATCCTCCTGCTACATTCTTTCCTAAGTCAATATCACCCACTTGTATCTTACCCGGCTGTTGAAGATCATTTAACGCTTGTTGGTTGAACTGTTGGATACCTGAAACAACTTGAGGTGTAGGTGTATTGGTCTTATAAGCTGACATCTGTTCAGCAGCTATTCTCTCCGGTACAACTGCATTCTGCAACATCTTTTCGGTATTAACCATCTTAGCTAACCTTTCCTGATACTTAGGACTAGCAGTATAGTCTTTTATGAACTGAAACTGTTTTTGTATCTCAGGCATTAATGAGACTCTAACAGGAGGGTCTACTTTCTTTGGATCTGGCATATTTACCTCCGTTTTAAATAAAAATATAAGAATATAGCACCAATACATACGACTCCTAAAGCAATAACAACTCCCCAACCTCCTAAATTAGCTACAATACTCTTATCAGCATCTACTACTTTATGCTTCTCCTTAATTGTAATTGTAACCGTTTTATATAATGTGTTGTTGAATATGGAATCTATCCTATTTACAGACGTTTTAAGAGACTTTCTATCTGAAGATGAGTTGTTAGTTGACTTACTGTTTAAAAGCTCTGTAACCCTCTCTTTTAGCATGCCATTCTCATAAAACAATTCAGTGATTTTCTGTTCTTGCTTCTCATCGAAACTGCTATTTTGCTCTTTTGATTCTTTAGATTCCGAAGTAACAGTCTCTTTAGTTACACTACCCTCGCTTTTACTACCCTCCTTGATCTCTGCATTAGCTTTAAAAGTATCTACAGCAGTTTTACGTGTTCCACATCCTGATAAGTTTACTGCAACTAGCAATAGTATAAACAAGAATGCTATATACCCAAATATTAAGCGCCACGTAACCCCGATCATCATACAACTTTCTTTATGTCCTTACTGGCTTGTACAGCATCCGCATTGCTTGTAGTTTGAGTAATAACCTTAGCAGGCTCAAATACTCCATTCTTAATAAGATACCCGACACCTGCAATAATAGCAGTAGTTACAATAACCTTCCAATTAAGGTTAGCTAAATCACCTTCCTTTTGTACTGCCTCATAAATAGATGTTAATACAGCTGTAATAACAGTCATCACTAAACTTTTAAGTGCATCTCTCCATTGTAAAGAGAACTTCTCTGATAAAATTACTTTTGTTTCCATGTTATTTATTTTATTTTAATTATTATTCTTTTATTTCCCAGTGCATCCAATCTCTATTTTGCTCTGGCCCCAATCCCACAAAACCATGTTTGTAGAAAATGTCAATCATCGGCTTATATTCTTTCCTTGCAAACCTAGCTGTTTTACTTGTCTCGTGTAGTAAATTCCTGTCAGGGTCTAAGTCTAAAGCTGTACCCCAAGAGTGCCTAGATAACGTCTTAGTACTCCCCCTCATAAGCCTATAGTTAAAACACCCCCCATAAAGGTCTATACCAAGCTCTACAAGCCTTTCATACCCGTAGTGAGCTAACAGGTCATTAAAAACATTTAAGAACGCCTGAGCCACTAATTTATGGCACTGCATCTTAGTTATATAAGTTTTCCTATCCCAAGCCACTCTCATTTTATATGGCAAAGTAATCGTAGTTAGATACCCTTTGCCTGCGGCATTAGGAATACCATACTTTTTATTCAACTGTTCTGTAGTTATCATATACATCTGATTTATACCCAAATGTATGAATAAAATAAAAAATCCCCTGTGTATCACTACATGAGGGGATCAACTGTTTAACGTAATTTGAATATTTTATTCTGACATCCTTAGCTTTTTAACAAACCATGAGTAACATTTATATATTGATAGCCATACTATTGGAGATACAATAATAATTAGCTTTGGTCTGTCAAACATCTTACTGTGACTAAATGAACCTATAAGACCTAGTATTGTAATGATTAAAACAATAATCAATAAAACTGACCATAAATAAACCATATTGAAGTGTAACCATTCTCTGTAATGCCTTTTATTTCTACAATAAGCATTTACAACTATAAACCATATTCCCTTCCCATTATACTTCTCTCCTGATACAAATCTTGTAGCAACAAATACTAATGCCATCATCCCAATAACCATAAGGAACCCAAAGACCTCATATATTGTCATCTTTTACCTCCTTTTCCTCTGATGCTATTAACGTCTTTAACCACTTTTTTAGAGTAGCAGTGACACCTAATTGAAAGAAATGTTTTAATTGACTAACCATGAATACTGCAAAGAGCGAGTTTAAAAATAAATAAACCTCAAAACCTTTCGTATAATTTAAGTACGTGAACCATACCGTAATGGCAAAATAACAATAAGATATTGTATAAATAGCTTGTTTTATACCATTTTTCCATGTTAAACCATTATCATTATACTCCATTGCTAGTCGCAAAACGAAGGCCAAAAATACAGATAAAGAATACCATGAAGAGCCAATGGATCTCCTGCTATAGGAATAGCTATTACACTAACAATTACAAATTCTAACGTCCCCCTAACCATGATCGAAATTATATTCATTTAATTTCATTTTTATTGCTTTCATAACCGGCATGTATAAGTAGTACTGCAAAGCTAATGCCCAATATATAGGCGAAAATATCTGTATGATATATAGACCAATAAGTACCATTCAACACACACCAAACTATATAAACACAGTTCGCTATGGACAGGTACTTTAAATAAGAAAAAAATAGTCGTTCCATTACTGTATTATTCATATTATCCTCCATGAGATAACAAAGCCATCCAATGAATGCTAAATGAGTAATTAGATTTATGCCTCCCCATATGCGGGAGCTATCACCTATTGATAGGTAAAGGATAGATAATAAAACATATAGAAATGAAACGGCTATCTTCATACGCTACCCTTCTTCTTCTGTTTCAGGGTCTTTGTCCTCATCTTCTTCTTCTGGATCAGGAATAGGAGGCACTACAGGTGGATCAAGAGGCACTTCTTTTTTGTGTCTAGGATCGGTTGGGATCGGATCTGGCATAATTATATGGGTTTAAATTTCTATAAAAATAGAACTAATTGTTTGTAAAACGAAAAAGCCGTACCCAATTAAGAATACGGCTCTAAAATAGATTTAAGAAAGTCTATGCTGATGCTTCTTCAGTAGGTACTTCTACTTTAGGTTCTGCTACTGTTCTAATTGTATTTGCAGCATGGTTGAAAGCATTTACCTCTACACTTGAATAAGCTCCTCTGTTGATACCAAACTGGAATAGTTCAGTAATTAAATTAAGGGCAGCGATTTTCTTTTGTTCTTCTGTCGGTTCCATATGTTTTCTAATTGTTTACAACAAATATATAAATTTAATATGTCTCCTGTCCTCTGATCCATGTTATGGTAGTTGTACCTGAACTTGTTGGAACAAGTCTACATAAAGCGTTCGCAGGTACATTCCAAACGATAAACCCACTTTGTGTAGTTGTTGAGTTTAGAACTACGGCTAAAGTCACAGTATTAGAGTTTTCCACCTCACCCGCATCTATCCAAGATGAACCTCCATTTGTAGAATATTGAAATAAAACCTTTCCTGTTGAAGCACTTCCAATTGTGGCTGTACAAGATATTTTAATATTATATCTTACTGTTGCTGCTTTAGTAGAAGAAATGGTGTAGGTACTACTGTTTATAGTCCTAGTAACCGAATTATCAGTAGGTACATATTGAGTTAATGTAAAGTTAGGGTATGTTCCTGAAGCAACTAATCCACCTGCTCCTGTTAACGATACATTCTGATCAGGCGCAGTGTTCGATATGACACCAGAAGAAATATTTATACCTGTGCCGGAAGTATATGTTATAGAACTAGGAAAGGTTATTTTGCTACCATCTCCCGCTATATATTGTAAATTAGTGCCATTAGGATTAATAGGTGTATAGCCTAGAGATGTGGTTATTTCTGATGAATTAGGTGTATAAGAAATAGGTTTATACAAAGCATCTGTAGAAGTCCTTATCACTGAAAAAGCTGACAAACTTTTAGCATAAGTTGGTACGGTGGGATCTGTCTCAGTATAACTTTGTAAATATCTTGTGTCACTAAAGCTCTGAACCGCTGAATTGAATCCTGTTACCTGTGAGGCGGGTAAAGCCAAGGCGCTAGTAGCCGTGACATAAAACTTATTCATATCTAAAGGGTCAGTAAACACAAGATTAGGTGCGCTAATAGATTGAACACCTGCCTGTATAGCAAGTAGTCTATTAGAAGTCTGACCATTAGAAAATAGAGTTGCTAGTAATAAGCTGCTTAAAAGAAATAGTTTTTTCATTGTTATTGTATATGGGGTTTAGTTAATTACTGTCCAATTTGTACCATTATTATAAAAAGCTACTGTTAAAGTAGATATTACAGGGAATGTAGTTGATGAAGCTCCACCATCCCAAAACTCATTAGTTCCTGCTGTCATTGTTACCGAACCAGATCCTTGATTTATTACTCTAATAAAGTAACCAACACTTGATGCTATAGAAGGCATAGTCCAAGTTGATGTAGTACCAGTAAAAGTATAATAACCAGGAGATGATATTGTTAATGATCCGGCTGAAGAAGTTACATTACTTAATGCTAAAGCCAAGACCCCACTGGCATTTGGTAGTTGTATCTTCCAACCTCCTGTAGAAGCTAAATTAGCTGTAAGTTCAGAAGTAAAAAGAGCATTACTACTTATAGATGGTCTTCTTGTAGAAAGAGTAAACTTAGACCCTTCTATATTATCACTAGGTATAGTTACATCTGTATACTCATTAAGTTGAGAATATCCTGTAAATGTTCTAAAGAACCCTCCTGCAACCACTTCATATCCCTGTACTTTTGTAGATGCCGTTACACTACCTGTTACACTTTGGTTTCCAGTCCATCCTTTATTACCCGCTATACCGGTTTGATTTCCTGTAGTGTTTACATAATTCACCGCTAACCCATCTACATAAGTCTTAACAGCATTTTGAGTAGGATAAAGAGTATTACTTGTTCCTAATGATGTTGAGGTGCTTTTGTTAGAAAGAAGTTCAAATCCACTTACTAAACCGTCTACATAAGTCTTATTGGTTAAGTGACCTCCTAAAGTTGGTGCTGTTGATGCTGTTACGTTTCCTGAGAAAGTACCCGTAGTACCAGTTAATCCGCCTGTAAGTGTACCACCTGTTAATGGTAAGTAATTATAACTCGATGGAATGCCTAAAGATGTTTTCACGTCAGCAATAGGTCTTGACTTCCATGCGGCCCCATCATTAACCATAAAGTAATCGGCATTTAATGACCCTGATGTAGAATATATCTCGTTATTCCATTTACTACTATTGTCTGAAAGTGTAGATGTAGCAGCATTACCTGTTGTATTTGAACTTATTGTAGAAGCCAATGTTAATACAGGTGTAGTTGTTGTATTTGCAACTGTAATATTTGAATTAGCAGAAGTAACAGACGTAACAGCACTCGTTAAATAAGTAGAATTATCATAACTTATAGTAGTTCCTGAGACCTTTACAAATCCTGTTCCACTCAATTGAGGCTGATAACTACCCGCAGGTTGCTTATTATTAAACGTATTCCAATCTGTAGAACTCAATGCACCATTTGTACTTGTGCTAGCCAATGCTAAAGATAAAGCCTGTGTACTCAATGAAAGTCCGTTTGCTGTACCAAGAGTAACAGCCGGATGTCTAGCAGCAGTATTAGCCGCAACATTGGTGTTTGCGTTTACTCTTGCTTCTGTATAATACAAGTTGGTAACTTCTGGAATGTTCGCTGTTGTCAAACTAACAGCTCCGGTCATACTGTTTACAGAAGTTACTCCACCCGAGTTTGCTACCTTTTCCCAAATAGATCCATTGTAAATTACATTATCACCCAAAGCATAGGTTACTGATCCACTGCCAAGATTTTGAGTCCCGGGAGCATTAACAATATAATACTGACCAAGTGTTCCAATGCCATCTGCTAAAGTAGGTGTGTTTGTTGAAGCATTCCATGTACCCACATATATTTGTGTTCCAGTGGGCAATTGAGATAATGGAACTCTACCACTACCATCTAAAGAAGCGTAACCACCGGCAACTGCTTTCTCTGATAATAATTGATATAAAGTAAGTCCAGTATTAATAGCATCCACAGTAGGGTATTTAACTCCTGTTCCATCTGTAGCTAAAGAGTTTTGTTTATTAGCTAATAGTTCGTAACCGGATAAACTAGGCGCTCCTGTGAGCTTAGAATAAGCCAGAGAAGTAATCCATGAAGGGTTAGAGTAACTAACATTGGTATAAACTCCATTGGTTACTGTCTCTGAATTTCCAGTAATATCTACAACCTTACTATCCGTAGCATTCAGTCTGACAGCAGAAGACCCCAAATTGGTAGCTAATATGGTAGAACTAGAGCCTGCAACTTTCATGGCAGTGGTAGTAGCTGAATTTCCAGTTGTGTCAGCTCCTATAGTGCTACCTGTTCCTATAGCTGTTGATACTGCAAGGGTAGTTGGATATTTAGTATCATTTGGAGAGGTTAAGTTTATAGATTTATTAGCTAAAAGTTCATATCCTGTAAGACTAGGGATTAAAGCTGTAACTTGACTAAGTGTAGTAGCCTCATTATTTTGAGTTGCATCTTGAATTGCCAATCTCGTATTAATAGTTGCTCCTGCATCTGACAAAGATTCTACTTGTAGAGATATAAAGTTTAAACTTCCATCAGGATTTCTATAATTAATAGCTGTTTTGGTAGGTGTTAATTGTAACGTACCTGTAGGATTACCAGAAACTACATTTATTAACCCGGCTTCTGTTTCATCATATAATAGATGTATTCCATTTGTGGAAGGATTAAAATTAATTAATCCATTTACTGTAATGACATTTGGTGTGATGTTATTCCCTGTTCCATCTGTAACTTGCTGTAGGTTTGGTATTGAACCATCTACACTCTTTAATTGAAAGTCTGAATCTTCTATACCTCCAACAAACCAATATTCAACTTGTTCTCCTGCTATTACAAAGGGAACAGTCATTGAAATAAACCTATATGGAGTTACAGCGCCATCAGCTAAGAAGTCAGCTACAGTAGCATATAAAGCACCTGTATTAAGAGTAGTTCTACCATCAACAGGTTTTGGTGCTCTTACAAATATGTTATCGTTCTTTATTTGTGACATAATGATTATGGTTGAGGGATTCCTTTAATTAATTGAATAGGATTATCAAACTGAGTTTTAAACTGTGTAGTATAGCTTCTAAACTGCCCCACATCACTTGTTATATCCCATGTATTTCCGGCTCCTATAAGGCCATTATTGTCAGAATCTACAGTATCTACCCATCTAGCCTTAAATGTTTCTGTACCCTGCTCAAATATCATTACATACTTTGCTGAATTAGTAGTAACAGGAACAACATAATCACTATTAGGAATTACATTAACAAATGCCGAAGCAAGAACTGTAGCCTCATTAGGTAGCACATTAGTATCTTGGAATCTATAGTAAACTTTTATAGTCTCTACAACAGCAGTTCCGGTGAGTGTAACAGTATCACTACCTGTTCTCCCATTAGCATCTGTTACTACAACTTTAAGTACAGTATTACCTTCTATAAAGTCATCAACTGATACATTTGCTGTATTAGCGTTTGTAAGCGTTCCTGAGCCACTAACTATTGTCCATTGGATGTTAGTTATGGCTGCTGAACCGGGAGTTATTGTAGCGTTGAAAATAGCTGTTTCATTGATGGGTACACTTTGGTTTGCTCCCGCATCTACAGTTGGTGGAACTTTAATTGTGTAGTCTCCAATGATGATTAACATCTTACCATATAATTTTATAGCATCATCATCGTACTCATCTAAAGAAACTTTCATTTCTAAGCTATTCATAATGCTGCTAAGGCATTCATAGTTGGTTACACAACAGTTAACACATCCTAATTCCATATTAGCACTATCCTCTGCATCTAGTTCCGATAAAAACGCTTTGCCACGTTGTATATCATCAAGCACAGGTTGTGGGAAATCTGCCATAAAAATTAAATTAAAGGGTATAACAGTTTGTAACTAATCTCTATTCCTTTCTTCCATCTCTCTTCATCATCAAGATCAGAAGCAGAATTATAAGACACCGCAAGCATCTTAACGCTTGCCTGATGCATTATGTTAAGCATAGCTTTGGATTTGCAACATCCGGTTCCTTGCGCATCTAAATATGCAAACATTTCTCTAGTTGTGTCCCACACTGATTGATAGTCAGTGTCATTATCGAATATATATTTTGGATATAAGGGCATAATAGTGTTTTTTATGTTATTCAAAAGTAGTTAATATTTTTACCTTACGAGATTTTCTGAACCGCAGCTTTCCATATCTTAATACTTCCACTGACAGCTACAGACCCATCATTCAAAAATATGGTTACAAACATATCAACGTTAGTTACTGATGCAGGCGCTACGAAATTGTACCCTCTCAATTGATACCGACCAACAGGATAGCTTGGAACAACTGCATCAATAGGGAAGTATGAATAACTATCTGCCAGATAACCACCCGCACCATTGTAATTAGTAGAAATAGCAATTCCTTTTACATTGACCAATGGCGTTAATATCTCATAATCCAAAAAGCTATTAGTGATTGAGCCTGTTGTTAATGCAGCAGTTGCAAAACTAGAAGTACCGAATTGAATTAATTTATTGGTGAGTGTCTTGTTACCACTAATAGTTATAACTTGCTGATTATATGTGCCAGTTGAAGTTTTACTGCCTACTACAGTTGCTCCACCGGAGTTTGAAGCATTTAAAGTGTAAGAAGTAGCTACCTGACCTGTTGCGCCATTAACACTACCACTTGTACCTGTCAATGCAATATTAGTAGTTAGAGCATTATCCTGAGCAACGCTATCCGTAATTCTGAAAGTCGGTAACAGGCCAATAATCGGATTAGCCATGTTTGCCCCTAATATTTGAGCGCCATTTGTAGCGGGATGCAAACCATCAGATTGATAAAGTCCGGCTCCTGTCATATTAGTTTCGTTATTTACCACTTTAACTTTATCTCCTGCAAGAGTAAGAATATAAGCATTAACAGATTGTCTTATTACTTCCTGCGGAGCTGTTAATGCAGAAGTTCCATATCTAGGTAAAATAGTTCCGATAACAACAACAGCATTAATTGAAGTAAATGCATCTACAATAGTCTTGATGTTCGCTTGAATTGTAGCAGCCGGACTTCCTAATACTGCAATATCATTTGTTCCTCCAATAAAAGTAACTACAGCAGGATTTAAAGCTAATGCAGCACCTAATCTTGCGATCATTTGAACTGTTGTATTTCCACCTACTCCTTTATTACCCCCCGATGGTAACAATAATCTGCCACCTGTGTATATATTTAACCACGTTGTAAAACCCCAACTATCAAAGTAAGGATTACCGGTATTATTACCATAAGCCGTAATGCTATCTCCAAATTGAACAATCTTAGAATTGTTTTGTAATAAAGATGCTTTTATGTCAAGTGCGGTTTGTGTAGCAGTAGATATTGGTTTTTGTAAATCTGTAGTATTATCTACGTTACTAAGACCAACCATATTCTTAGTAATACCACCTACAGTTCCCGTAAACGTAGGGTTGTTAATAGGAGCCTTAGCGTTTAAATCAGTAATAGATGCCGCTCCTATGGCATTTCTGGCATTAGTAGCATTTGAGGCTGTTAAAACAGCTTTACCAACCGTAGTAGCATCAGATATTTCCCCTGATGTAACACTAGGAGACCCTCCTTCAGAAGCTAATGAAACAAATGTATTGGCGCCATCAGTAATCTTTACATAATTTGTTCCCTCATACTCTACTACAATTATCAATCCTCCCTCCCATACCTGTTTAGAAGCATTTAAGGCATCTTCTTTCTTTTTACTCTTAACTAAATATCTACCATTGGTTCCAAGAGTAGAGTTATTTGTTAAATCATCATAATGTGTCATATCTATAGTTTTTATAATTAATTGTTTTTAATTTTCATTAATGACCACTTAGCAGCCTTAGTAGCTTGCTTCTTAATAGAGGTCATCTGCTTTTTAAACTCGCTTTCATCCATCTTCTCAAATCTACTATATCCTTTTTCTAATGCTTTTTTAATATACTGCCCCTTAGCTATAGAATATTCATAAAATTCTTCATCAGTCAGCATCCTTTCCTTCTGTTCTTTAATATCATATATCTTCTCTGACTTACGACTTATAGGAGCAAATACGGCTTTCTTATCAATCAATAGTTCAATTACCTTATTAGGTTTGTTAGCTGAACTGAATTTATCTGTATCAGCCATAATTGGATCACCTAATATGTTAACCTTATCATAAAACATATTTCTAGCATAAGGAATATCTTGTAGCAACTGTCCTGACAAAGTTTCTCTCACTTCTTTCTTAGGTATGTCAAATATACTCTCAAAGGTTTGTGCTGTTTGAGAGTATAGATTAGGGAGAACTACTCCTTTTGCCGCCCCTAATGTGCCCTTAATAAGTTTATCAGTTACCTTCTCGCTTGCTCTTGGGTCTAATACATTAGCTAATATGTCTCCTAATCCATCTAGATATGTTCCCTGAAAGAACGTACTTACAGTTAATCCCGCTGCTTTGCTTAATCGTGTAGCAATAGAATCTTTATCCTCATCCTTTTTGTATTTTAAGAGATCATTAAAATGACCTACAAAACCTAATGCCGGAAGCAGTGGTGAGTATTGAAACGAATACCATGCACTATAATTTCCTGTTGGCAATTTAAATCTAAATGAATAAGGTTGCCACCCTGTTTGCTTTAACGTCTCATTCTTCGCATAGTCTCCTGTTCCATTACCAGTAATCTCTAACACAGGCTCATCGTCTTCTCCCTTCACTTGTGATAACACAAATAAACTAGCCATCAATGTTGTACCAATAGCCGCCTTAGTCGTTAGATCTACCTTCTGTTGATCAGTTAATGCTTCTCTCCTAAAATTAGTAAATCCTCCTTTTCCTCTTCTTAGGAAACCTATTGGTGTATAGTTTATACTCTCATTGGCTACGTTAGCAATGATATTTGTGAATGGTACAGCATACCTCAATACAGGAATATCTTTTACAATTGTATTGATTCCATTTGCTATAGCACCTAATCCACCTTTAGGTTGATAATTGAATGTTCCTATAGAAGCATACTCAGCAGTCTCTTGAATTAAATCAGATGATCTCTGTTGCTCAATCATATCAAATATCCTACGTTGTTTATCAGAAGAAGCTTGTTTTAAAAGCGCAACTTTCTCTTTAGATGATACATTTGAGTTTTGAATATTAGAAACTTCTTCCTGATACTCTAGTTCAACTTCTTCTTTTATAGCCTCCAATTGTCCATCTGATTTACCAACTAATTCAATAGCTCTGTTAACCTGATTCATTGTAGGATCTACCTTACCTTCATTAGCTGCTTCTCTTGCTGCTAATTGATAAGCCCGCATCTCCTTTTGACCTTCAAAGAATATAACATCCGCAGCTACCATAACCCTTCTAACATACTTCAAGTAATTCAAAGGATTTTTAGCTCCTCCAACGAACTTTTTAAGCTCTAGTAGTGTAGGAACCTCAGCTTTACCTTTTATTGGACTGTAGCCTGTCCTAAGCGTTTCCTCAGCCTCTAGGAACCCTCTATACATTCCGTTTATTAAACCTTTTGCTATAAAAGCTCCATCTTTAGGTCTTTGTATTACTGCATTAGCATATAATAAAGCTGTATTAATAGCATTAGCACCAAAATTTACTACCTGAGTGTTATATCCTGATAATACATTAGCGTACCATATAGCAGTAACCAAATCAGTTATTGAACTGCCTTTTATCTTTGCCTGATAACCTAGTAAATCCTCTACAGCACGTCTTTTTTTAATTGGGTCTGTAGTTTGTTGAACAATGTCTGAAAGTCTCTCTATCTCATTAATATTATCTTGAGTGAGTGCAGGCCACCCCATTTTTTCTCCATACATATTAACCACATCTTCTGTCCTGAATGCCCCTAGATTAGACATTTTTATTAAATCACCCTCTAATGTTCTGACAGCAGGTTTCTTACGCTCCCTTTTAGAGAAAGTTTTTTCTAAAATCTGTTGTTTCTTCTTAGTAGCTATTCTATCAAATTCCTCTTGAATAGCTTTTGCTAGTGAAGCTGCTTCGGAACCTGTAAGTCCTGCTTCTTCAACTAATTTATCAGACAAAGATTGTTTAGCATTATCAACTATAGTATAATGTTGAACCACTAGGTCAGAAATATTAGTATCCATCTCAGACAACCCTTTATTTACTGCCCTTTCAATTAGCTTATCACTAAAAGGTTTATCCAATATCTCACCAAAGTAATCATCTATTGCTTGCAACACCTCCGGTTCATTAGCATATTTCTCCTGAAACTCCAATTGAGTTTTATCCCATACCTCCTGATACTTCTCAAGATTCTTATAAGCATCTCCAATGATTTCAATATCAGGTCTAGGTACAGATTTACGTTTATTTGGTTCTGGTAACAATTCAGCCATTTTAGCCTTCATATTAGCCACTAGTCCATCAGTAAACTGCTGTAAAGAAGGATTGGTTTTAATGTCTTTCTCAGCATTGGTCAGAACCATATTTTTAAGCCTTGATGCCGCACTGTCTTTATATTGTCCCCATACTCCCTCTTCTTTGCTAATCTCTTGTAGCTTCTTAATAGCTACTTTCTGCTCTTTGGTATCTTTTCTTTCAATGGCTTTCTGTAGTTTTTCCTTAAACCTTTGTCCCTCATCTTCATTAATCTGTGCCTGTACTTCTTCATCCGTTAAGAACAAAGAAGCGTCATAGCCATCATCAATTAATTGAGTTCTGGTTTGAGCATAAATATCTTTTAAGAAAGGTTTAATCTTAGCTCCTAAGTCAGCCTTCATCCTTCGTGAGAATCTAGCAAAATCTCTTCCGGTAGCTTCAATGTGATAACCTGCAATATTGATTACATCATCAATAGGTAAACCACCAAAAGATGACATAGACATCCCCCTTAGCTTCTGTTTAGCCTTTATGTATTTATCTCTGGTAAATAGCTTGTTTTTAGCACCATATGTAGGTAATTCTTTGATTGTACCCTCCGGTGTAACTACAGTAGACTGCTCAATCTTCTTTTTTACATTCTCAACAGCTTCAGTTGCCGCTTCTTTATTGGCTTTCTTAAAGTCTTTAGCTATTTTATTTGTGGTCTTTTCAGTTTGCTTCCTAAACTTCTTACGTTGCTCTGTAATGTTCTTTTTAGCAAGTTGTACCTGACCTATCTTTGACAACTTAGGGAAAGTAGAGAACACCTGTATACCTTGACCATAATCAGTAGCTTTAGAATAAAGCGTTTCTGCCATTTCAGCAGCACGTAAATACTCACCATTAGCTTCATACCTATCAATTAGTTTCTGCATTATAGAGAACCTTACAGCACTACCTATGTCATTGTTAAAGTCCATTATAGCAGCCTCAGCATCAAAATCTCCATTTATATCAATAAAGGCCTCAGCTTCTTTGTCAGTAATAGCGTTAGGTAATTCAGAATAGTAAATAGTTTCATCACTCAAGGCATCCTTAAACTCTTGGGAGTACTCATTGCTTTTTAATACCCGTTGTGTAGCTGACCTTTTCTTTTTATCAGATGCTTCTTCCATAGGAGTAGTATCTTCTTTTACATTAGTAGTAGTTTCTTCTTCTGGCACTACATTCTTACTGTACACATCATCTACAATGTCCTTATCTGTAATTTCACTATCATCAAATCCCATATCCCTATAGTCCTCTCTGAATCGTTTAATGAAGTCTGATGCTTTAACTACCCCTTCCTCGATATAAGTGCTACCTAACTCTACAAAGTCGCTTAAAAGGCTTGGATCAAAGCCAGATGATAAGTTACCTCTTTGTTCTTTTAGTTTTTGGGATATACGGTCTTTGATAGATTGACGCTTATCTTGTATGGCAACAACCTTATCTTGCAAGGTAGGTTCCTTATCTGGTATGGTTTCATTTGATTCTAGTGGGACTGCTGTTTCTTCCTTTACTTTAGGTGTACTTTCTCCTATAACATCATCAAACCTTTTTTTAAGGTCATTAAACTCTGTTGTAGATATTTCTTTATTATTCTTAGCTTCTGTTAAACGCTTCATAGAAGCATCATACTTCTTAACCTTATCAGTTACCTGTTTTAAAGCAGATAAGTCTTTTTCAGCTTTCGATATAACTTCTTCTTTACGAATCTCAGCTAATTCACTCTCTGAATTGGTAATTAAGTCCCTAGCATTTCTAGCAATATCAAGTTGTTCCTGTTTTTCAATAGGGTCAGTTTCTTGTTCAGCTAATGCCTCATGCTGTTCTGCTATTTCTGTGGCTTGTACAATATAATCTTCAAGTTCAGCTACGCTTTCTTGAACTCCTTCTTGTGGTAATTCTTCCGTAACCACTTCTTCAGTTGTAACTTCTGGTTGCTTTTCATTTATTGCTTTTTCTGAGGTTATATTAGTCATTTCTACTAGTTCAGGAGTAGCCATGAATGTAGCACCATTCTCCATAGTCATAGTAACCTGATCACCTTCAACCTTAGTTACCTTACCTTTCTTCCCATTGACTAGTTCAACTGTATCATCAATCTGCACATCTGTGCCTTTTTTAATTGGAATACCTTCAACTTTTTTAGTTTCTGGTTCAGGCTTAATAGCATCAATCTCTTTGCTCAAAGTCTCTACTTGTTGCTCTGCAACTGCTTTAACCTCTTCACTAGCATTAGGATCATTTACAACAGCTTCCGCAGCTGCAACTTTATCATTCAAATCGGCAACTTCTTTCTTTTGTGTAGGATTAAGTTTAGCAATAGCTTCTTGAGTTTCCCTGGCTATACTCTCAATTGTAGATTTGTTATTCTCTAACATATTGGCTATTCATTGCCTAGATTCAGTAGAAAGGTTCTCATTACCTAACTCATTCAATAATGCCTGTTGCTGTCCTTCCAATTCTCTAACTTGAGTTC
>Ga0247809_1000434_pt1 | contig 19723 bp, 16 predicted proteins | sample UWRJL104311B1_FD_180951 | JGI IMG/M metagenome (GOLD analysis project Ga0247809, IMG submission 180951) | Plant litter microbial communities from Arlington Agricultural Research Station in Wisconsin, United States - UWRJ-L104-311B-1 | ecosystem: Environmental > Terrestrial > Plant litter >...
TAAAGACATGTAATTGTAACTTACCACGATCAACAACAGGCTTGACACCCTTCTTCTCAACAAGCTGCAACATTTCCTCGAACCTGTCTTTTGGTCCATTTAAAATACCTTTAAATGTGACATTTCTCCTTAAAGCAAGAACATTAACATTCATACCACCTTCTGGATCATCTTTTCCAGATAGATATCCGATTGCGTTGATCAATCCTCCAAAGGCGACGCAAGAAAAGGACTTTAGAAGAGTTTGAGTGCCACCGGTCTCGAAAATGATATCTGCACCTTCGCCTTTGGTGATACGCATCACTTCTGCATCCCAATCTGGAGTCGTTCGATAGTTGATCGTGTAGTCTGCTCCAAGTCCTTTGGCTTTCTTGAGCTTTTCGTCAGATGAGGAGGTGATGATGACTATGTTGAGACTTAGTGGTTGGCTTAAGCATGTTGAGGGATTATGTACCAGTCATTCCCAATGCTTTTGCAAACAGCAAGCCATAAATCGATACTCCGCCTGTTCCTTGAATTACAACTATCTCTCCTGAGCTTCCCAAATTTCCAACTGTCGATGATCAGCAGAGTTCCTCTTCGTGAAACAGGAAACTGTGCGAACACTCCACCGTGTGCCAAGCCACATAGGTCGCGATGGTCATCTACTTACATGGCTTCATTCCATTTAACGACATCCACGCTGTAACACCAGCAATTGGCAATGTACAAGCCTCCTCGAAGGACAGACTATCCGGCTTCTTGACAAGACTATCTCCAGGAAATACTCTATATTCTTGCAAAGTCCCTTCAAGAGGTAATCCAAGACCAGAAGCCATGTCTCCAGCCTTAATTTGACCAGTCAAGTGTGTTTGATTGAATATGGAGATAACAGTGTCTCCTTCTCTCCAATGTGGCGAGTTTGAAGCTACCACAGTACCAGCCATGTCGGAGCTAGAGGTCGTAATGTCAGCTGAGAATTTGATTTGTCGCATTTGTACTCACGTAGGCACTAGTGAGGGATTCTCATCCCCTCCTGTGGTCTTGTGATGGTTGTACAGTCCCATGCAAACCTCGGTGTCTCGATAATTGAGTGCTACAGCTTGGATTTTTACAAGAACTTCTCCTTGTCCTGGTGATGGGATCTTTGCTGTATTTTGGAAGAGTTTATCAAGTCCATCGAGCTTGGACAGCCATTGCTTGTTCTCTGTTGGTGGTGCCATGGTTGAGTCGAAGAGTTGCGAATGATAGGTGGGTATTCGTTGAGGTAGATGTAATGCTGAGGATCGATAGAGTGTGGAGGAGTGGTAGAAATGGCAAAGATAAGGGAATGAATCCTCCGATACTGCTTAGTAACCACCTGAATATAAATACTCCACAGTGTTCCGCAAGCTTTTCATGAATGGGAGACAATGATATAATCGATGGTTCCACCTTCGGCATTGGTCGAGTACGTGAGTGCCACCTCCCTCGGCTCTCACCAGCTGCATAGGTAGCCATGGACGACACTAATGTAACAGCACCTCCAGTGCTCGTATCATCTTGACCGTAAAATAACGCAGAGCGACGCTTTACGTATAACTACGTGTAATATATGAGGCGTTTTTCTGACGTCGGCAAATTTATGACGAGTGTGCACGAGTCAGTGGTTACCCACGTACTTGGCTTTGACAGTCATGAACACCTTGGCGCTTGTTGACATTGACCTGGATAATTTATATGTCTGGGCAAGGTCGATCTACCGATCAATTCCAACTTCTGCTCGTCCTTCATTGTCGTTGCGATGATGTGTTTCACGTAAGGCTCGTATTGGGAGAATGAGCAGGTTTGTCCTTTCGGCAATTTCAACACCCACGTAAAGCACTAAAATGATTACATTGCAGAATGATGTAGCGAAGTTCGCCAAATAGCCGGATGATTGATCTGAGTCTGTGCTAGTAATTCTGCTCAGAGCAGAGCCCAGATTCCCTATGATAGCCGTGGAAATTCTCCGACCTTTGATATATTGGGTGATAGTTATGTGCTTCGACGGTCGCCCATGAAACATGACTCCTAGAGCTCGACGGCACAGTTTCCAACCAACGTAGCGCATGTGATATATCCAATACCTTGATAACTTAACGGACACATCATTTGATGGTCACGCTACTTTGGAGTCTACTATCAGAAAAACCTGCTGCATGGTGTTTTGGGGTCGCATCTGGAGCTGAAGCTGAAGCTATTTCTGCTTGTCGAAATATAAGACCAAGTCTTTCTACGACACAACACTGTCTAGACAGAGTAGCTGAAGACTTACCGTCAATAGAGTATATGTTTGCTGATCAGTTTTCAGCTCTCTTGTGAAGTACAATGTCCCGGCTCCGATGAAAACCACTCCGTTGTAACAGATCACATAATAAATGCGCGCAGAGCTGTGAAAACTATCTTGCGATTCACACTACTACGCTTTGCCAATTCCTCGGTCAACTTCCTAGTCAATGAATAATTTTCTATAATGCATCTTACATATTTCAAGGGTTGAATGATTAACACAACACCCCATAACACAACAGTTACTGTCACCGACCATTAGAAATAACGAAAATCTATCACCCCTGGATGTTATCGAATGACAGGAATTCTCAGATTCTCATGCACAAGACAAGCAAGAGCCTGTCGCAGTCTCAGAGGACTCCAAAAATTTCTTCGTCCCTGCTTGGAATACCAATCGAGATACGCCACCACATCTTTCAGCAACTACTACCATCTAGCCATATCATCGAATTAATCCATCTATCGCCCAACAACACCCGCATTAAAGCCCAACAATATTTCACTGGAGTTTCAAAAGCTAGTAGACAACTCAGACAAGAAGCTATTGCATGGTGCACAAATATCAACTCAGACCTGAAGCTGACCCACAGCGACGTCTTGGGACCATATATCCCACACAAGACAATTTTCACGCCTCATGTGGATACAACCACAGTCCCTCGTCAATGTATATGCGACTATGCGTGCCGAAAGTCATACTTTCATCCACTATGCCCTATATCGTATCTCATCGATCTGGTTATTGTTGCTACACAGAGACCGCTTGAATTTAGTAAGATTACTCGACTTCGACTTCGACTTTTCTTTCCTTCACAGAGCCAGATAATGCGTAACGAAATCCAGACAGCCGATAATCTCAAGTCAACATCATAACGGCACAAATGGCTGTACATGCGATGCCAAGTCTCGTCCGAATTGGATGTGTATCTCTGCTGGGATCTAAATCAAGACGAGATTGATGACACAGAGGATGGAGCTCGGGTCAGCCCGGATTATCTGGTACCAACATCACTCTCTGAAGCTGTGCGCTGGGGTAATGTTAAATTACCTGGTCAATACATTAGCCCTCGAGTAATGGTTTGGTTGCTGAATCCTCAAACGATGTCTCCGAATGAACAGCCGTGGGAGAATTGCGATGAAGCACCGAAGTGGAAAGAATGGTAAGCAACTTCGCTCGACTGATCGTTCAGTTTTCACTAATTGTGAGTAGGGCGTTTGAGACGAGAAAAGCCACAACATTTGCTGTTACATCACCAAACCAGAAGATAATGTCGAGGGAGCCTGAACATTTTTGTGTATTGCGAAGCTAGGTGGCTTCGTGCACCAGTTCGTGTATTGAGGGCATTGGCGATTGTCGTGTTTCTTAACCAGAATTCGGAGGCTTCAACAGCTGTAGGAAATTACATTGATCAAGTCTACCAGAGGCTTCGAGCTGTGCATTGTTCGCTCGTCTTAGAGAATATAACGGACACGATTTCATTTCAAAATAATCTGAACGTTTTCAAACCCCAAATTGAGTATAATGTTGAGTTATGACCGCTGGTGGCGATCTTCCAGCAGACAAATAGCAGCATAGAACAGCTTACCACTGCAGTCCGCAGAATTGAATTAAGCGTTGACTCGCTCTCGGGAAACTTCCCAGTGCGTATGCAACATTGTAATTGCTCTTACGGCACAGTCGAACGTGCTACCCGCAGAAAATTGGCAGAATGACACACCACCCAAGTGCAATTTACCAAAGAAATAATGGATTGAATCTTGGACGATGAGATATTCGTGTGCAACACTTAGGGCAATGCATTTCCAGCTCGGCCATCATTCCCTCATGTCGCATTCGTCCCACCCGGCGTCGTAACTTGTACTTTACTCTTTCTTCTCTTTGGCTTGGGTGGACCACCACCAGGTGTCTTCGGACTCTTATCCCCCTTGCTCAGCTTCCTTTGCTGCACGCTCACATCCGTCTTCAATGCCGGCAACTCATTTGGCTTTGGAGTACTCGTCCCAGCCTTCGTTACCACATCCGGCACAGCCAGCTTATTGCTATCTTGCTTCTTCGTCGATAACCTAAACTCCCCAGGCTGCCCTGTTACCGGCACTTCATCCATGTACTCGTCGCCATACCGCATGGCGATACCAATCGTATCTGCGAGCAATTGATTTGAGATGTAGTCGTCGGTCTGGGTATGTGTGATTGATTTCGCGGAAGTTTGACTATCAGGCATTGGTGTCGCTTCTTTGCTTCTTTGACTTGTATCTGTAAATTTGTCTTTCGTACTATCCAAAGCCGGATACATGTATCCGTGACTAGGACTAAATTCCGGCAATGTCGCAGCCTTTGCCATGAATTTGTTCAGCGAAGTCGTAATCGATAGCTGTATGCAGTGTCAGCACCTGCCATCTCATAGACTCAAGAACACCCACCAAACTACTCCCCAACACGTCCGCAACGCTGGGCGCCTGGTAAACCCTCTCACCACACAGGAAGAACGTCTCCCTAACCTTCGTCTTCTCCCTCCCTTCCTCTAGCGCCCTAAATTGCCTCCTCAGCACCCAAACCCCAGTTCCCATCCCAGGACTTGTCTCAGCCGGCTTCTCAGCAACTCTGTATTCCTGTCCATACCTCTTGTCCAACTCAGCTTCAAACGCAGGGCGATTGGCGATGGTGTGTTGGAGATGTTGATTTAGCGCGGCTTGCGTATATACGATGTTGTTATTGGAGGTCTTGTCGAAGAAGGGGGACTCAGCAAAGTAGAAGAGGATCGAGTTGTCGTGAATACCCTGGCTGTGAATGAGCATTGCTTCGGAGCGGAAGACGGTTTCATCAAGAGGGTCGTCAAGTGGGCGTTTTTGCGCCATTGGTATGAAAGTGATTACTTGTAGCTGGTGAAATGAGAGATTATGGAAGGTTCATCAGGTGCTGTATCGAAACTTGGGATTCTCAAGTAAGTAGATGTTTAAAATGTAGTCTACAAAGAACAAGGCTGAAGGAAGGCTGTCGATCCCCTGTGGCTGATGGAGTCCCACTATAGCGGGCACTAATGCACCCTGTAAATGCTTAGAATATCTCGGCGGTACTGAGCCAGGCCTGATGATGCAACGCAGGGAATTGCTACAGTTATCAAGACCGTTGAGACATGTTCACATCGAAGTATCTTGACGGAGAAGCACACAGATAAGCATTTTTGTTCAATCACAGTCAAGAATAACCTCAAAAGCGTATATCTTAAGCATATCGTTTAGTAGCTATGCTCCATAATATTATTTGTCCACACTGAAAACATCACTTCCTTCCAATCATGGGAGAGAGTGCGCCTGATACCTAACGCCATCCTTTTCCCGTGTGGAAGTTCTCACAAATAACAATACATCCAAAAGCGCTACCCATTCTTTATGTGGGCTGCTTATATAGGTATAACCTCCGTATGACTCCTTGTCCCGCATACCTAAACAAATATTCAAAACACCTTGCCGCTATGCAGTATCAATAGTCATCGCTTCGTTGTCCATAACAAACCTGGTCACTCATGTTCTACACACCACCACTTCCTCCGCTTGACACTCAAGTCTTTACTGTGGGCGGGCCAGAAGTTGCAACTCTTTTGAAGTCAGGTTCCTCATGAGCTCCATCATCCATGTGTTCGATCTGCCTCTTCTGTCCAGATGCAATCACTGTGGGAGTCTCTACAGTCGCTGGTTGCGCGGCACTGCTCACGGTGGATGCATCCGTTTTCGCTGACGATGCAAATGTAGCGGGAGGAGGGTGGTCCGAAACTGATGCGGCAGTAATTGAGCCTATATCCGACGCTATAACGTTTACAACCTGAGAGACTGCATTATCGACCGGAAGAGTATTACCGACAGGTGCATTGTCGAGCGCCATTTTTCCGGGCGGGGAAGGTAGTGTTGTCGACATTTGTGGATTTGCAGCAGCCTCAATTGGTACAGTAACCGAAACTGGTTGCACTACCTCAGTCGCGTTCACTGGTATCACTGCCTCCTGAGGCGCAACAAGTGGCGTTGAAGAATCCTTGGCTTCCACTTTTACCGGCGCAGCTGGAACCTGAGCAGCGACAGCAGGACTTGATGAATTTACCCGCAACAATCCAGGACTGGCACCAGCTGGAGTCATCGAAGGTCTTGGGATCGAATTACCTGCGGGTCGAGCAACACTACTAAAGGAAGGTCGGGCGACCGTAGGCGTTGGAGTGGAACTTTGAGCAAGAAGACCAGAGCTTCCTGGTTGTGCTCCGCCATTGAGCACTGGTGGGGCTCCACTTGCTGCTTGTGGTTTGCTCTCCACAGACTTGAACTCCGGAATGGTTGCCAAGATTGTCTGCAAAGCATTGTATATCATTGGTTCAAACGAATCCCCTGGAACCGAGCTCTCTTTGCTATAACCAAGTGCACGATTGATTGCGGAAGACAAGATTGCTTCTGGGTTCTGTGTCTTATCCTTCAACGAAGCTAACAGATTTGATCTGAAGGCTTCGACCGCATTGAGTACAGTTTGTGGATGTTGTGGCTTGTCTGTAGGAATGCTTGCAGTCGGCTGGCCTGGCGTTAAAGACGAAGGCGCATTCGGTGGCGATACATTTGTATTGTATTGCGCAGGAGGAGGGTGGGAATGATTCGCATATGGACTTTGGTGTTGTGGAACTTGAGGTGGGGGTGGACCATTATTTGGTACACCTCCAGCCATGGATGCGCCTGCGACAGGAGTACCACCTGCCGCTGGAGCGGTTGATACTATTTGAGGCCCGCTCTGAGTCGCAGTTGGCTGTGGTGCTGTTTGACCGTTTGGTGGTGGCGGCAGCGGTGGAGCGGCTCCAGGTTTTGGACCATAAGGTGAGCTATACTGTTGCGGTGGGGCAATCGCAGCCATCTGAGAGATGGCGGGAAATAGACCTGGTGGATGTTGATGCGGTGGCATATGCATTGGCGGGTGAGGATATGGATGACCACTCATTGGAGGTCCCATGTATGGTTGTCCAGGCCGCATATTTGGATGAAGCATATAACCGGGTGGAGGTATTGGATACTGGCCATTCATCATATGAGGAGGATGACCAGCTTGATAAATCTGCTGATGATGCATTTGTCCATGTTGCATCGATGGCGGAGGGGTAATCCTGCGCTTCTTTTCTTTCTCGATGGAGACACCCTCAACAATCGCCCACATCCAACCTTTTCCATCACGTTCCACCTTCTTGAAAGCATGATGCTGCGATAGATTATGTCGTACGCTACTCTGCCACCCAGTTGTACTACATTTGAGAACAAAGAAAGGATACTTTCGCATTATTGCTCTGTAAATCTGTGGTAAAGACATCATCCCAGCAGCAGAGCTTGACAGAGCTTCGTGAATGAGCGTAACATAATTGGCTTGTGGTTTCGCAAGCTGTTCTGCTGTAAGATCTGCTTCATTGAAAGTAGGCGATGGCGAACGAGGTGGTTTTGTTGGCTTTTCCTTCTTCTCCTTCTTCCCCTCTTCACCTTCCTCGCCCTCGGCACCTTCACCCTCTTTCGGCTCCTTGGGCTTTCTTTTTGTATATTTCCTCTTCTCCTTCTGTATAGGTGGAGTATCAGGCCGCGGATGCTTCCGAGGTCGACCAACCTTGTTCTTCACAGGGACCACTGTACCATCTGGTAGAGTCTCCATCTTGATTTCTGTTTTGCCGGAGGGAGACTCTTGCATTGACGCCTCAGTCTTCAACGCAATCGGTGATGTAATACCAAGTTGTGCTTGTACTTCTGCCAACGGCTGACCAGTCTCTGCAGCAGTCTTGACAGCCTTTTTCATGAGTTGCTTTTCTCTCTTGGACGATATCCCATCTTTCGGCGGTCGCCCAGGCCCTCGTTTCCTGTCAGGCACGAAACCTTGTTGTGGTATGACTTCTGTGCTTTGAATCACTTGATCGTCTTCTTCCTCTTCACCACCATCGCTAGACTGATCACTGACATCTTGCATTCCAGCTTCTTCTGGTTCTGCTTCCTCGTTTTCTGAACCAACAACCTCCTCTTCATCTTCACTCCCCTGTTTCTCATCATCTGACGAGCTGGTCTCTCGGACAATTCCGTCGTGGATCGACTCTTCAAAATCAAAACTCATCTCCTTCCCTCCTTCCGAGTACCTCTCTGACACTGGATAGTCCTCATAATTGACTCTCTCGGCTCCTGTCTCTCCGATAGCCACATCTGGAAGGATAAATTTGACCATCACTTCACCAATCTGGAGGAAGCTTCCACTCTTCAACTCGACCACTTCTCCCTCATGATAGAAGATCTCTTCCACAAACGCTCCATTTCGTCCCAGGATGTGTGCTTCGAACAAATGTTTCTTTAAACTGTACGCAATCTTGACGTGCTGCCGTGATATCGCCTTGTACCCACTTACACTTTCTGTGGCGGGTGGATGTATATTGACAAGTGGACAGTCGTGAGGATCTGGTCGCAAGGCAGCAAGGTTCGGGCGCGCGCCGTTCTCGGTAGCATTGTGACTTGAGATGGGCTGCGCCTGGTAATCAAATGTTTTCGTAGGCTGTATCAACGAGTTCCGCCGCGAGACAAGTCGCGATGAAGATCCTGTCGACTTTGACTTCTTTACGCCCTTGCGCCTTTTGTCGAGATTCACACCATCCACTTCTCTCAGAATACCACCACTTTCACTGACAACCGACTTGGAATATTTGCTGTGGTCGCGACGTAAATGATTTGGCGTCTTGGGTTCCCGTGCAGCCGCAGCTTCTTCGTCGATTCTCTTCCGTTCTTCTTGTTCCCTGCGCAAAGCTTCGCGCATAGCTTTCTGATCTCTTCCTAGAATAACAGAATACGTATTCATGTAGAACTCTCCATCAGGAAACTCCAACTTTGCATAAGCGGATATCCTCGTCTCTTCCTGCTCGTGTATGTAAGGCGATGCTTCTAGGAACGGTTCTTGCCCAGCACCCAAGTCGTTTGGTAGAGCGAGTCCATAATCGACAGGAGGTAGAAGAGGAAAGGGTTGAGCGTATGCAAGTAGTGAATCGATGGGACCCATTTGACTGAAATCTGGCAATGTCACCGGTAAGAGGCCTAGATCTAGTGGTAATTCGTCGCTTGTCGCTGGAATGGCCGCGTCGTCGGTAACAACAATCGGTCGCGCGTCCTCTTCGATCTTGACGTTCTGAAACTCTTCTACCACACCGTCCCTTTCTTCTTCCACTTTCGCTAACGCACTCTTGCCTTCCTCTGAACCAATAGTAGATTCTAGAAACGTGTTGTTCTCGGTTTGGTCCGCGGTGGAATGATTGTTGTGACTTTCATCGGCGACTATTTCTGGCGGGCGTTCTTTGGTCGTCGTTGCGTCAGCCATGGTTGCTGTTTCCGCAACGACGACATCGCTGGAAGGCGCATTGGGTGTGATCATCGCTGTCGGATTTTTATGACAGCTCATACACCGTTGGCGTGGAATGAAAGACTGCGAGATTGTCTTGAACACTGAGTATGCGACGATAGTCGCCGCTCGGGATGTTCTTTACTTTTCTTCAGCCTCTTAGCCTGGTCACGTGAATATAAGCATAGAGTCATAGTATGCCTCGCCAGCAAGTCGATGTACACACTGGTCGAAAAAGCATTGACGCTTTGCCTTTGAGGTCACAGGTGTGAACCAAGCGGACACCTCAAATGATGATTTCGTGATGAGGAACAGGAAGCCTTAACGGTGAAGAGATGTCTTGGCGTACCGTGTGGTAGATCGGAATTAAGATAAGCATCATCCACGGACTTGAGTGTCATAGCACTGTGCAGAGCTAGGTGTCATCTGATCATTCTATTGAAGAGCAGGTGCACGACAAGTGGTGGTTCTTGAATTACCTAAGTATCCTTCAAAACATCACAGCAATAGAGCAAATTTGTTTACATTCACGTGGAATGTTAAATATTCCCCTTTCCACCATGTTCTTCCTACGGAACAACGAACGCCATGTATATGATAATGCTATTTTCCAATCCCATCCCAAATATGCAATTCCCATCATCTCATAACACTTTGTTTGTCCTTCCATTCCTGCGTGAATATCTTCTGCCACACCTCCATCCACTTCTGTTGTTGCAATGTAAGTGCCTTGCCCGGTGTCTTAAACGACTTATTCATAATCTCACGAAGCTTTGCTCGCAAAGTCTTGACCACGAGCATAGTCTTCCAATCTGATACTGCAAAACGAGCACGATTTCCATCGAGGATAAAAACGCCCGCGTACATCTAGGTAAAAGATTAGTATGGTCACTTAGAGTCGAGTGAGGAGATAATCACATCGCAGCGGACATCTCCACACAGGAGAGCAATTGCAAATTCTTCTACAGCGGTAGTCTCGTGCGCATTGTAGAATCTGTAGATATCAGTACGGGTCTGAACAGAACCTACTCAAGTATGACATACTGTTTGGCTTGCATGATATGGTAATATGACAACCACTTCAATTCTTGATGCCCTTTGTTGACAGATGTCGGATGAAGACTGATTGACTGATTATTCCCGACATTTCGATAACCTTTACCATCTTTGATCAACAACTTCGGATAGAAACTCCATGCGACTACAGAGCTTGTGATTGTATCATTGTCACTGTTAGCGTTTGCCCGTTGTGGCATTTCGAAGAATGTTCGGCGACGATTAGAGAAACGGGTTCTGAAGGAGGTCAGCTAATCTATAAGCAGGATGAAAAAGACTCCATCATACTTGTTGAGTAATGACCGTTCTTCAGTCGTTAATTGCAAAAACCCAGCATCAACAATGCCCACCACGAGCTGTCCTTTCAAATCTTCAATGTTTGACAATGTCTGCGAACTGAGGAAATTCTTCTTGCAAAATTGGTAATCTGAACCTCCTGTCAAGCATGCTTTCTTCCAGGCCAGATACGCATTGTATATAGTGAGAAGATCAGAATCTATCCAGATTAGTGTTGAAGCTTTCCATTACCTTGCGGCACCACTTACCTCCTCTACGATATCCAAGACGCACAGTGTCGGCTTGAGCTCGAGCTCCAAATGGTGTCACAAATGGAGACTTTGATGAAAGGATAGCAGCAATTGTGATAGCTGCATCTAGACACTTGAAAATACTTCCAAGCAGTATCAATTTACCTAGAAATACATCCAATGGTAGTCGTGCAAGCTGTACTCCGAGAGGTGTCAAGTCTTCCCCTGCTGTTAATGCTCGTACATCAATGAGAGCATCAATTGCACGTCTTGTGTTCTTTGCTGATGGTGGATCGAGAGCTTGACCTAAAGTTTCTTCGATGCCGCCTAACTTGCAAATCTTGACACGAATTGCGAGATCTTGAAGCGACAGGCGTAAGAACTCAGGAGTTTGTTGCTCCGCCATCTGCGGAAAATGATCAGCTTGAAGTATTGTGTAACCTAATATGAGCCTACCAAAGAATCATGTCTATATTTCGTGACAAGATGAAAAGCAAGACCTTCTTGGACACGACCGGCTCGACCACGTCGCTGTTTTGCATTCGCCTTGCTGATAAAAGTCTCGAGGAGCCTGGATAGTTGTCTTCTTTCATCAAATCTGCGAATCATTAGTACAAAATATTTAGAGCGACGCAATATGCATACCTCATTTCTCTGTGCTTACAGGTGTCAATCACACACGTAATATCTGGAATGGTAATACCTGTCTCCGCAATGTTTGTCGCAAGCACAATTTTACGCGTACCAGGTGGCGGGACCAGAAAAGCAGCCTCTTGATCTTCACTTGCAATAGTAGAATGAAGTGGGTATACAAACCAATCCCTCGAGAGCACTGGATGACCAACAAGCAAGTCATTCAATTGTCGGATCTCACCGATACCAGGAAGAAAGACAAGTACCGCCCTACTGAATGGTTGCAAGCTGTGATCTGTCGCAATCTTGACCAATAGTTGCACGACAAGTTCGTACTCTATACGATATTCATCCATTTGTGCAATCGTGTTGCGCGTTTTTGCACTATATCCACGTAAGGTCTTGACATTCTCTGCCTTTGCAGCAAGATTATCTTGCTGATCAATGAGATCCATATCTTCTTCATCCGCCTCGTTGGCTTCATGAAGAGTATTGTCAAGTGTATAGCCTGTCAATTCTATGGCGTCTTCCAAATACTTTGTTGCAACGGGAAATGTTCGTCCAGGCACGTTCAGAACCTGACAGCCATCCAGATATTTCGAAAACCTTTCCGCGTCGACGGTAGCCGACATCAGAATCACCTTGAGGTCGGGCCTTTTGACCATCAGTTTACGTAGGACGATGAGCAAGAAGTCGCTGTCGATCGTGCGTTCATGTACTTCATCGAGTACGATATGCGTGATATCTCGTAAGTCATTCGACGCTTCCAACATCCGCATTACGATACCGGTTGTTGCAAAGACGAGGCGATTCTCCTTGGATGTATTTGATTCCAGACGAATAGCGTACCCGACAAGTGAACGCGAAGATCCCAGATCGTTGCGCCGCTCTCCAAGCTCCTCAGAAACACGCCGGGCCAGAGAGATGGCTGATATTCTTCGAGGCTCCGTACAATATATTTTGCACGGTTTACCTTTCGATAACTCATGTTCCAGAATGTACGAGGGCACCTGCGTACTCTTTCCACTATCATGAATCAGCGTGAGTGCTTAAATGGTGCTACAAGAACTCACCATCCCGTCTCGCCACAAACAATCACAACCTGCTGTCGATCAATTGCTGCCAATAGCTCGTCCTTGAAGCCCCACATCGGTAAGTTCATACGGGATTGCTAGATATTGTAAGTCACCAATTCGAGAAGTAGAGAATGAATGACTTACGAGCATGGTCTGATAGGTCGCGGTGGATGACTTATCATGCCAGATGCGCTGATAAAACTCTGTGGGTTGCATAGATTGTCCGACACCATTTTGACCAGTCTCACCAACATCTGTGGCGCGACCTGCACCACGATTACGGAATGCATTTTGGTTAATAACACCATCTTCCAGCTCCTGGTCTCGCTTCGTTCGAACCATATCTCGGAACACACGAATGGCAGCACGATCTTCGGCGTCTAACTTTTCTTTTCTCTGTTCCGCAAGTTCATTGTACAAGTCCCGCCATGTTGCAGGTAACCGTAACGCTGCTTTATCATCTTTCGAAGATGATGAGGACACCATAAATAATGCAATTGTAGCAATATAACCTTCAGACTGTTTTGCATCTGGAGCTGCTATTGATCTCATTGCAAAACTTAATTGCCTTTTCGAAGCTTGATATTCAATTCCAAACGGTACTTCCAAATCACTAAGTTCCTGAGTTTTCGCCCACAAAATCTTCAATGCGTGTCGTTCGGCGTACGTCGATTCCGATAAAGATGTATAGGTCAATTTAACATTTGAATCCTTGGACCGACAAATCTCTTCCAGGATTCTTTGAGGACTCAATCCAGTCCATTTCCCAAAGTCTCGAATTATAATCTTCACACCATTGGTGCCATTAACTACGGTGTTAGTCTTGCCCGTTGCAGGATCAACTTCATTCATAGGCAGACTGGCAAAAAGATCAGCAAGTGCAGCATCATCGTCACTTTCCTCTGCTTCCAAGAGTTCCGCCGTCATCTTTGCCGCTTCCTTCATGACTTCGTCCTCAGAATCTGATGTTTCAGATGATTGTTTCGCGACAGCCTTTTGTTGTGCAGCTTGTCGCTCCGCCGCAGCTTTCTTTTCCAGTTCGATGCGCTTTGGCTCCCATGCTTGATCTGCAAGGTAACGGTCGAAGAGCACATCACTTTCAATCTTCTTGAGCTTTCGTTGAAGTTTTTGAATCTCAGGATCAGACACATTGGGACGACTTGGCTTTTTTCCGTTGTTCGATGTACTGTTGCTTTTTGAATGCATCACAGATGTCTCTCTGTCAAATAGCTTCGCTCTAGTCTCCAGATACACTGGGAGCAACTCATCAGGATCAATGTCGCTGTCATTATCAATCAACACCTTTTTTTTTGGAGTCGGTCGTAAGGCATTGGGAGTTGCTTGCGCACTAGCATACACTCCTCCAATATGTCTGGTATCAGGTTCTGGTAGTGGAGTGCTTGCTCCAGACGGTAATGGAGAATCCCGGGGGGTTTCTAAAGGGGCATTAGTACAAAATTTCACAAACCGAATAACAAGATACAGACCTTGCTGAGACTTGGAAACGCCTCTCTTATCATACCCAGGTAACTCCTCTCGTGAACATTCTCGCGCCAGCCATTCCAACGATTCTTCCAAACCCCATATAACATCTTTGCTGTTGCCGGATATCCTATCTGCTTGTTCTAGTATCTCACGAAGGCCCAACCCAACCTTGTCTTCTGGGAAACCTGCTCCAACAAGAGCCTGTCTTAAAGTCCACAAACGTATAACCAGGTCTTCTTCTGGAATCTGTTTGGAGGAACCTTCTGTACCTTGGCTGCTCGGCCGGCCCTCGCTATGTATAAGATCCAGAATCTCATCCAATAAATCTGGTGACAACCATCTTCTGGTTCCCAAAGTCTCGGCTTGACTTCTCAGTACCCGCCGTTCGGTTTCCAGTCGGGTCTTTTGTCGAGTCGCATCTCGTTTCGATTTTTGTGCATGCTTGTCCACAAGCTGTTGGAGCTCATTTTCCTCCAAATGTTTCTCGAACTCCTCAGGAGAGAGTTCCTTCTTCTGACCTGGCGTATCATGTATGCTCCCGTTTGTCGCTGGGAGATTTTCTAGTTCTGACGTCGCGGCCGTGGAAGACGTTTCTTGAGTATCGTTGTCTTTGATTGGTTCTTGATCGACTTTCGGTTTTGAAGCAATAGAAGTGGTTGCGAATCCTCTTGCTGGATTTGAAGCGGGCTTCTTTTTCTTCTTGTTTCCGGCCATACTACAGCACCTCTTGTCACCATATGAATATGTACAGACACAGGAATTGAACGACACCCCGCGTTGATGTAGAGGGGCATGACGATCAATAATTTTTGGAGTCAGGGTCTGGTGCTTGCCAAGCTATTTCTTCGAACTTCAACTGCAGATATAGCTTCATTATTACTCATATCTTCGAACCTCATATATTGCTCTGTCTCAAAAGTTTTCCTTGAGTAATGTTGTTATTCTTCATTGATCTAGCAACATGAGCGAAGTGGAGGTCAACGGCGCGGGAACTGGTGGTTTCGACATCAATACCACCAAAAAAGGTCTTTCAGCTTCCTCTACCAATTTGCGCATCGAATATCTGCACACTTTGGCAGAAAAGCTTACACGAAAAGGTGTTTGATGTTCTAGATATACTCCGATGGGGTGCTGGCTAACTTATGACATAGATCTCGAGCCTGCACAACTCCCAGAACTTCTTCAACTCCTCTTTAATACCTACCCATATTATCACGATCGCGAATCAAGACAAGCTGTTCAACAATGCTTGCGCACAGTATTCCAAGGAGACACGCCATATCAAGCCCTTGCTGGATTTGTTGAACTGGTACATAAGGAGACACAAAAACCGGGCATTGCTCCGAGTAATGCATTTGTCCTAGTAGAATGGAGCAGTTTGCTACTGCAGGAACTCACGGGTACTCCGCATTGGGATAGATGGGGACTACAAACCGTAGAAAGCAATGCTCAAGTTCTCGAGATATGTGTCGGAGAGTATGCACGGTCAAATGTCAAGCACTCGGCATTGGTAGTCTCGAGGAGAGGTTTGCGCAAGGTCTTCTCAATCGATGAGAACAAGGAGAAAGTCATACAGGATGTAGTGGAAGTCCTGTCAAGCAAGAAATCGCAACCTTCATCACGGAATGCTATAATGCTTGGGGTTGTAGCTGGTGTTTGTGCACGAAAACCGGCCGCCAAGGAGATACTCTCGAAGAACAAGTCTCAAATTTACTCATTCTACACACGCGAGATCATTGGCTCGAAGGCACTCGTTCCGGCTCATATTGCCGCTGGACTGGGAGACTTTTTCGAGTCTTTTGTCGACCACAAGGATTTGTTAAAAGAGGTGGTCCCAGCACTTGAGAAGTCATTGTTGCGAGCTCCAGAGATTGTGCTGAATGACCTGGTTACACCTCTGTTTTGCTCTCTACCAAAGACAATCGATACATCACAGATGTTATCAAATAATCTGCTGAAGTCGCTTCTCGCCAACGTCAAATCCAGTAATGTGATCATACGACAAGGAGTACTCACAGCATTCAAGGCTGTAATCGCCAATGCATCTGATGCAGCGGTCGTGGCAAAAGTGGCCGAGGAGATTGTTGTGCCACTGAAAACTGGCAAGCTTGCTACGCCAGAGCAACGAACTCTACATGCAGAGATGATTGCTCTTTTGCCGATCTCATCAGACATGGCGACCAAAACTAGTACATCACTTGCGACAATTGCCGGTAAAGAAGCCAATGAGGCTGCCTTGCTGGCAGAAACCAAGTCCCTCACGCAAATCGCTATCTGGAGCGTACATAACAATGAGAAGCTCGATAAGTCTGTTCTTGATGTATTTGCGAAAGGGGTCGCAGATAAGAAAGTCCCAATCAGAAGGCTATGGCACAGCAGACTCGGAGACATATTCTGGGCGATCGAGGATGAAAGCCTACTCAAGTCAAACTTGTCAACACTCGCAGAAGCGGTTATGTCGCCTCTCATTGCTCTATGGCAGGAAGTACTTACGAACCCGCTAGCGGCAGGCCAAACTGGGATTATTGGTGCCGGGTATGTCTTCACCGCGCTCGCAAATTCTAAACTAAAGGCAGTCGAGTCTGAGAAAGTCTCAACTGCACTCAAGAAAGCCCAAGTTGCACAACAAGCATTGATAATGGATCCTAAGCCCTCGTATCTTCTCAATCACAGAATATACGGAAAGCTGACAACGGAAGAGGAGTACCTATGGTTCATTCGTGCTTTGGCTTCTATCCTCCCTCAAATCATCACACACGACCCAAAATCAGCAATTGCGCTTGGGTGGTCACAGGCTGTGCTTTATTCTGTCTGTTCGTCCTCCATCCCACCAGCCACGCGCAAGATCGCGGTACAAACTCTTTCGCAGATGTATATATCTCATCCCTTGCAAGTCTCGCAAATCATGATTGTGGGAATCTGGCAATGGCGAGATTCGTTGGAAGCTGGCGATAAAGAGGGAGCATCAATTGCATCCAAAACAGACAATCAGAACATGCATCTAGTCGTGAAAGCTATTTGCCTCCCGCCATCTGACTCATTGCGCACTTCTAAGCCGGTAGATGAGGCTATTTTGCACAAGCAGTTGATCGATCTGCTGATCCTGTCTCGTAACAACGTTCTTCCTCGACTCAGTTGGATTGATATGTGCCTTCGCGTAGGAATTGACCCCGGGCAATTGGCTCGAGCTAACGAGGACACCTTGTTGGACAACATTGTGCAAAGAACCCAGTTCTCGGAAACCGTAAGTCTATCATTTCCTGGTCACATCTACCTACTAACACCTCATAGGATCCACAAGCGTCACAAGTGGTAAGAAAAGGTGCTTCAGATGCACTCGCGGAACTTGCATTTGTGGCACCGGACACTTTCATCCCAAGGATCGTCAAGCAAATCCAGGAAGATTTGGATCCAACGGAGTTGGGGACTGTTGGTCCCACAGAAGCTGCTATTTTCAGAACTGCCGAAGGCTCAACTTTCGTTGATGTTTTGGCCGCAAAATCACAGAGTCATGTACCAAACAAGAACACTAAAGACTATGACACACTCAAGTGGGAGGAAGAATTACGAGCACAACTTGCGGCGAAAAAAGGACAGCAGAAGAAACTTACGCCAGAAGAATCAAAGAAAGTGAATGACCAGCTCAAGAAAGAATCTGCAATCCGTACTCAGGTACGCAATCTGGAAGCTAGACTCTTGCGAGGTGTTGGCATCATCCAAAGTTTAGCAGTCGGTCCACCAACGGAAGCGAGTTTGTGGCTGGGGCCCTCTATCAAGGCGCTGATCAACATCATCAAGGCGGGTGCTGGACTCATCACAGGCACGGCAGCTTCTGATGCGTATACACTATGTGCACAGAAACTTCCATCTCGGATTGGTGCGTTGCGACCTTTTATTGGCATTGCTACTCTGAGAGCTTTGGACGTCGCTCACTTGCCTGAAAACCTGGTCCAGGAACCACTTGGAGCACTCATCACGCGTGTGCTCTACCGTCTAAGATTTTCTGGAGAACAAAGACCTTTTGACACTGTATCCCTAACTTATATCCTTCCACTCGTCTTCTTGGTGTTGGAAGAAGGCGGATTTGGAGAAAGTGATGATGCTGAAGCACAGCTTGTTCTCGCATTAGAATTCCTTAGCTTCCATACCGACGCGGCTGCCGATGCTAAAGTACCCCGTGATGAGATACTGACTGTTCTCATCACTTCCATGCAGAGATACAACCAACATTACAAAATCATCAAGGATTGTCTTGCAGATCTCACGCGATGTATTGCGCCCAACATTACAAATGATGAAATCAATATTTTGAGCAGAGGCGCAATTGTCCCACAGGTCTCCGTCAGAACAACGGTCTTGCAAGCTATCAGTGCAGACATCGATATGAGCGAATTGAACTTCGCAGAAGAAATTTGGCTAGCTTGTCACGATGATGTGGTAGAGAATGTCGACATCGCTCGCGAGATCTGGGAAGAGAGCGATTTTAAGCTCACGAAAGAAGCTGTGTTCTCATCCTTAATATATTTGGAAAGTGGCGACAAACAATTACGTCGTGCAGCAGCGAGATCACTGGCGGAATCTGTGCAGATACAGCCTTCAGCATTTGCAGAAGTATTGATGAAACTTAAGTCTCGGTATCTCGAACTTGCCAAAATTCGGGCTCCCCAACTCGATGAGTACGGTATGCCTCGAAAGACAGATCTCACAGACCCATGGGAAGGACGTAATGGTATTGCTATAGCCTTTAAGGAGTTGGCACCGGCCTTTGATGACAAGATCCTCGATGATTTTCTCCGATTCTTGATTGAAAAGGGTCCTCTTGGTGATAAAGAGTCTAACGTTCGACAAGAGATGGTGGAGGCATCAATCACAATCATTACCTTGCATGGCAAGAACAAAGTAGAAGCATTGATGAAGACATTCGAACAACAACTAGAGACACCGGACAAGGGCTCTGAATTTGCCGATCGAGTGAATGAGGCGGTCATCATCATGTACGGTGCCCTCGCTCGACATCTTTCCGGAGGAGATGAGCGTGTACCTAAAGTTGTGGCAAAATTACTTGACACACTCAGCACGCCGTCTGAAGCAGTACAATATGCTGTGGCGGAATGTCTTCCACCTTTAGTCCGCGCCTCAAAAGAACAGACCCCAGAATATGTCAAACTCGTTTTGGACAGATTACTGAATGCAAAGAAGTACGCAGCGAGACGTGGTGCGGCATATGGTTTGGCTGGTATTGTTCATGGCAAAGGTCTATCAGCACTTCGAGAGCATCGGAT
>Ga0247809_1000439_pt1 | contig 19510 bp, 20 predicted proteins | sample UWRJL104311B1_FD_180951 | JGI IMG/M metagenome (GOLD analysis project Ga0247809, IMG submission 180951) | Plant litter microbial communities from Arlington Agricultural Research Station in Wisconsin, United States - UWRJ-L104-311B-1 | ecosystem: Environmental > Terrestrial > Plant litter >...
TGAGCGCGGTCACCGTCGAGCGCTCGGCCTGAGCCGGGCGAGCGCGCGCCAGCCGACGAGGAACGCCGCGAGCACGACCGCGGTCACGACCACGAAGCTCGGCTGCACGCCCTGCCCGCTCAGGACGCGCAGCAGCATGCCGACGACAACGGTCACGGCCCACACCGGCAGCCCGGTGCGCACGACGGCGAGCGGCGCCCGCCAGGCACGCGCGACGAGCCAGCCCACGACGAGGCCGACCGCGAACGGCCAGAACGTGACGAGCGCGCCGAGCACCGGATTCTCGTCGTGGCTCGCGCGGCCGATGAGCACGAACACGAGCACCAGCACGGCGTCGATCGGGAGGGCGATGGCGGGAAGACGCATGCCACCAACGCTACGTCAGGCGCGCGGCAGCCAGTACTCGCCGAGCCACTCCAAGAACTGCTGCGCCTCGTTGTCGGCGTGCTTCAACCGTTCGAGGCCGCGGCGCGCGAAGAAGTCCTCGAAACCGTCGAGCTGCGCGACCGACTCGTCGGACAGGGCGCGGAAGCCCATCGTCCACTGCGGGAACTGGCGTTGGCCGATCGACTTCTGGCGCATCGTCTGGATGCTGCGGTGCCGCGGGTCGCCCGCGATCGTCTCGAACCGACCGAGCACGACGTCGTCGTCGCCCTCGACGATCTGGATGAACCGGTCGCGGTGGTAGAGCAGCGCCCCCGTGATGCCGTCGCGCTGATTGTTGGCGCGCGAGCGCACGAGCAGCTCGGCGATGTCGTCGGGCGTCATCGGCGTCGTGGCGACGCTGACGTAGGCGATCGATAACATGGCTCAATCGTCACACACGCGAGGCACTGTCGCAGAATGAGACCATGATCGTCGCCTATACCTCCGCCCAGATCCGCGCAGCCGAGGCCCCGCTGCTGGTCGCCGGGGTGCCGCTCATGCGCCGCGCCTCCGAGGCGCTCGCCCGCGAGGTGCGCGGCCTGCTCGACGCAGGCGACCGCGCCGGACGCCCGGCCGTGCTCGCGCTGGTGGGCGCGGGCAACAACGGCGCAGACGCCCTCTACGCGTGCGCCATTCTCGCCGCAGACGGGGTGGATGTCGCGATCGTGCGCACCGCCGACCGGGTGCACGACGCGGCGCTCGAGGCCGCACTCTCCGCGGGCGCGCGCGAGGCGGCGCCGCGCGAGGTGCGGCGGCTCGCGGCATCCGTCGATCTCGTCGTCGACGGCATCCTCGGAACCGGCACGGGCGCGGGCACGGGCACGGCCCTGCGCGGAGTCGCGCGCGACGTCGTCGCGGACGTGCTCGACGCGGCCCCCGCAGTCACGGTCGTCGCCGTCGACCTGCCGAGCGGCACCGGCCCGGACGACGGCAGCGTGCCCGACCCCGTGGTGTTGCGAGCGACCGTGACGGTGACCTTCGGCGGCGTGAAGGCCGGGCTCGTGCGCGCGCCCGGATCGGAGTACGCGGGCGAGGTGCGGCTCGTCGACATCGGCCTGGGCGACGAACTCGCGAAACTCACGCCGGTGCTGCGCTACGACGAGCTGGGCGACCCGGAGCGCTGACCGGGGCCGCGACCGAGCGCGGTCGTGCCCCGGTCGCGCGGACTTCTGGCGCGAAGGACGCCAACGTCGACGGGCCCGCGGTGTCCTTCGTTCCAGAAGCCTCCAGGGACGACAAGCGAGCTCGGGGCGGCGTCGGCTCGGCGAAGCCCGCGACCCGTCGGCGCATCGGGCGATTCCCTAGCCGGCGACGAGTCGCGCCGCGAGCGCGCCGTGCGGGCGCTGGCCGGGCGAGGTGCGCGTGTAGCTCTCGACGACCTCGAATCCGGCGGCGGCGAGTTTCGCGGTCAGCGCGTCGGCCGGCCAGCGGTAGGCCGTGGTAACGGCATGGTCGAAGGGTTCGACCGCGGTGCCGTGGAAGTAGCCGACCAGCAGTCCGCCGCCCGGGCGGAGCACGCGCGCGAACTCGGCGAGCGGCGGCGCGACCGCCTGCGGAGCGTGGTGGATGAGCGAATACCACGAGAGCACGCCCGCGACGCTCGCCGGGGCGTCGGGCAGCCGCTCGAGGTCGCCGAGGTCGAAGGGCACGCCGGGGTGGGTGCGCCGGGCGTGCTCGACGAACGCCGGCACCCGGTCGACCCCGCGCGCGTCGACCCCGCGCTCGGCGAGGTGGGCGGTCCAGTGGCCCGGACCGCATCCGGCGTCGACGACGGGACCATCGAGCTGACGCGCCCAGTCGCCGACCACCTGGCGATCGGATGGGTGCACGCTGTGCATGGATCCCAGCAGCTCGATGTAGTCGGCGGCGCGGCTGGCGTACGCGGATGCGACCTCTGACGTCATGCCTGCGAGCCTAGGCCGCACCTACCGGGCGAGCGAATCCTCGAGCACGGCGAGGTCGGCCGCGCTGTGGGCGACGAGCGTGACCGTCTCGAGCGAGCTGTCGGGATGCCGCGACAGCCACTCCCTGATCGCGCCGACCGCGACCCGGGCGGCGTCCGCAATCGGGTAGCCGTACACCCCGGTCGAGATCGCCGGGAAGGCGATCGAACGGTAGCCGGCGGCGAGGTCGAGGCTGGCTCGGTAGCAGTCGGCGAGCAGCCGCGCGGCCTTGTCCGGCGGGTACGACGCGTAGACGGGCCCGACGGTGTGCACGATCTTCTGCGCCGTGGTGATGTCGAACGCGTCGGTAATCTTCGCTTCGCCGGTGCGGGCGCCGCCGAGCTGCCGGGTCGCGGCGAGGAGCCGCGGCCCGGCCGCACGGTGGATGGCGCCGTCGACTCCCCCGCCGCCGAGCAGGCTCGTGTTCGCGGCGTTCACGATCACGTCGGTCTCGAAGCGGGTGATGTCGGCACGGGTCGCACGGAGAACGGTCATGCCGGGAGAGTACCCCTTCGACAGGCTCAGGACAGGCTACAGCCCGTTGTTGCGCGCCACCTCGCCGTACCAGCTCGCGCTGGGCTTGGGCGTGCGGGCGAAGGTCTCGCGGTCCCACGCGATGAGGCCGAACGTGGGCGCGAAGCCCGACGCCCACTCGTAGTTGTCGAGGGCCGACCAGTGCTGGTAGCCGAGCAGTTCGATGCCGTCGGCGATGCAGTCGTGCAGCCCCTCGAGCGCCCCGCGGGTGTAGTCGATGCGGCGGGCGTCGTCGGCGGTCGCGATGCCGTTCTCCGTGACCATGACGGGCACGTTGCCGCTCAGTTCCCAGGCGGCCCGCACGCCGATGCCGGCCGCGGGCGGGAAGTACTCCCACTCGGTGAGCGTCTTCTCCACCTCGGGACGCGGCGGCCGGATGCCCTCCGGTCCCACGATGTTGCGCGTGTAGGCCTGCACGCCGACGAAGTCGTCGCCCGCGGCGTTCTCGAGGTACCAGTCCTCGGCCGGGCCGGCGATCTCGGCCTTCTTCTCGGCCGCGCCGGGTTCTTCCGTGCCGTCGGCGAGGGTCGCTACCTCGAAGGCCTGCGTCGCGACGGTCCAGCCGGTCTTCAGGCCCGCGACCTGCGACAGCACCTCGCGCGAACGCTTGTGCGACTCCAGCAGCGCGTCGGCGACGGCGAGGTCGGGTTTCGGGAGTCCGTAGGCGACCAGGTTCGACGCGTCTTCGCCGCCGGCGAGCATCGCGGCGATGTTCGGCTCGTTGATCGTGCAGACATAGTTGACGCCCGATGAGACGACCGGCAACGCGAGTTCGGTGTAGCGCGCGAACAGCTCGGGCGCATCCGGGGCTCTCCAGAATCCGTCGGTCTCGAACCAGCGGGGCACGGTGAAGTGCATGAGCGTCACGATCGGCTCGACCCCGAACTCGAGGCAGGTGTCGACCATGCGCCGGTAGTGGTCGATCGACGCCCGCGAGACGAGCCCACGCTCGGGTTCGATGCGCGCCCACTCGATGCTGAAGCGGTACGAGTTGAGGCCGAGGTCGGCGAGGATCTTCACGTCTTCGCGGTAGCGGTGGTAGCTGTCTGCCGCGTCGCCGCTGGGTTCGACGATGGTCGTGCCCGGCTCGTTCTCGTGCACCCACCAGTTGCTGTTGACGTTGTTGCCCTCGATCTGGTGGGCGGCGGTCGCGGCGCCCCAGAGGAAGCCGTCGGGGAAGGTACGCATGGGTGTTTCTCCTTGTGGTGCGGTTGTGCTGGTGGAAGGCGGTGTGGTTCAGGCCACGTTCTTGCGTGGGTTGGGTATCGCGTCGAGCAGGCGCACGGTGTACTCGTCGGTCGGGTTGCGCAGCACGTCGGCGGTGTTGCCCGCCTCGACGACGCGTCCCTGGTTGAGCACCATGATGTTGTCGGTTACGACCCGGGCGCTGAGCAGGTCGTGGGTGATGTAGAGCATCGAGACGCCCCACTGCTCGCGCAGGTCTTCGAGCAGCGCAAGCACCCCCGCCCGCAGCGACACGTCGAGCATCGAGACCGGCTCGTCGGCGATGATCACCTGCGGGTTGCTCGCGAGCGCCCGCGCGATGACGACGCGCTGCCGCTGCCCGCCCGAGAGCTGGTGCGGCAGTTTCGCCGCGAATTCCTCCACCGGCGACAGCCCGACGGTGTCGAGCAGTTCGAGCACGCGGCGGCGGGCGTCGCGGCCGTGCAGCCCGGTGAAGTTCACGATCGGGCGGGTGAGGGTGTATTCCACGGTGTGCAGCGGGTTGAGCGCGGCGTACGGGTCTTGGAAGACCATCTGCACGTCGCTGTGCAGCGAACGGAACTGGCTGCGACGCAGCTTCACCACGTCGAGGTCGCCGAACCGGATGCTACCGCTCGTGGGCTTCTCGACCGCCGTGATCATCTTCGCGATCGTCGACTTGCCGCTGCCCGAGGCACCGACGAGGGCGAGCGACTGCCCGGGCTCGAGCGTGAACGACACATCGTCGACCGCCCGCACGGGCTGCTCGCCCCGACGCGGCGCGGGATACACCTTGCTCACGCCCTCGACGACGATCGACTTCTGGTCGGACCGCTGTTCGCGCGACGAGACGGTCGGCGGGTGTTCCGCGCCGGTGGCGCGCTTGGCGCCCGTGGCCGCACGCTTCTCGCGGTCGACGAACCCGGGCAGTTCGACGACCTCGGCGCGCGGGTCGGCGTAGTGCGAGAGCAACATGCGGGTGTACTCGTCTTGCGGGTCGTTCAGGATGGCGCTCGCCGACGCGTCTTCGACGATGCGGCCCTCGTGCATCACCATCACGCGCTGGGCGCTCTCGAGCACGATGCCGAGGTCGTGGCTGATGAGGATGGCGGTGAAGTTCTCCGACCGCTGCAGCTCGATGATGGTGTTCATGACGGCGTGCTGCACGAGCACGTCGAGGGCGGTGGTCGGCTCGTCGAAGACCATGAGTTGCGGCTCGAGCGAGAGGGCGAGCGCGATCGAGACGCGCTGGCGCATTCCTCCGGAGAGTTCGCCGGGGAAGCGGTCGAGTACGGTCGCCGGCAGTTCGACCTTCGCGACGAGCTCGCGGGCGCGGTCGTTCCAGCGGTCGCGTTCGACGTGCCCGTGGGCCCGGAAGATGTCGACGAAGTGGTTGCGGATGCTGCGCACCGGATTGAGCGCGTTCATGCCGCTCTGCAGCACCATGGCGATGCCGCCGTGGCGCTGCTCGCGCAGGCCGTCGGCGCCGAGGCTCGCGATGTCCTTTCCGCCGAACAGGATGCGCCCCTTCTCGATGTGCGCCGGCGGCTTCGACAGCCCGGTGATCGCGAAACCGAGCGTCGACTTGCCCGAGCCGGACTCGCCGACGAGGCCCACGAACTCGCCGCGCGCGAGCCGCAACTCGATGCCCCGCACGGCGTGGGTCGCATCCGCCCCGTACCCGTAGTCGACCGACAGGTCGTGCACTTCGAGCAGGGTCTCGTTGTTCCGCACGTCGGCGGCGGTCTGGGCGGTCATCGCTTGCTTCCTTCGCGAAGGCGCGGGTTGCTGATGCCGTCCACGCCGAAGTTGATGAGGGTGAGGGAGGTCGCGAGCAACGCGATGCACAGGCCGGGCGCGAAGAGCAACGACCACTGGCCGGTGAGGAGGGCGTTCGAGTTCTGCGCCCAGAAGAGCATGGTGCCCCAGCTGACGATGCTCGAGTCACCGAGCCCCAGATATTCGAGCCCGGCCTCGGCGAGGATCGCGGCGGTGGCGGCGCCGAAGAAGTTGCCGACGATGAGGCTCGTCATGTTCGGCAGGATCTCGCGGAACACGATGCGGAACGGCCGCTCGCCGCTGAACACCGCGGCGGTCACGAAGTCGCGCGACCGGAGCGACTGGGTCTGACTGCGCAGCACGCGCGCTCCCCACGCCCAGCCGGTGATCACGACGACGACGATGATCATGCCGATGCCGCCGCCCGAGAGGTAGGCCGCGATCACGATCATGAGCGGCAGCCCGGGGATCACCAGGAACAGGTTGACGACGAAATTGATCACGTCGGCGCCGAAGCCCCGCACGTAGCCCCAGCTCAGGCCGATCAGCACGGCGATCACGGTCGACAGCAGGCCGGCGACGAGGCCGACGAAGATGCTGATCTGCGATCCCCAGATGAGCTGGCTCAGCACGTCTTCGCCGGCGGCGGTGGTGCCGAGCCAGTGCGCGGCGCTCGTGTCGGCGCTGCGGTCGAAGCCGTTCTGGCGGGCACCGTAGGGCGCGATGAGCGGCGCGAACACCGCGACGAGGATGAACAGGCCGAGCACGACGAGGCCGATGCGGGCCTTGCCGTTCGACCAGATGGTGGACGCGACGCGCGCGAACACCTTCCAGGGGCTGGGTGCGTCGGGGATCTGCGTCTCCGACCGGGACAGGGTCTGGGTGGTCATCGTCGCGCTCACTTCCGGGTGCGGGGGTCGAGTACGCCGTACAGGATGTCGACGAGGAAGTTCGCGACGAGCACGCTGACGGTGATCATCAGGAACAGGGCCTGCATGAGCGGGTAGTCCTGGTTGGTGACGGCGTTGAACAGCAGGTAGCCGACGCCGGGATAGCCGAACACGCGCTCGACGAGGATCGACCCGCCCACGACGCCGCCGAGCGCGAGCCCGAACGACGTGAGGTTCGGCAGGATCGCGTTGCGGGCCGCGTAGCGGAGCGCGACCGTGCGCGGCTTGAGACCGTTGGCCTCGGCGAACGTCACGTAGTCGTCGCCGAGCGTCGAGATCATGGTGTTGCGCATGCCGAGGATCCAGCCGCCGAGCGAGGTGATGAGGATCGTGAGGGCGGGCAGGAACGCGTGGTAGAGCGCGTCGCCGAGGAACGCGATGCTGAACTCGGGGCTCGCGGTCGGCCCGTAGGCGCCGCTCGTGGGGAACAGCCTCCAGACGTAGCCCGCGAAGAAGAGCAGCAGCAGGGCGGTCCAGAAGTACGGGAACGCGCTCGCGAACGAGCCGGCGAGCGTGGGCAGGGTGTCGAGCCAGGTGCCGCGCTTCCACGCGGCGAGCACGCCGAGCAGGGTGCCGAGCACGAACGCCACGACCGTCACGACTCCGACCAGCACGAGCGTGTAGGGCAGCGCGGTCGAAACCAGCTCCGATACGGACTGCGGATAGAAGGTGTACGAGACGCCGAAGTCGAGCGTGACCACCTGGTGCAGGTAGGCCACGTACTGCTCGAGGATGTTGCCGCTCGGCACTCCGAGCTGCGCCTCGATGGCCGCCTTGGTGGCATCGCTGACCGGTCCGTTCTGCGAGAGCTTCGCGAGCGCGGCGTCGGCGGGCGACCCGGGCATGAGCCTCGGCAGCGCGAAGTTGAGCGTGATCGCCGCCCACAGGGTGAGTACGAACAACCCCAGTTTGCGCAGGGTGTACGCGAGGGCGCGTCTGCCCCCGTCGTGCGATGTCACGGGAGCCGTGACATCCGTTTCGAGCGTTGCGCTAGTCATCGTCGACCGCCTTCAGGTGGGTGAGAACGAGCAGGGGTGTCGACTCGTAGGTCTTGGGGCTCGCGTACGGGTCTTTCTTGCTGGGCCAGCCGGTGAACTTGGCGTCGCTCACGAGACCCCACGATCCGCCGTAGTAGAGGCTCAGCACGGGCAGCTGGTCGTAGACGATCTTCTGCAGCTGGTAGCCGAGCCTGGTCTGTTCGGCCGGGTCGATCGCGAGCTTGTAGCGGTCGAGGATCGCCTGCGCCTCGGGGCTGTCGAAGCGTTCGAAGTTGTTGCCCGCCTCTTGGCCGACCGGCTTGAGGTAGTCGCTCGAGAGCAGCCCGTTGAAGTCGCGGAAGATCGATCCGGTGCCGCCCGTGCCGCCCATCGCGAAGTCGAACTCGCCGTTGCGCAGCGCGAGCTGGTAGGCGGCCGGCTGCGGGGAGTCGATCTTCACGTCGATGCCGACCGCGCCCCACTGCTTCTGCACCTCCTGCACGCCCTTGAGCCAGTCGTTGTAGCCGTTGGCCGTCGTGATGGTGATGCTGAGCTGGGTTCCCGCGGCGTCGACGAGCTTGCCGCCCTGCTGGGTGTAGCCGGCCTTCGCGAAGGAGTCGAGCGCGGCCTGGTCGTTCTTGGCCAGCAGTCCGGCGTCGGGGATCGACGGGTCGAGGGCGTCTTTCTGGTACGGCAGCAGGATGTTCGTCTGGCCCGCCGGGTCCATGTAGCCCTCGGCCGCGGCATCCCCCACCGCGGCGCGGTCGAGCGCGGCCGACAGGCCCTTGCGCACGTTCAGGTCGGTGAACGGCGCCTTGGTCAGGTTCGGGAACAGCGCGATCGTGCCTCCCGGCGGAAACCAGTAGGTGTTCTTGTTGCCCGCCGCTACCCACGTGCCGTCGACGTCGCTGATGAACGAGTAGGCCCAGTCGTAGCCCTTCGTCGCCACGTCGAGCTGGGTGTTGGTGGCGGGCAGGATGATGTGCTCGGCGGCGACCTTGTCGGCCTGCCAGTAGCGCTCGTTCTTGTCGACCGTGTACTGCTGCGCGGCGAAGTTGCCGAGCGTGTACGGCCCCGTGCCCACCGGGTCGGGGTTGCGGAAGGTCGCGGGGTCTTTCACGTCTTTCCAGATGTGCTCGGGCACGATGAGCGTGGTGCCGATGAGCTGGGCCGCGGGCACGTCGGCGGCGTTGAGGTGCACGGTGACGGTCGTGTCGGTGGTCTCGACGCTGTCGATGTAGGTCCAGATGCCCTGGATGTCGAAGGCCGGCACGTCTTTGAGCAGCTGGAAGCTGAACGCCACGTCGGCGGGGGTGAACGGCTTGCCGTCGCTCCACTTCACGCCGTCGCGGATCGTGTAGACCACGGTCGACGGATCGGGCAGCTCGTAGCCCGTGGCGAGCCACGGGTGCTCGTCGCCGGTCACGTTGTCGAGGATCACCAGCGGCTCGTACATGTAGAACGCGGCGGTGCGCTTGTTCGTCATGTACGGGTTGAAGTTGCGCTCGAACAGCGGGGACCCGTTGTCGGCCGCGACGAGCATGGTGTCGTCGGGGATGGACGGGTCGGGCGCACTCGTGATCTGGATGCTGCAGGCCGCGAGCATCGCTCCCGTGGCGACCACGGCGATCGCCGCGAGGGTGCGCCGCGTTGTGGATGGGGCTGGGTGCTTCATTACTACCGTTCCAGTCGTCGTTGAACTGAATGCTGCTCTGCCCCGAGTGTATGCGCATACATCGCGCGGGCGCAAGACTCGTCTCTTCTCGTAACTCAGGCAGGATGCGCGGGGCGGATGTCGCGGGCCCGGGTTTCCGCGGATCGGGGGGCCGCGCGACTGGGCGCCGAGACGATCTGCCTGAGTTGCGCGACCGGCTGGGGTTGCGGATGGGCGGCGCGGGCGGCGGCGCGGGTGTGCGCGTCGTCCCGCGCGTTCGTCATTCAGGATCGATCACCACCTCCCGCGACGCAGGCTCGGCATCGATGGACCGTGCGCGTCATCCGACGCCTTCCGTCCTGAATGACGAACGCCGGCCTTCTCGCAACTCAGGCAGGATGCGCGGGGCGGATGTCGCGGGGCCCGGGTTTCCGCGGATCGGGGCGCCGCGCGACCGGGCGCCGGCACGATCTGCCTGAGTTGCGCGACCGGCTGGGGTTGCGGCAGCTGGGGGCAGGTCGCGGCGGGCGGGGGCCACCGGCGGGGCTGCAGTATGGCGGCGCGGCCGCGCCTTACGGGCAGCTGCCCCGCAGCACCACCTGCACCGGCAGGGTGAGCGACTGCGGCCCGAGACCCGGGTCGTCGAGCCGTGCCGTGATCGCGTGCACCGCCGCGCGCCCGAGCTCCACCATCGGCTGGTGCACGGTCGTGAGCGAGGGCCGCGAGTGGCGCCCCGCCGCGATGCCGTCGAAGCCGGTGACGAGCACGTCGTCGGGCACGCGGATGCCACGCGCGTCGAGCACGTCGAGCACCCCGAGCGCGGTCTGGTCGTTGGCGCAGATGACGGCGCGCCGGGCGCCGGGCGCCGCCGTCAGCGCCCCCGCGGCGACGAGCCGTTCGGCGGCGGCGCGCCCGCCCTCGCGGGTGAAGTCGGCGCGCTCGAGAGTGAGCTCGGCCTCCGCGATTCCGGCGGCCCGAAGCGCCTCGCGGAAACCGTCGTGCCGCTCCGCGTCATCCGGAGAGTCCGCGGGTCCGGCGACGTAGATCGGCTCCCGCACCCCGTGCGTCTCGATCACGTGCGCCGCGAGGGTGCGCATGCCGGGGCGGTTGCTCGCGCTGACGTGGTCGAACCCGTCGTCGCGTTCCGATCCGGCGAGCACCACGACCGGGATGCGCCGCGCCACGTGGGCGAGCAGGTCGTCGGAGACCGTGCGCGCGAGCACCGCGAGGCCGTCGACCCGGCCGGCGATGTCGTTGACGAGGGCCTCGCGCGATGCCCCGCGGCCGGCCGCGACCATGAGCGCGAAGCCGCGGCGCCAGGCCTCGATCTCGGCGCCGCGCAGCACCTCGTCGAAGTACAGGTTCTCGGTCTCGGGGCTCGCTCCCCCGTCGTCGACGACGATCGGAACCTCCGCGCCGGCCGACAGGCTCGGCGTATCGCCGGCCTCGATGTCGTCGTGGCCGGGGAAGAACAGCCCGATCACGTTGGTGCGCCGGGCGGCGAGGGCGCGGGCGTTGCCGCTGGGCACATAGCCGAGGAAGTGCACGGCCTCGAGCACGCGCGCCCTGGTCTCTTCCCGCACCGCGTCGGGGCTGCGCAGCACGCGCGAGACGGTCGCGATCGAGACGTTCGAGCGCTCGGCGACGTCGTACACGGTCGGTGCCTTGGCCATCCGCCCCTCCTCGCTCGCCGTTCCCGTCAGCCTAGCCGCGCAGCCCAGCGGCCCAATCATTAGTCTGCGGCTTATATTGTCGAGAAATAAGTCGTAAGCTTATGGCATGCAGGCTCCCAGTCCCGTCATCGCGGTCATCGTCGACGTCTCGCGCTCGCGCAGCCACGCCGACCGAGCAGCCCTCCAGCGCGAGGTGCAAGACGCGTTCGGCCGCGTGAACTCGGCGGTGGTCGCCGCGCAACCACTCGAGCCCACGGTCGGCGACGAGTCGCAGGCGGTCTACGCCGACCTCGCCTCGGCGCTGCGCGCCACCCTCCTCGCCCGCCTCGAACTGCCCGACGGCGTCGACTGCCGTTTCGGGCTCGGACGCGGCGAACTCGCCACCATCGGCACGGGCGTCGTAGGTGCGGTGCAGGATGGTTCCGCATGGTGGTCGGCGAGGGAGGCAATCGATGAGGCCCGCAAACACGAGTACTCCAAGCTCGCCTTCGTGCGCACATGGTTCGCATCGCCGGTCGACGACCAGACGGCGGATGTCGCGTCCCGCACCGAGGAGGCCCTGGTGAACTCCTACCTGCTCGCGCGCGACCACATCGTGGGCACCATGACGCCGAGGTCACGCCACCTGCTGCGCGGGCAGCTGCACGGCGCAACCCAGGTCGAACTCGCCCGCCTCGAAGGCATCAGCCAGTCCGCGGTGTCGCAGAACCTCGCCCGCAGCGGCGCCAACGCCCTCGTCGCGGGCGAGGCCCTGCTGCTCGGGAGCCTCTCGTGATCCTCGTCGCCCTGCTGCTCGGCGCCCTCGGGGTGGCCGACCTCGCCCGCACCCGTCTGCGCGGCACCCGCACGGCATGGGTTCCCGCCGCCCTCGGCATCCTCGCGTTCGGCGTGGGCTCGTTCGGCACCGGACAGGCGTGGTGGTGGGTGCCGGCCGCGGCGGCCGCGGTCGTCGCGTGGGTGCTGAGCACGCGCGAACCCGCGAACGCGTCCGCCCTCCTCGGCCGACGCGCGCCCGGCCAGCGCGCCGGCTACTGGGCGGTCGGCGGGCTCGCCGTCACGATCGCCGCGGCCTTCGCCTGGGGCTCGGCGCTGCCCACGGCCTCCGGCTTCCTCGTCGACTGGTATTCCGCACTGCCCTACCCCGGGCTGCGCGGAGTCGGCTTCGTGACCTTCGCGCTCACGGCCTGCCTCGTCGTGTTCCTCGTCGAGTCGGCGAACGTCGTGGTGCGGCTCGCCCTGCGCGGCGAACGGTCGAGCGACCCCGCCTCTCCCGTGGCGGCGGCATCGTCCGCGACATCCACCCGGAGGTCCGTGCGCTGGTGGCGGCGCCCGCGCACCGCCGATGCCGCGACAGACGCACGTTCCCTCGTGCCCGCGCCGCTCGTCGAACCGGAGCCGCTCGTCGAACTCAAGGGAGGCCGGTTCATCGGGCCGCTCGAGCGCCTGTTCGTGCTCGCCCTGCTGCTGACCGGGCAGTACACGGCGCTGGCCGCGGTCATCGCGGCGAAGGGCATCGTGCGCTTCCCCGAGATCTCGCGGGATGCGGCGGGCGGATCCAAGGCGGAGTACTTCTTGGTCGGCAGCTTCGCGAGCTGGGCGCTCGTGATGATCGCGGCGCTGCTGATCGGCCTCGGCGTAGGAGCATAAGCTCTCCGCTTCTACTGCGTTCGCTATTAGTCGAACGCTTATAGCTCGCAAGCGGCCCGATCGTGATGCACCCCCGATGTGCGGCATATCGACGCTGCCAGTCCCGAGTGTGGGTGGTTTGCCGCAATTCAGACCCGCGGAGGTCACGGACGCGCCGCGCGCCTCACCCCATACACCCAGCCCACCACGGCCCCCACCCGCCGCGGCCATGCGCGAGACTGGGAGAATGCCCCAGCTTCCCGCCCTGCCCGAAGCGCGGCGGTGGAGGGTGTGGATCACCCACTCCCGCGTGCTGCTCGCCGCGAAGACGGCGCTTGCGGTGGGAATCGCCTGGTTCGTGGCGCCCTTCGTACCCGGCGTCGCCGACGACTATCCGTACTACGCGCCGCTCGGCGCGCTGATCAGCATGACCCCGACGCTCATGGGCTCGGTGCGCGTGGGACTGCAGACGCTCGTCGGGCTCGCGGTCGGCATCCTGCTCGCGGGCGCCGTGATCGCGTTCTCGCAGCCGAACATCGTGACGATCTCGCTCGTCGTCGGGCTCGGCGTGCTCGTCTCCGGTTTCCGCTGGCTGCGCGAGAGCGGGGGGTACGCGCCGGTCGCCGCCCTGTTCGTGCTCATCGTCGGCGGCGGCGATGCCGAGTCGTACTCCATCGGGTACCTCGTGCAAATGGCGGTCGGCATCGCGGTCGGGCTGACCGTGAACCTCGCGATCTTCCCACCGCTGCGGGTGAACGCCGCCATCTCGGGGCTGCACGACTTCCGCGAGCTGCTCGCCACACACCTCGACGAGATGGCCGACGCGCTCGTCGACAGCTGGCCGCCGCAGAACGAGGAGTGGGCCGAGCGCAGCGACACGCTGCGAACGACGGCCGACGCCGTTCGCGACGCGATCCGCGACGCGGAGGAAACAGGGAAGGGCAACCCGCGGGCCCGGCTCTACCGGCGCGACCTGGGCAGCGACTACTCCGACCTCTACGACCTCGAGTCGATCACCTTCCACATCCGCGACACGACCGACGTGATCGCGGCCGCCATCTGGGAGCGGTCGTTCTCGGCCGAGCTCCCCGCCGACCTGCGCCCGCCGCTGAGCGACGCCCTGCGCGCGATCGGCGCGGTGCTGCGGGCGCGCAACGAGGGCGACGACGTCGCGGCCGCGATCGAGACCGCCGACTCCGCCCTCGAGGAGGCGCTCGAGCGGCTCGACAGCCTCCACGACAACGCTCCGTCGTCGCTCAGCGCGGCCGCCTCGGTGGCGGTCAGCGCCCGCCGCATCCTCGCGATCATGGCGCAGCGGCCGAACGGTGCCGCCGCGGGCGACGGCGACACGCCTACTCGGGACGCGTGACGACCGCGGCCGCCGGGGTCTCCCCCGACGGCCCCGCTCGCGATCCCGGTGCTACTGCTGCTGCGCGCGCTCCAGCACGAGTTCGCGCACGCGGGCGGCATCCGCGGTTCCGCGCATCGCCTTCATGACCGCTCCGATCACGGCGCCGGCGGCCTGCACCTTGCCGTCGCGGATCTTCTCGAGCACGTCGGGCTGGGCGGCGAGCGCCTCGTCGATGGCCGCGATGAGCGGGCCGTCGTCGGAGACCACCACGAGGCCGCGGGCCTTGGTGACCTCGGCGGGTCCGCCCTCGCCGGCGACGACGCCCTCGAGCACCTGGCGCGCGAGGCGGTCGGTGAGCTCCCCGGCCTCGATCATCGCGATGAGTTCGGAGACGTGCAGGGGCGAGACGAGCGACGACGGGTCGGTGCCCGCGATGTTCGCGAGGCGTGCGATCTCGCCCGTCCACCACTTGCGCGCGGCGGCGGGCCGGGCGCCGGCGGCGACGGTCTCCTCGACCTCGACGAGCAGGCCCGAGTTGAGCACGTCCTGGAACTCGAGGTCGGTGAAACCCCACGACTCCTTGAGACGGCGACGACGGATCGCGGGCGCCTCGGGCAGCGCCGCGCGCAGCTCGGCGACCAGTTCGGCGCTCGGCTGCACCGGCAGCAGGTCGGGCTCGGGGAAGTAGCGGTAGTCGTCGGCGTCGCTCTTCGGGCGACCGGCACTCGTCACTCCCGTGTCTTCGTGCCAGTGGCGGGTCTCCTGCGTGATGGTGCCGCCCTTAGCGAGGATGGCCGCCTGCCGCTGGATTTCATAGCGGATGGCGCGTTCGACGCTGCGCAGCGAGTTGACGTTCTTGGTCTCCGTGCGGGTGCCGAGCTTGCCGGAGCCACGGGGCGTGAGCGAGATGTTGGCGTCGCAGCGCAGGTTGCCGCGTTCCATCTTCGCCTCGGAGATGCCGAGCGCCGTCGCGATGTCGCGGATCGTCGACACGTACGCCTTCGCGAGCTCGGGGGCGTCGCCCTCCGCGCCGTAGATGATGTTCGTGACGATCTCGACGAGCGGCACTCCGGCGCGGTTGTAGTCGACGAGCGAGTACTCCGCGCCCTGGATGCGTCCGGTCGCGCCTCCGACGTGCGTCAGCTTGCCGGCGTCTTCCTCCATGTGCGCGCGTTCGATCGACACCTGGAACACCCGGCCGTTGGGCAGTTCGACCTCGACGTTGCCGTCGTGCGCGATCGGTTCATCCGACTGGCTGATCTGGTAGTTCTTCGCGAGGTCGGGGTAGAAGTAGTTCTTGCGCGCGAAGCGGCTCGACGGTGCGATCTCGCAGCCGAGGGCGAGCCCCAGGCTGATCGCGAACTTCACCGCCTGCTCGTTGACCACGGGCAGGCTGCCCGGCAGGCCGAGGTCGACCGGGGTGATCTGCGTGTTCGGCTCCGCGCCCTGGTTCTCGGAGTTCGCCGGGTTGGGCGCATCCGAGAACATCTTGGTCTTCGTGTTGAGCTCGATGTGCACTTCGAATCCGAGCACCGGCTCGAACAGCTCGAGTGCCTTGTCGAAGTCCATCAGTTCTGCCTTGGCCATCAGATGGCTCCTTCTGTCGCGGCGCGCATCTCGGTCTGGCTCAGGTCGGGTGCCCGGCTGATCAGGGTGTGACCCCACTTCTCCTCGAGCAGGCGCTCGAGGGTGGCACCGACCCCGTACAGGCGGGCGTCCGCGCGGGCGGGGGCCATGATCTGGATCCCGACGGGCAGGCCGTCTTCGGGCGCGAGCCCGATCGGGAGGCTCATGCCGGGGATGCCCGCGAGGTTCGCCGGGATCGTGGTGACGTCGTTCAGGTACATCGCCAGCGGGTCGTCGATCTTCTCGCCGAGCTTGAACGCCGTCGTCGGGGCCGAGGGGCTGACGAGCACGTCGACCTGGTCGAAGGCCGACGCGAAGTCGCTCTGGATCAGGGTGCGCACCTTCTGCGCGCTGCCGTAGTAGGCGTCGTAGTAGCCGGCAGAAAGCGCATAGGTGCCGAGGATGACGCGGCGCTTGACCTCCGGACCGAAGCCGGCCTCGCGAGTGGCGGCCATCACGTCTTCGACGGTGCCTCCCCCCACAGGGTTGACCCGCAGGCCGAATCGCACGGAGTCGAACTTCGCGAGGTTGCTCGACGCCTCGGCGGGCAGGATCAGGTAGTACGCGGCGACCGCGTACTCGAAGTTGGGTGCATCGACTTCGACGATCTCGGCGCCGGCTTCCGCGAGCACCTCGAGGCTCTCGTGGAAGCGCTGCGTCACGCCGTGCTGGAAGCCGGGAGCGTCGAGCTGTTTGACGACGCCGACACGGAGTCCCTTGAGGCTCTCGGCCTTCCGGCCGGCGAGGGCGGCGGCCGCGAAGCTGGGCCAGTCGTCGGTGAGGGAGGTGGAGTCGCGCGGGTCATGGCCGCCGATCACGTCGTGCAGGAGCGCTGCGTCGAGCACCGTACGGGAAACGGGGCCGACTTGGTCGAGGGACGAGGCCAGGGCGATCGCGCCATAGCGGGAGACGCCGCCGTAGGTGGGCTTGACGCCGACCGAGCCGGTGACGGCCGCGGGCTGGCGGATCGAGCCGCCGGTGTCGGAGCCGAGCGCGAGGGGCGCTTCGAAGGCCGCGACCGCCGCGGCCGAGCCACCGCCGGAGCCGCCGGGGATGCGCTCGAGGTCCCACGGGTTGTGGGTGGGTCCGTAGGCGGAGTGCTCGGTCGACGAGCCCATCGCGAACTCGTCCATGTTCGTCTTGCCGAGCGGGATGAGGTTCGCGGCGCGCAGTCGGGCGACCACCGTGGCGTCGTAGGGCGGCACCCAGCCCTCGAGGATCTTGCTGCCGGCCGTCGACGGCATGTCGATGGTGCAGAGCACGTCTTTGATCGCGACGGGCACGCCGGCGAGCGGGCCGAGCTTCTCGCCCGCCGCGCGCTTGGCGTCGACTGCCGCGGCGGTGTCGAGCGCCGCGTCGGAGACGTGGAGGAAGGCGTGCACGTCGCCGTCGACCGCGGCGATGCGGTCGAGGTGGGCGCGGGTGGCCTCGACCGACGACACCTCGCCCGAGGCGAGCTTGTCGGCGAGCGCGGAGGCGCTGAGTTCGATGAGTTCCATGGTTACTGCTCCTCTCCGAGAATGGCCGACACCTTGAAGCGGGAACCGTCGTGTTCCGGTGCCCCGGCGAGCGCCTGCGCCGCCGTGAGCGTCTCGCCCGCGACGTCGGGGCGGAAGACGTTGACGAGCGGGATCGGGTGGCTCGTCATGGGCACCTCGGGAGTGGCGACCTCGCTCACCTTGGCGACGTTGTCGAGGATCGCGCCGAGCTCGCCCGAGAGCGTCTCGATCTCTTCGGGCGTCAGGGCTATCCGCGCGAGATTCGCGAGGTGCGAGACGACGTCGGTCGTGATTTCAGACATGGGACTCCGTGCGATCGTGGTCGTTGCGGTGGGGAGAGCCGGATGCGGCTCGCTCGAAAGGTGTCTCCAGCTTAACCGGCCCGGCGGCCCAACGTTCCGCGACGGCCGTGCGTCCTGGGTGGTAGGACTAGCTTGCAGGAGGAACACCCATGCGCACGAGACCGGCACCCATCGCCGCCGCACTGCTCGCCGCCGCGCTCGTCGCGCTGACGGGCTGCGCCGCGGCGGGCGGCCCGGGCGGCCCGGGCGAACCGGCGCGCTCCGGCTCCGGGAGCGGCTCCGGCTCCGGCGACGCCGCCGGCCTGGTCGGCCCGGTCTGGGTGCTCGAGTCGATCGAGACCGCGGGCGCGTCCGACGGCGTGGCGGGTTCGCCGACGCTGCGCTTCGAGGAGGACGAACTCACCGGAACCGCCGGATGCCACGGCTTCACCAGCGGCTACACCCTCGGCGGCGACGGTGACGTCGGCGGCACCGCGTCCGTCACCCTCACCGGTCTCGACATCTCGCACTCGAACTGCCCGGCCGAGATCGGCGACCAGGAGACCGCGGTCTTCGACGTGCTGGGGCAGGGCTTCCGCGCGACGGTCGACGGCGACACGCTCACGGTCGAGCGGGCGGAAGGCGGCGGCAGCACGGCCCCGGAGGCCCGGCTGGTCTACCGGGCTGAGGGCGACGACGAGGAGGCGGACGTGGCAGCGATCGACGGGGAGTGGCGGCTCAGCAAGGCGAGCGATGCCGACGGCACGATGCGGCTCGGCGGGGTGCCGGTGACGCTCGCGGTCGACGGCACGGCGGTCGCCGGGCAGGCTCCGTGCAACGGCTACACCGCCGAGGCGACGGTGGCGGGCGACGCGTTCGCGGTCGGCGGCATCACGCAGACCCGGATGGCCTGCGTCGACGTCGCCCGCACGGACCTCGAGTCGAGGTATCTGCGGGCGCTCGCGCGGGTGGAGACCGCGCGGCTGGGCGACGGCCCGTCCGCGACGCTCACGTTGAGCGGCCCGGACGAGACCCTCGTCTTCAACCGCCTGGGGAAGAAGCAGCCCGACTAGCCGCGGGCGGCTACGGTCCGTCGCATCCGACCCCGTCCTGTCCCCCTTTCTGCCGACACGGACCCACCAGCGCCGTGAACGCTTCGTGAACAAAGCTCCCATCCCCCGTTCGGGGGTGCGCCGCATCCGTATCGTTGCCCCCGTCTTCAGCACAAGCCGGAGGATCCTCAACGACAGGGAGCAGAACATGCCCAACCTCAATGTGACGTACAGCGACATGCGCGACGCCTCCACCCGCCTGAACAACGGCCAGATGGACATCGAGTCGAAGCTCCGCGAGCTCAAGACCCTCGTCGACGGGCTCATCAGCGGCGGATACGTCACCGACCAGTCGTCGGTCGCGTTCGGCGCCTCGTACATGGAGTTCAACGACGGTGCCACGAAGACCATCCAGGGTCTCACCGGCATGAGCCAGTACCTCACCGCCGCCGCAGACGCGCTCGAGTCGACCGACTCCGAGCTCGCCCGCGCCCTCGCGAAGTAGCACCCGCCGACGCAGTTCGGCCTCGGGAGGGCGTGCCCCGCGCGCCCTCCCGCACCACGCACCACGCACCGACCCCGAACTCGACAGGAATCGCAGCCATGCCCGACCTCATCGTCACCTCCGCCGTGCTCGAGGAGTCGTCGGCGAAACTCACCGAGATCAAGCACGAGTTCGACACGGCGGGCGACCGGGTGAAGGAAGACGCCGACGTGTGGGGCCAGCGGGATGTCACGAACGCGATGAAGGACTTCGTGCACAACTGGGGCATCCACCGCGGCAAGATCTCCACCGCCGTCGGCGACCTGCAGAAGAAGGTGCACGACATGACCGAGACCTGGAAACAGACCGAGCAGACCCTCGCCGACGGGCTCACGACCGAGACGCAGTAGCGCCGCCCGCACGCCCGCACACCCCACCGTCGACCAGCCCGC
>Ga0247809_1000440_pt1 | contig 19480 bp, 19 predicted proteins | sample UWRJL104311B1_FD_180951 | JGI IMG/M metagenome (GOLD analysis project Ga0247809, IMG submission 180951) | Plant litter microbial communities from Arlington Agricultural Research Station in Wisconsin, United States - UWRJ-L104-311B-1 | ecosystem: Environmental > Terrestrial > Plant litter >...
GCGGATGGCCTGCGGCGTCATCGACTGCAGCCAGAGGCGCTTGACCGGCTTGCCGAGCGACGCGTACTGCCCGCTCTTGTTGCCGCCCGCGTACTGCTCGATCAGCCGGAAGATCAGCTCGCCCTCGCGGCCCGCGTCACAGGCGTTGATGAGCTGCGTCACGTCCTTGCGCTTGGCCTGCTTCACCACGGCGTTCAGGCGCGTCTTGGTCTTGTCGACCGGCTTCAGGTCGAAATAGGGCGGCACCACCGGCAGGTTGGCGAAGCTCCACTTGCCACGCTTCACATCGAACTCCTCCGGCGCCTGGATTTCCACCAGGTGGCCGACCGCGCTCGTCACGACGTACTGCTCGCTCTCGAAGTACTCGTCGTGCTTTTCGAACTTGCCGGCCGTGGGTGTGAGGGCGCGGACGATGTCCTGCGCCACCGACGGTTTCTCTGCAATTACCAAGGTCTTCGTCATCGGGAATCTCTCGTACAACGCCTGGGGCGTCTATCTACATACAATCTGCGGCTCTCGCGTGCGCACGCACGCGCATGTGTGCCTATTCAAACTATCAGACTTCGGCGATGCCTTCCAAAACCCCTTCGATTTCCGGCCGCCGCATTCAGACCCGCCGCTCCGGGGTGCACGGCAAAGGCGTGTTCGCCACGCAGGACATCGCAGAGGGCGAAACGCTCATCGAATACCTCGGCGAAGTCATCAGCTGGAAAGAAGCGCTGCGCCGCCATCCGCACGACCCGGCCCAGCCCAACCACACCTTCTACTTCCATATCGACGACAAGCGTGTGATCGACGGCAAGGTCGACGGCAACGCCGCCAAGTGGATCAACCATTCCTGCGAGCCGAACTGCGAGGCCGACGAAGTCGACGGCCGCATCTTCATCAAGGCGCTGCGTGCCATCCCGGCCGGAGAGGAACTCAATTACGACTACGGCCTGATCATCGACCTGCCGTACACGCCCGAACTGCTGGCCGAGTTCCCGTGCTGGTGCGGCTCGCCCCAGTGCCGCGGCACGCTGCTGTCGCCCAAGGAAGACGAGAAGAAGTCGGGCAAGGGGAAGAAGAAGGCCAAGGCGAAGAAAGCCGAAAAGAAGGCCGTAAAGAAGGCGGAGAAAAAAGCGGACAAGAAGGCCGAAGGAGCAGAAAAGTCCGACAAGAAGAAGCGCAAGAAAACCAAGGCTGCCGACTGATGCCGAGTCCCATGCACGACGCCTGGTTCGCCGACGAGATCACCGCCGCGGTGACGCCGCTGCTGCCGGGATTCGGCGTCGAGGTCGTCGCCGAGATCGACTCCACCAACACCGAGCTGATGCGTCGTGCGCGCCAGGGCATCACCGCGCCGGTGCTGCTCGTGGCCGAGCGCCAGACCGCCGGTCGTGGCCGCCTCGGCCGGCCGTGGGAGAGCGCGCAGCAGACTTCGCAGCCCGCCTCGCTGACCTTCTCGCTCGGTCTGCCGCTGGCGCCGAAGGACTGGTCGGGCCTGTCGCTGGCCGTGGGACTGAGCGTGGCAGAGAGCCTCGATCCGGCGTCGTCGGCCCCAGTGCGCTTGAAGTGGCCCAACGATCTGTGGGTGCACGATCGCAAGCTCGTCGGCATCCTGATCGAGACGGCCGTGCCGCAGGGCGATGCGACCCAGCGCTACGCGGTGATCGGCATCGGCGTGAACCTCGGGCCGCGCGAGGCCGACGGCCTGCGCACGCCGCCGGCGTGGGTGCACGAATGGCGGCCGGACGCGACGCCTGGTGCGTTGTTGCGCGAGCTGTTGCCGCCGCTGGTCGCCATGGTCCAGGCCTTCGCCGAGCGTGGCTTCGCACCTTTTGCCGAGCGCTTCGCGGCGCGCGACGCGCTGCGCGGGCGCGATGTTCAACTGAGCGACGGCACCGCGGGCCGTTGCGAGGGCGTCGGCTGGGGCGGCGAACTGCGCGTGCAGACGGCGGCCGGCATGCAGGCCATCACCAGCGCCGAAGTCAGCGTGCGGCCCGTCCGCGCGCCTGCCTGACCATGCGCGACACATGGCGCGTGATCGTGGTACTGCTGGTGCTGGCGAACCTGGGCTATTTCGCCTGGCGGCAGGGTGCCTTCAGCGCCTTCGGATTCCAGCCGGCTCGCTTCAGCGAAACCGAGCCGCATCGCGTGGATCTGCAGGTGCGGCCCGAACTGCTGCAGCTGCGACCGGCGCCGTAGCCCGGCTCATCCTTCCAGGTCGAAGCGCACGCTGAAGCGCGTGCCGGGTTGCGGCTGGTGTTCGCCATGCGCGTCTTCGAGCTGCACCGTCGCCCGGTGCTGCCGAGCGATCTCCCGCACGATCGGCAGCCCCAGGCCGGAGCCGTCGGCTTCGCTACCGAGCACGCGGTAGAAGGGCTCGAACACCAGTTCACGGTCGCTTTCGGCAATGCCGGGGCCGTTGTCTTCCACCTGGAGCAGCACCACCCGGCTGAACGGGTCGGCCAGCACGCGCGCGGTGATCACGCCGGGGCGCTCGGGCGTCGACGGCGTGTAGTTGAGCGCGTTGTCGACCAGGTTGCGCACCAGTTCCTTCAGCAGCGTCGGGTTGCCCTGCAGCACCACGCCGTGCGCGCCGGCTTCGGCGCCGTCGTAGCCGAGGTCGATGCGCTTCTCGATGGCGCGCGGCACCGCTTCGCGCACCACCTCGATGGTCAGGCGCGCCAGGTCGCAAGGCTGGCGCCCGAGCGTCGCGCTGCTGCCCTCGGCGCGCGCCAGCGAGAGCAGCTGGTTCACGGTGTGGGTGGCACGCACGCTGGCGCGGCCGATCTGCTTGAGCGACTGCTTCAGCTCCTCGGCGTTGGCGCCTTCGCGCTGCGCCAGGTCGGCCTGCATGCGCAGCCCGGCCAGCGGCGTCTTGAGCTGGTGCGCGGCGTCGGCCAGAAAGCGCTTCTGCGTGGCGATGGAGCCATGCAGCTTGTTGAGCAGCTCGTTCACCGACGAGACCAGCGGCACCACTTCAAGCGGCACCGACGATTCGTCGAGCGGGCTCAGGTCGTCGGGCCGCCGCTCGCGGATGCGCGCCTCGACCACCGACAACGGCTTGATGCCGCGCACCAGTGCCAGCCAGATCAGCAGCACCGCCAGCGGCAGGATGGCGAACTGCGGCAGCAGCACGCCCTTGATGATCTCGGTGGCAAGCACCGACTGCTTGCCGCGCGTCTCGGCCACCTGCACCAACGCCGGTGGTGCGTCGGACGTGGCGCCGGCGACCCACAGCGACGCGATGCGCACCGCCTTGCCGCGCATCGTCGCGTCGTGCAGGTACACGGTGCCAGGCGTCGGCATCTCGTCGGCATGGGGTGGCGGCACGTCGCGCTCGCCGCTCAGCAATCGGCCGCGGCCGTCGAGCACCTGGTAGTACACGACGTCGGTGTCGTCGCCGCGCAGGATGTCGCGCGCCGGCTGCGGCAGCGGAAACTGCAGGCGGCCGTCCTGCACCACCAGCAGCCGACCGAGCGTCTGCACGTTGTTTTCCAGCGCGCGGTCGAAGGGCGCGTTGGCGATGCCCTGCGCCACCAGCCAGGTGACGCCGATGCTCACGGGCACCAGCAGCAGCAGCGGCGTGAGCATCCAGTCGAGGATCTCCCCGAACAGCGAACGCTGCGCACGCTGAAAAAGTTTCAAGCTTGGATCTTCTCGAGGCAGTAGCCGAGCCCGCGCACGGTGGCGATGCGCACCGGCCCCTTCTCGATCTTCTTGCGCAGCCGGTGGATGTAGACCTCGATGGCGTTGATGCTGACTTCTTCGCCCCATTCGCAGAGGCGTTCGACCAGCTGGTCCTTGCTGACCAGCCTGCCGGCACGCTGCAGCAGCACTTCGAGCAGCCCCAGTTCCCGCGCGGAGAGGTCGATCATCTTGCCGTCGATGCTGGCCACGCGCCCGGCTTGGTCGTACACCAGCGGACCGTGCTTGATGGCGTTGCTGGTGCCGCCCATGCCGCGCCGCGTGAGGGCGCGCACGCGGGCTTCCAGTTCCTGCAGCGAGAAAGGCTTGGCCATGTAGTCGTCGGCACCATGGTCGAGGCCCTTGACGCGTTCCTCGACGCTGTCGGCCGCGGTCAGCACCAGCACCGGCAGCTGCGATCCGCGGGCGCGCAGGCGCTTGAGGATTTCGAGGCCGTGCATGTTGGGCAGGCCGAGATCGAGGATCAGCAGGTCGAACTCGCTGTTGGTCATCAGCGCCGCGTCGGCCTGCGAGCCGGTGGCCACACGGTCGACCGCCGCGCCCGAGGTGCGCAGGCTGCGCAGCAAGGCATCGGCCAAGACCTGGTCATCTTCTGCAATCAGGATCCGCATGAGACCTCCGGCTTGTGGGTGCGCGGTTCGCGCTGTGCTTGTCTCCGCGGCGGATTCTAGGCGTCGACGGTCGGCGCTCAGGTGCCTGCGTAGGCTTCCAATCCGATCGTCACCACGGTGGCGATCTCGTCGCCGACGCTCGCGCGGAATTCGTTTTCGGCCTGCGCGACGGCCTTGCGAAAAGCCTCCAGCCAGGCCAGCCCGTCGGCGGTGAACAGCACGCGGCGCGCCCGCGCGTCGAGCGGGTCCGGGCCGCGCGTCACCAAGCCCCAGGCTTCGCACTGGTCGACCAGTGTGCCCATCGCCTGCTTGCTCATGCCGGCACGCTCGGCCAGTTCGGTCAGGCGCGAGCCGCCGCGTGCCAGGTGCCGCGTGATGTGGATGTGCGCCGCGCTGATCTGCGCGCGGGCCGCAAGGTTGGACAGGGCCAGCGGCACGTCGGCGTCGTGCGCCATCAGCGCCAGCACGCGTTCGTCGAAGCGCCGCATCGCGTGGCCCAGCAGACGGCCCAGGTGTGTCTGGCGCCACTGGTCGGGGTCACTGGGAAACGCGCCGTAAGACATCGGGCGAATAGTAAAGCAAACTGACCATAAAACGGGTTTACTTCAAAATACCCGCCGCTACACTACTGTTCAAGCATCCAGGCTGTGGTTAAAAGCAGCAGGATGAGATCCCTACAACCTGTTGATATTCAAGGAGTTTTCATGGACGCACTCGTCAAGGGCAGCAGCATTTCGGTGGCCGGCAGCGAAAAGGCCAAGGCCCTGCAAGCCGCACTCGCACAAATCGAAAAGCAGTTCGGCAAGGGCACGATCATGCGTCTGGGCGAGGGCGAGGCACTGGAAGACGTGCAGGTCGTGTCGACCGGCTCGCTCGGCCTGGACATCGCGCTCGGCGTCGGTGGCCTGCCGCGCGGCCGCGTGATCGAAATCTACGGCCCTGAATCCTCTGGCAAGACCACCCTCACGCTGCAGGTCATCGCCCAGATGCAGAAGCAGGCCGGCACCTGCGCCTTCGTCGACGCCGAACACGCGCTCGACGTGCAATACGCCCAGAAGCTCGGCGTCAATCTGTCCGACCTGCTGATCAGCCAGCCCGACACGGGTGAGCAGGCCCTGGAAATCGTCGATTCGCTGGTGCGCTCGGGCGCCGTCGACCTGATCGTGGTCGACTCGGTCGCCGCGCTCACGCCGCGCGCCGAAATCGAAGGCGACATGGGCGATTCGCTGCCCGGCCTGCAGGCCCGCCTGATGAGCCAGGCGCTGCGCAAGCTGACCGCCAGCATCAAGAAGACCAACTGCATGGTCATCTTCATCAACCAGATCCGCATGAAGATCGGCGTGATGTTTGGCTCGCCCGAAACCACCACCGGCGGCAATGCGCTGAAGTTCTACGCCTCGGTGCGGCTGGACATCCGCCGCATCGGCACGATCAAGAAGGGCGAAGAAGCCATCGGCAACGAGACCAAGGTCAAAGTGGTCAAGAACAAGGTGAGCCCGCCTTTCAAGACGGCCGAGTTCGACATCCTGTTCGGCGAAGGCATCAGCCGCGAGGGCGAGATCATCGACATGGGCGTGACCGCCAAGATCGTCGACAAGTCGGGCGCCTGGTACGCCTACAACGGCGAGAAGATCGGTCAGGGCCGCGACAACGCCCGCGAATTCCTGCGCGAGAACCCGACGCTGTCGCGCGAGATCGAAAACAAGGTGCGCGATTCGCTGGGCATCCCGCTGCTCGCCGCCGATGCCGGCTCCGAAGATGCCAAGGCTGCGGCCAAGGCGGAAGCCAAAGCCGAAGCCAAGGCAGCCAAGCAACAGCAGGCCTGATCGCCGCCTGAAGTGAGAGTGCCCGCGCACCGTCGCGGGCGCTTTCGCGTCGACGCCACCGCATCCCATGGCTTTTTCTGCGCCCTCCCTCAAAGGCCGCGCGCTGCGTCTGCTGAGCCAGCGCGAGCATTCGCGCCCCGAACTCGAACGCAAGCTGGCGAAGTACGAAGAGGTCCCGGGCACGCTGGCGCTGGCACTCGACGAACTGGCCGCCAAGGATTTCATCAACGAGACGCGGGTGGTGCAGTCGGTGGTCAACCTGCGCGCGCCACGCATGGGCGCTGCGCGGGTGCGCCAGGAACTGCTGCACAAGGGCATCGCGCCCGAAGCCGTTGCAGAAGCCGTCGCAGCGCTGCGTGAGACGGAACTGGACCGGGCGCGCGAAGTCTGGGCGCGCCGCTTCGGCATGCCGGCAGTGGACATGAAGGAGCGCGCCCGACAGGTCCGGTTCCTGCTTGCCCGTGGCTTCAGCGGCGAAGTCGTCGGCAAGGTGCTGGGTTCGACCCGTCGGGCTTGAGGGCGCCACGCCCTGTCGCCAACGTTCTGCCGTTTAAATGACCAAAAATTTTCTTTCTGTCGTATATTTGTAATTCCATTTACTTCGACGGACGACAAGCGCTGCGCTGCGACAAGGGCATGACCCGAAGTTCTTCCTCAACCCCTGCCTCCACGGTGGCGCAACGCATCGCGCGGGAAATGCCGCGGCTGACGCGTTCCCACCGGCAGGTCGCCGACTTCGTGCTCACCCGTCCGCTGCAGGTCGCCACGCTGCCGATCGACGAATTGGCAGAAGCGGCAGGCGTGTCGGTGGCCACGGCCAACCGTTTCGCGCGGGCTTTGGGCTACGAGGGCTATGCCAGCTTCCGGGCCGAGCTCGTGCGGGGCTTCGAGCCCCTGATCGCGCCGGTCGAGCAGTTGCGCGGCAGCTTGGCGCAACCGACGACGGTCGCCGAGGTCTTCGCCAATGCACTGGCAGAGAGCCACCGAAACATCGAGGCGACCCGCCGCACCCTCGACCAGGGCGCCTGCGAGCTGGCGGTGCAGCACATCCTCGACGCCCGGACCGTGCACATCGTCGGTTTTGGAGCGAGCGCCTGGCTGGCAGGCCTGTTGCAGCACGGGCTCGATGCGTATTGCGCCGACCTCCGGCTGCTGCCGACGCCCAGCGGTGTCACGCACGCCGCGCGGCTGGTCGCTCGTGGCAACGACAAAGACCTGCTGATCGCCATCGCGTTCCCGCGCTATCTGACCGACACCATCGCCATCGCCGGGATCGCGCGCGCGCACGGCGTTCGGGTGCTGGTGCTGACGGACCGGCCGAGTTCGCCGCTCGCGCCGCTGGCGGACGTGGCGCTCTATGCGCAAACCGAAACCCGTTACCGCCCCAACTGCGACACCAGCGTGCTGGCGTTGATCGAGGCGCTGGTCAGCGCCGTCGCCTTGCGCACCCCCGGCGCCTTCCACCGGGCCAGCAGCGTCATGCAATCCGTGGCGCCCTGGCTGCACGGCGCACAAAGCCTGCGCGCTGAAGCGACGGCGAACGGCGGTGCGTTTGCCGCCACGCGCGTGACCTCTAAGAACAAGCAACCATGAACACCCCTCCTGTGATCGCCATCCACGGCGGAGCCGGCACCATCGCCGCCGCCGCGGCCGACGCCGCCAGCGCGGCGCCTTACCGGGCCGCATTGCACGACATCGTCTCTGCAGCGCAGGCCATGCTGCTGCGTGGCGGGTCCGCGCTCGATGCAGCCTGCCTGGCCGTCGAGATGCTGGAAGACTGTCCACTCTTCAACGCCGGGCACGGTGCCGTTTTCACGCACGACGAGACGCACGAACTCGACGCCGCGGTCATGAACGGCAGCGATCTGCGGGCGGGGGCCATCGCGGGCGTCAGCCGGGTTCGTCGCCCCATTCGCGCGGCGCGTGCGGTGATGGAAGACGGCAGCCACGTCCTGCTGGCCGGCACCGGCGCCGAGTTCTTCGCGCGCGAGCGCGGCCTGGAGATGGTCGACCCGTCGTACTTCTCGACCGAGGCTCGCCGCCAACAACTCCATCGGGCGCGCGCCAGCGACCGCGTCTCGCTGGACCACGACAGCGGGCCGCTGGCCGAGGGCACCAAGTTCGGCACCGTCGGTGCGGTCGCGCTCGACATGCACGGCCATCTCGCCGCAGCCACCTCCACCGGCGGCATGACCAACAAGCGCGTCGGCCGCATCGGCGACTCACCGCTGATCGGCGCAGGGACCTATGCCGACGACGCGACGGCGGCGGTGTCGTGCACCGGCAGCGGAGAGATGTTCATGCGCGCCGTTGCCGCCTACGACGTGTGCGCACGCATGCGCTACGCTGGCCAGACCTTGCAGCAGGCTACCGACGCGGTCGTGATGCAGACGCTCCCGCCCATGGGCGGACGCGGCGGGCTGATCGCCGTCGACCGGCTCGGCAACGTCTGCCTGCCCTTCAACACGGAAGGCATGTACCGGGCGCACGCCCGCGGCGCCGACGCGCCCCACACCGCCATCCATCGCTGAACAGGTCGCCATGTCCGTCGTACTTACCGATCCGCCACGCGCCGTCACAACGGCACCGGGGTCTTCGCCCACCTTGCCCGAAGGACAGGTCTTGGCGGTCGACGACCTCACCGTGCGCTTCTCGACTTCCGAGCGCGTCGTCGATGCGGTGCGTCATCTCTCGTTCCACGTCGAGCGCGGCGAAACGCTGGCCATCGTCGGCGAGTCGGGTTCGGGCAAGTCGGTGACTTCGCTGGCGCTGATGCGGCTGGTGGAATACGGCGGCGGCAAGATCATCGAAGGCCGCATGGCCTTCCGCCGCCGCAATGGCCAGGTGCTCGACCTGGCGCGTGCGCCCGACGCCACGATGCGCGGCATCCGCGGCGCCGACATCGCGATGATCTTCCAGGAGCCGATGACCTCGCTGAACCCGGTGTTCACCGCCGGCGACCAGATCGCCGAAGCCATCGCGATCCACCAGAACAAGGACCGCGCCGCCGCGCGCGCCGAGGCGCTTCGCATGCTCGAACTGGTGCGAATTCCGGAAGCGAAGAACGTGCTCGACCGCTTTCCGCACCAGCTGTCGGGCGGCATGCGCCAGCGCGTGATGATCGCGATGGCGCTGTCGTGCAAGCCGTCGCTGCTCATCGCCGACGAGCCGACCACGGCGCTCGACGTGACCATCCAGGCGCAGATCCTCCAGCTCATCCGCGAGCTGCAGACCGAGATGCAGATGGGCGTGCTCTTCATCACGCACGACATGGGCGTGGTGGCCGAGGTGGCCGACCGCGTGCTCGTGATGTACCGCGGCGACAAAGTCGAGGCCGACACCGCCACGCGCGTGTTCGCCGACCCACGTCATCCGTACACGCGCGCGCTGCTGTCCGCCGTGCCGCAGCTCGGCGCCATGCGCGGCACCGATCTGCCGGCCAAGTTCGAACTGTTGCGTGTCGATGGCGATGCGGCACCGGTGGCCACGGTGCCGCAGGACACCGTGCGCGCCGATCAGCCGCCCATCCTGCGCGTGAAGGACCTGGTCACGCGCTTCGACTTGCGCAGCGGCATCCTCGGCCGCGTCACGCGCCGCGTGCATGCGGTCGAGAAGCTGAGCTTCGACCTGCACGCGGGCGAGACGCTGGCGCTGGTCGGCGAATCGGGCTGCGGCAAGTCGACCACCGGCCGCTCGCTGCTGCGCCTGGTCGAGAGCCAGCGCGGCAGCATCGAGTTCAACGGCCGCAACATTCTCGAATTGCCCAAGAAGGACGTGCAGGCGCTGCGCCGCGACATCCAGTTCATCTTTCAGGACCCGTTCGCTTCGCTCGACCCGCGCGTGACGGTCGGCTACTCGATCATGGAGCCGCTGCTGGTGCACGGCATCGCCAAGGGCGACGAGGCACAGCAGCGCGTGCGCTGGCTGCTCGAGAAGGTCGGGCTGCCGGCCGACCACGCGCAACGCTATCCGCACGAGTTCTCCGGCGGCCAGCGGCAACGCATCGCCATCGCCCGCGCGCTCGCGCTCAACCCGAAGGTGGTGGTGGCCGATGAATCGGTGTCGGCGCTCGACGTGTCGATCCAGGCGCAGATCGTCAACCTGCTGCTCGACCTGCAGCGCGAGCTGGGCGTGGCCTTCCTCTTCATCTCGCACGACATGGCCGTGGTGGAACGCGTGAGCCACCGCGTGGCCGTGATGTACCTGGGCCAGATCGTCGAGATCGGCCCGCGCCGCGCCATCTTCGAGAACCCGCAGCACGACTACACCAAGCGCCTGATGGCCGCGGTGCCGGTGGCCGACCCGACGCGGCGCCACATCGGCCGCACGCTGCAGAAGGGCGAAATTCCGAGCCCGGTGCATCCGGTGGGCTACGAGCCCGACGTGCAGCCGCTGGTCGAAGTCGGCCCGGGACACTTCGTCGCGCGGCATCGGGTCGTTTGACCGTTTCGGTTTTTCTTTTCCATCATCGTCACCCACCGACTTCAAAGGAGTCTTCGCATGTTCAACCAACGCCTGTCCCGAACCGCAGCCGCGCTCGCCCTTGCCGGTGTCGCGCTTTCTGCGCACGCCGCCAAGGACGTGGTGGTCGCCGTGTATTCCAGCTTCACCACCACCGACCCCTATGACGCCAACGACACACTTTCGCAGGCCGTGGCCAAGTCGTTCTACCAAGGCCTCTACGGTTTCGACAAGGACATGAAGATGGTGCCGGTGCTCGCCACCGGTCACACCGTGAGTGCCGACGGCCTGGTCTACACCGTGAAGCTGCGCACCGGCGTCAAGTTCCACGACGGCACCGACTTCAACGCCGAAGCCGTGAAGGCGACCTTCGACCGCGTGACGAACCCGGACAACAAGCTCAAGCGCTACAACCTCTACAAGAACATCGCCAAGACCGAGGCCGTCGACGCGACCACGGTCAAGTTCACGCTCACCGAGCCCTTCTCGCCCTTCATCAACACGCTGGCGCACCCTTCGGGCGTGATCATCTCGCCGGCCGCACTGGCCAAGTACGGCAGCAAGGGCATCGCCCAGAACCCCGTCGGCACCGGCCCCTTCAAGTTCGTCGAATGGAAATCGACCGACTACCTGAAGGTCGCCAAGTTCGATGGCTACTGGCGCAAGGGCTACCCGAAGGTCGACTCGATCACCTGGCGCCCGGTGGTGGACAACAACACCCGCGCCGCGATGATGCAGACCAACGAAGCGCACTTCGCCTTCACGCTGCCGCCCGAATCGGTCGCGACCCTGCGCGCCAAGCCGAGCCTCGAAGTGACGGCCGCGCCGTCGATCATCCAGCGCTACATCTCGTTCAACACACAGCAGAAGCCGTTCGACAATCCGAAGGTGCGCGAAGCCATCAACTACGCGATCAACAAGGACGCATTGACGAAGGTGGCGTTCTCCGGCTTCGCGATTCCGGCCGAGGGCGTGTTGCCCAAGGGCGTCGACAACGCCATCAAGACCGGCCCCTGGCCGTACGACCCGGCCAAGGCCAAGGCGTTGCTGGCCGAAGCCGGCTATCCGAACGGCTTCGAGAGCACGCTGTGGTCGGCCTACAACCACACGACCGCGCAGAAGGTGATCCAGTTCGTGCAGCAGCAGCTGGGCCAGGTCGGCATCAAGGTGCAGGTGCAGGCGCTCGAAGCCGGCCAGCGCGTCGAACGCGTCGAGAGCGCACAAGACCCGGCGACCGCGCCGGTGCGCATGTACTACGTCGGCTGGTCGTCGTCGACCGGTGAAGCCGATTGGGCGCTGCGCCCGCTCCTGTCGTCGGAATCGTTCCCGCCGAAGCTCTTCAACACCGCCTACTACAAGAACGCCGAAGTCGACGCCGGCATCAAGAAGGCGCTGGTCACCACCGACGCGGCGGCCAAGGCCAAGATCTATGCCGACGTGCAGCAGCGCATTTGGAAGGACGCCCCATGGGCCTTTCTGGTGACGGAGCAGATGGTGTCGGTGCGTGCGCGCAACCTGAGCGGCTTCTACGTGATTCCCGACGGCAGCTTCAACTTCGACGAAGTCGAACTGAAGTAATCACGGCCACGCCGATCCGCGACGATGACTTCCTACATCCTCAAGCGCCTGCTGGGTCTGCTGCCGACGCTGCTCATCGTCGCGGTGCTGGTGTTCCTGTTCGTCCACATGCTGCCGGGCGATCCGGCGCGGCTCGCTGCAGGCGTCGACGCCAGTCCCGAGACGGTCGAACTGGTCCGCCAGGACCTGGGGCTCGACAAGTCGATGCCGCAGCAGTTCTTGAACTTCTTCGTGAACATCGTGCAGGGCGACTTCGGCCACTCGCTGCGCTCCAAGCGGCCGGTGTCGACCGAGATTGCCGAGCGCTTCATGCCCACGCTGTTGCTCACCCTCACCAGCATGGCCTGGGCGGTGGTCTTCGGCATGATCATCGGCATCGTGTCGGCGGTGTACCGCAACCAATGGCCCGACCGCATCGGCATGACGCTGGCGGTCTCGGGCATCTCCTTTCCCGCCTTTGCGCTGGGCATGCTGCTGATGCAGGTGTTCTCGGTGCAGCTTGGCTGGCTGCCGACGGTCGGCGCCGACTCATGGCGCCACTACGTCCTGCCCTCGCTCACGCTGGGGGCGGCCGTCGCGGCCGTGATGGCGCGCTTCACGCGCTCGTCCTTCATCGAGGTGATCCAGGAAGACTTCGTGCGCACTGCGCGTGCGAAGGGCGTGAGCGAGAAGTGGGTGGTGCTCAAGCACTGCCTGCGCAACGCGCTGATTCCGGTCGTCACCATGATGGGCCTGCAGTTCGGCTTTCTTCTCGGCGGCTCGATCGTGGTCGAGGCCGTCTTCAACTGGCCGGGGCTGGGACGTCTGCTGGTCGATGCGATCGAGATGCGCGATTACCCGGTCATCCAGACGCTCGTGCTGCTGTTCTCGCTGGAGTTCATCCTGATCAACCTGGTGGTCGACGTGCTTTACGGCTTCATCAATCCGACCATCCGCTACAAGTGAATCCCCGACCATGACGATTTCTTCCACGGTCGCTGCCGAAAACACGGTGCGCACGCCCTGGCGTGAGTTCTGGCGCAAGTTCCGCATGCAACACGTCGCCTTCGGTGCGTTGATCTTCGTCGTGCTGCTGGTTCTCGTCGCGGCGCTTGCACCGTGGATCGCGCCCTTCGACGCCGAGAATTTCTTCGACTACGACCGCATCAACCAGGGTCCGTCGGCGATGCACTGGTTCGGCGTCGACCCGCTGGGCCGCGACATCTTCAGCCGCATCCTGATGGGAACGCGCATCTCGCTGGCGGCGGGCTTTTTCTCCGTGGTGCTGGGCGCCATCATCGGCACCGTGTTCGGCCTGCTGGCGGGCTACTACGGCGGCTGGTGGGACCGCATCGTCATGCGCATCTCCGACGTGCTCTTCGCCTTTCCGGGCGTGCTGCTCGCGCTGGGCGTGGTGGCGATCTTGGGCAGCGGCATGGTCAACGTGGTGATCGCGGTGTCGGTGTTCAGCGTGCCGGCCTTCGCGCGCCTGGTGCGCGGCAACACGCTGGTGCTGAAGAACCTGACCTACATCGAGGCCACGCAGAGCATCGGCGCGAGCGACCGCACGATCCTGCTGCGGCACATCCTGCCGGGCACCATCTCGGCCATCGTCGTGTACTTCACGATGCGGCTGGGCACCTCGATCATCACGGCGGCGAGCCTGTCCTTCCTGGGCCTGGGCGCGCAGCCGCCAACGCCGGAGTGGGGCGCGATGCTCAACGAGGCGCGCGCGGACATGGTCAACGCGCCGCACGTGGCGCTGTTCCCGTCATTGGCGATCTTCTTCACGGTGCTGGCCTTCAACCTGCTGGGCGACGGCCTGCGCGACGCGCTCGATCCGAAGATCGATCGGCTGTAGGCATGGCGGTTCCGGTCCCGCGCATCGGCCGGCTGCCCTCGGGCGCGCGCGATGCGATCACCGACGTGGGGGGCGTCACCGTCGGCCATGCGACGCTCGATGCGGGCGACGTGCACACGGGCGTGACCGTCGTGCGGCCGCATGGCGGCGATCCGTACCTGCAGCGCGTACCGGCCGGCTTCACGGTGCTCAACGGCTTCGGCAAGAGCGTGGGGCTGATGCAGGTCGAAGAGCTCGGCGTGCTGGAGACGCCGATCGCGCTGACCAACACCTTCTCGGTGCCCGCCGTGGCTGCAGCGCAGATCCGTCAGTGCATGGCGGCCAACCCCGAGTGCGGCCGCGGCCTGCCGACGCTGAACCCGCTGGTCTTCGAGTGCAACGACGGCTTCCTCAACGACATCCAGCGCATGGCGGTCGGCGAGGCCGATTACCTGCGTGCCTGGTCGGCCGCGAGCGCCGACTTCGCGCAGGGTTCGGTCGGTGCGGGGCGCGGCATGACCAGCTTCGGCGTGAAGGGCGGCATCGGCAGTGCCTCGCGCCTGGCCGGCGCACACACCGTCGGCGCGCTGGTGCTGGCCAACTACGGCGTGCGCGACAACCTCGTGATCGCGGGGCATGCGGTCGGTGCGCCGGTGGCGGCGATGCCGGCCGAGCCCGAGAAGGGCTCGATCATCATCCTGATCGCCACCGATGCGCCGCTCGATGCACGTCAGCTGCGCCGCCTATCGCTGCGGGCCGGCGCGGGCCTCGCGCGCACCGGCTCGGTCTTCGGCCACGGCAGCGGCGACATCGCGTTGGCCTTTTCGACGGCCTACACCCTGCCGCAGCGGCCCATCGAGCCGATGCCGGCCGTGGCGATGCTGCACGACGCACTGCTCGACGGCCTGTTCCAGGCGGTGGCCGACAGCGTGGAGCAGGCCATCCTGCATGCGCTGTGGCGGGCGACGTCCTTCGTCGGGCGCGACGGCCACATGCGGCCTGCACTGGCCGACCTGCTGCGCGATGCGCAGCCGCATGCCTCCGCCGCCAGCGGCCTCTTCACAGTCGAACCCACATGAAAATCCTGATCTCCACCGACATCGAAGGCGTGGCCGGCGTCTACCACCCGCAGCAGACGCGATCGGGCAACGGCGAGTACGAACGCGCCCGCCGCTGGATGACCGACGAAGCCAACGCCGCCATCGCAGGCGCCTTCGACGGCGGTGCGACCGAGGTCTACGTCAACGACTCGCACGGCGATTTCCGCAACCTGCTGCCGGACGTACTGGACCCGCGCGCCCAGGCGATCCAGGGCAAGCCTCGCTACCTGAGCATGGTCGCCGGCGTGGAGCTCGGCATGGACGGCGTCTGCATGGTCGGCTACCACGCGCGCGCCCAGGGCGCCGGCATCCTCGCGCACACCATCAACAGCTTCGCCTTCGCGGCCATCGAGTTCGACGGCCAACCGATGAGCGAAGCCGGGATCTACGGTGCGCTCGCGGGCGAATACGGCGCGCCAGTGCTGATGGCGAGTGGCGACGACCTCTTCATCGCGGAGAACCACCCGCTGTTCCCGCAAGCGACCTTCGTGCAGACCAAGCGCGCGACAGGGCAGACCAGTGGCATCTCGCTGTCGCCGGCGCAGTCGTGCGCGGCGATCCGGGCGGGCGTCGTTTCTGCGCTGGACAACCGGGCGTCCGTCGCGCCGTTGGTGTGGCCGACGCCCCTGACCGTCACGCTGTGCACGCAGACGCCTGCATTGGCCGACCTGTTCGGCCAGTGGCCCGCGTTCGAGCGGATTGCACCGACGGCGCTGCGCTTTGGCGCCCCGACGGTCGAGGCGGCGGTGCGCATGCTGAATTGCTGCTCGGCAATGTCGGCAATGCTGCGCTGACCGGGTGGGCGGCGTGCAAGCCCGCTTCCGACCTGCACCCTGCATCAGGCCGCGCGCATCCCCCGCTGCATGGCGTCCGCCAGCAGCGCCCCGGCGCCGTCCCAGAAAATCTGGATGCCCAGGCACAACAGGATGAAGGCCGACAGCCGCAGGAAGATGACCGTGCCGGTCTCGCCCAGCGGTCGCAGCAAATTCTGCGCGTAGCGGTAGCACAGCAACACCACGACGGCGACCAGGCCCAATCCCACGACGGCGCCGCCGCTGCGCGCCGCGCTCAATGCGAGCGAGGGGTCGGCCAGACTGACGCCGACCGTGATCGTGGCGGCCAGCGTGCCCGGACCGCAGGTGATGGGAAACGACAGTGGATAGAACGCCGTCTTGTTGACCATCTCGGGCGTGTAGACCTCGGCCAATCGGGCGGTGCGCGCGGTGTCGCTGCTCTCCGCACTCAACAGGCGCCACCCGATGTTCACCACCAGCAGGCCACCCGCGACGCGCACGATGTCGAGCGAGAGACCGAAGAAGTCGAGCACGAAGGAGCCCACCAGCGTGCAGCCGAGCATCAGCAGAAACACATTGCGTGCGATGCGCCGCGCGAGTTCGCGCCGCGTGGCTTCCGATGCACCTTCGGTCAGCGACAGGAAGATCGTCGCCGTGCTGGGCGGGTTGATGATGGGCAGCAAAGTCGCCACCACCAGCAAGGCACTTTTGCCGAAAGCCAGCAGATAGCTGGCCAGATTCAATTCCATCCGAAGATGCGCCGATGTCGCACTCAGAGCCCGAGCATCAGCTTGAGGTTCTGCACCGCGGCGCCGCTGGCGCCCTTGCCCAGGTTGTCGAGGCGGGCGATGACGACGGCATGGCGGTGGTCCTCGTTCGGGAACACGCGCAATTCCAGCTGGTTGGTGTCGTTGAGCGCCGTGGGCTCGAGTTTGCCGTCGGTGGTGGGCGGCAGCACCTTCACGAACCCGTCGGGCGTGTTGCTGCGGGCGTAGTGTGCGGTCAATGCATCGTGCAGATCGGCCGCCTTGGGCTGGCCCGGCAGGTCGTCGAGATGCAGCGGCAGCTGCACCAGCATGCCCTGCTTGAAGTTGCCGACCGACGGGATGAACACCGGGCGGCGCGTGAGGCCGGTGAACTTCATGATCTCGGGGATGTGCTTGTGCTTGAGGCCCAGCGCGTAGGTCTCGAAAGGCGCGGCCTCGCCCTGTTCGTACGCCTCGATCATGGCCCGGCCACCGCCGGAGTAGCCGCTGACCGAGGGCAGCGCGATCGGGAAGTCGGCGGGCAGCAAGCCGGCGTCGACCAATGGACGCACGATGGCGATGGCGCCTGTGGCGTAGCAGCCCGGGTTGCCGACGCGCGTGGCCTTCGCCACGGCCTGCCAGTGGCCTTCGGTCAATTCGGGGAAGCCGAACACCCAGTCGGCGTGCGTACGGTGGGCGGTCGACGCATCGATGATCTTGGGCTTCTTGCCCGGCAACCGGTCGATCAGCGCCACCGATTCGATCGCGGCATCGTCGTGCAGGCAGAGGATGACGAGGTCGACGCCCGCCATCAGGTCGCGCTTGGCATTGGCGTCCTTGCGCAACGCGGGATCGATGCTCACGATTTCGATGCCCGGCATCGTCGCGAGACGTTCGCGGATCTGGAGGCCGGTGGTGCCGGCTTCGCCGTCGATGAAGACCTTGGCCATGGTGTTTGTACCGAGAAAGGGGCTACGTGATGACCGCAGGCAGAGGCTCGCCTTTGGTGCGGCGCACCATGATACAGTCGCCTGTTGTTCGCCGCCCCCGCCCTGCAGGACGCCGTGGCCCGTGAACAACAGCCACATCCCTCTCCAGTTTTCAACCTCCGTTCCGAGAGACACCTCATGAAGATTCACGAGTACCAAGGCAAGGAAATTCTTGCCAAGTTCGGCGTGCCCGTGCCGCGCGGCATTCCGGCATACACGGTCCAGGAGGCGGTCGAGGCCGCCCAGAAGCTTGGCGGCCCCGTGTGGGTGGTCAAGGCCCAGATTCACGCGGGTGGCCGCGGCAAGGGCGGCGGCGTCAAGGTCGCCAAGACCATCGAAGACGTCAAGCGCATCGCCGGCGAGATCCTCGGCATGCAGCTCGTCACGCACCAGACCGGCCCCGAAGGCCAGAAGGTGCGTCGCCTCTACATCGAAGACGGCGCCGACATCAACAAGGAATACTACGTCTCTGCCGTGACCGACCGCGCCACGCAGAAGATCGCTTTCATCGCGTCGAGCGAAGGCGGCATGGACATCGAAGAAGTGGCGCATTCGTCGCCCGAGAAGATCATCACTGTCTTCGCCGATCCCAAGGAAGGCCTGACCGACGCGCAAGCCAAGGAAATCTCCGACGGCATCGGCATGCCGGCCGATTCGACCGCACAGACCATCGACATTCTCAAGAAGCTCTACACCTGCTACATGGAGACGGACGCCTCGCTGGTCGAGATCAACCCGCTCAACCGTGACAGCAAGGGCAACGTGATGGCGCTCGACGCCAAGTTCAACTTCGACCCGAACGCGCTGTTCCGCCACCCCGAACTCGTCGCCCTGCGCGACCTCGACGAAGAAGACGCGGCCGAAGTCGAAGCCTCGAAGTTCGATCTCGCCTACATCTCTCTCGACGGCAATATCGGCTGCCTGGTGAACGGCGCCGGCCTGGCCATGGCCACCATGGACACCATCAAGCTGTTCGGCGGCGAGCCGGCCAACTTCCTGGACGTGGGCGGCGGTGCCACCCCCGAGAAGGTGACCGAAGCCTTCAAGATCATGCTGAAGAACAAGAACGTGGAAGCCATCCTCGTGAACATCTTCGGCGGCATCATGAAGTGCGACACCATCGCCACCGGCGTGATCGCAGCCTGCAAGGCCGTGAACCTCTCCGTGCCGCTGGTCGTGCGCATGAAGGGCACGAACGAAGTCGAAGGCAAGAAGCTGCTGGCCGATTCGGGCCTGCCCATCATCAGCGCCGACACGATGGCCGACGCGGCTCAAAAAGTGGTTGCGGCAGTCGCCAAGTAAGGAACAAGTCATGTCGATCTACATCAACAAAGACACCAAGGTCATCACCCAAGGCATCACCGGCAAGACCGGTCAGTTCCACACGGAAAAGTGCCAGGAATACGCGAACGGCAAGAACGCCTTCGTCGCCGGTGTGAACCCGAAGAAGGCCGGCGAGTCGATCTTCGGCATCCCCATCTTCGGTTCCGTCAAGGAAGCCGCATCGCAGACCGGCGCGACCGTGTCGGTGATCTACGTGCCGCCTCCGGGCGCCGCTGCCGCCATCTGGGAAGCCGTCGAAGCCGACCTGGACATGGCCATCTGCATCACCGAAGGCATTCCGGTCAAGGACATGCTCGAAGTGCGCAACAAGATGAAGGCCAAGGAAGCCGCCGGCGGCAAGAAGACGCTACTCCTCGGCCCGAACTGCCCCGGCCTGATCACGCCCGACGAAATCAAGATCGGCATCATGCCCGGCCACATCCACCGCAAGGGCCGCATCGGCGTGGTCTCGCGCTCGGGCACGCTGACGTACGAAGCCGTGGCTCAGCTGACCGAAATCGGCCTTGGCCAATCGTCGGC
>Ga0247809_1000441_pt1 | contig 19456 bp, 12 predicted proteins | sample UWRJL104311B1_FD_180951 | JGI IMG/M metagenome (GOLD analysis project Ga0247809, IMG submission 180951) | Plant litter microbial communities from Arlington Agricultural Research Station in Wisconsin, United States - UWRJ-L104-311B-1 | ecosystem: Environmental > Terrestrial > Plant litter >...
GTGCAAATACAAGCGAGTGATCTTTTACACGCTGCCGCTGGTATTGCGGGAACGCCCGACTTTGTTCAGCAGCATTGTTGATGTTTACCTGCCCTTGGCGAACAAATTTGCCGATGAAGGCTGGGAGTGCGTTTTCGTCGGTTCCAATGAGCTGAAGAACGAGTACCCGGACTTCAAACACGCCTGGATCAGTCCGGCTTCCTACGACTGTGATTATCCTGAGGTCGGGAATCCCGACTGGCTGAGTGACTGGAAGTGTCTGCTGAACAAACAGCCGTTGGCGTTTCACGATCAGTTTGTTGCTTCACTGATCGATGATGTCGAACCGGATCTGGTGTTCTGCTGGAACTACGATGGCAGTCTCGAAACGGCGTGTGTGGCCAAAGACATTCCATTGCTATTCAATGAACTGGGCATGTTGCGAGCGCCCAATCCGATGGCTTACTACTCGGACAGCCGTGGTGTAAACGTGCGCAGCGGCTTCAGCGCTGAATTTTTCGAGTATCAGCAGCAGTTCGCCGAGATGCCGGAGGAGGTGGCCTTGGCAAACCTGGCGCAGATGGAAGAAAGTTATCGCTTCCAGGGCGCCGGTCGAGTCCCGACCGTGCTGATCCTGCTCCAGGTTCAAGACGACTCCAATATCATCATGGGGTCCCCGTTCGCCAGCATGGCCGAGTACGTTCGACATGTACTCGCAGTGGTTGAGGGCGCTCCATACACGGTGATCGTAAAACCCCATCCACTGGATGAGGTTCCGGATCTTCCAGAGCACGTCCAGGTGGCTGGCAAGGAAGACAGCATCACGGATCTGATTGCCAGCGCCGATGTGGTGTTCACGATTAACTCCTCTGCGGGTTTCGAAGCCGCTTTGGCCGGTAAAACCGTCTATGCCTTGGGCAGGGCACCCTACAGCGGCACGGGGTTGACCATTGACGTCGAGCAGCTGCAGGACCTCGCGGCATTGTGGAAAGCGCATGGGGCTGTGGCCCCTTGCACCAGAGCGCTGCGGGCACAGATTCTGAATTTCGCGCAGTCACGCTACTTTTTGAGTGAGGCGCAATTCCATGAGCCATCGGCGCACCTTGGCCGATTCGCGCGAACGTTCACCGCCGATCCGGCGAGAAACGCGTTTGATCCGGATCTTGAAAGTTTCCGCCAACAGTCCTATATCCGCTGGCTCGAAGAGAAAGCCCAGGAAGCCCAAAGCGATCTTACAACGCTCAATGAAACGTATCTGGCCAACAGAGGCGAACTGGCAAGTGTGAGGGAAGATTTGCTTTTGACGAAGGATCAACTTTCAGTCATGGATGACAAGTTCAGTGCAGTGCTGGACGATAGACGCGTTCAAGATAACGAAAATTTGGTACAGATAGAAAAACTGCTTTTGCAGGCGGAACAGCTTACTCAGCAAATTGAAGTGTGCAAATCGGAAATTGAAGTACTCAAGCATGATCTCGATAACGTTTTTATTTCGAAGTCCTGGCAAATTACCCGGCCATTTCGCGGTGTCCGGCGCGTGCTCCTGCACTGCTACTGGAAACTTCGTAGTCTGCTCCTGCGCAGCTACTGGAAACTTCGAAGTCTGCTCCTGCGCTGCTACTGGGAATTTCGAAGCCTGCTCTTGCGCGGCTACTGGAAACTTCGAAGCCTGCTCACGAATCCTCGCGCCGTGTTGCGACCGGTATACCAGAAGCTACCATTTCTGATCGGTGTGCGTATGCGCTTGAGGCACTTCGTGATAAAGGCGCAAGCGAACGTGATGCGGGTTATCAACTCCAAGAACAATCTGAAGGCTTTGCAGGTTATTGCCGATCGGCGTTTTGGCTATTCACAGAATTTACCGTTGTTCGATGTGCAGCCGGTCATCGATGTCTCGATAGTTACCTACAATAGCGGCAAGTGGGTCGATGGGTTCTTTGCGTCCCTGAAGGCACAGGACTATCCACTGCAACAACTGAATCTGTGTTTCGTCGATAATGGCTCCAAAGACAGTACCGTTGAAGACTTGCTTCGCTGGAAAGCGCAGTTAGGCACTGAGGTCGCAGGTTTTGAGGTCATTCAGGGCGAGAACGTAGGTTTTGGTCTGGGGCACGACAGGGCGATCAAGACCGGGCAATCGGAATTTATTCTGATCAGTAACATCGACATCGTCTTTGCGCGCGACTCTCTTGCCAAAGTGGTGGCGTCGGCTCATGCGGATACTTCGGCAGCCGTCGCGTCCTGGGAGTTGCGTCAGGCGCCATATGAACATCCCAAACATTATGATCCGGTGACCCAGGAAACCAACTGGTCCTCCCATGCCTGCATTCTGATTCGACGTTCGGCGTACGCCAAAGTAGGCGGATACGAGCACGAAATCTTCATGTATGGCGAGGATGTCGAGTTGTCATACCGGTTCCGTTCGTACGGCTATCAGTTGAAGTACTGTCCGTCAGCGGTGGTCTATCACTACACCTATGAGCATGAAAACCACGTCAAGCCAATCCAGTTTGCCGGCAGCACGCTGGCAAATGCCTACTTGCGCCTGCGCTATGGCGATATCAGCGACAAGTTCGGTGCGCTGATACTGCAAAGTGCCCTGTTGTTCCGACCCGAGGTGTACGCAGGTGCACGCCGCGATCTGATTTCCAACATTCGCAAGATTGTCCGTAAGTTTCCGCATTTCCTCTCGGGCAAGGGCACCACCAAGGACATCTGCTTTCCATTCCGCGGGTTCGATTACGAGATGACCCGCGATGGTGCCTTCTGGACAGTGGGTGAACCGCTGGCAGAACTGCCGCTAGTGACGATCGTTACCCGTACTTACCGCAACCGGAATGAGTTCCTGCGCCAGGCGATCATGTCTGTTCTTAACCAGACTTATCCGAATGTGGAATTGGTTGTGGTGGAAGATGGCGGCGAGACGATGAAAGATTTAGTGGCAGAGTTCCAGCACCCGGCAGGTCGCCCGATCCGTTTCTACGGCATGGACAAAGTTGGGCGTTCGGTAACAGGGAACTATGGTCTTGAAATGGCCAAGGGCACTTACTGTATGTTCCTGGACGATGACGATTTGTTGTTTTCCGATCACGTGGAAGTGCTGGTGGCGGCATTAGCCAAAAACAAGGAGTCGGTGGCTGCATATTCGCTAGCCATGGAAGTTGGCACAATCACGACAGTCGATGGTCGCTACACTGAGGTCAGTCATGAGACTCCGTCATACTACAAGCATGAGTATGACTATGACGTTCTGCTCGACCACAACTTCATCCCGATTCAGTCGTTGCTCTTTGAGCGGGCTCTCTACTTGGAGCGTGGCGGGTTCGAGACGGACATGAGCCACCTTGAGGACTGGAACCTGTGGCTGAGATACGGTTACGGCAACACGTTCACTTATGTCGCAAAGACCACTTCGCTGTTCCGCACGCCGGCTGACCCGAATGTCCGTCTGGAGCGGCACAAGTCATTGCACGAGGCTTATGACCTCGCCAAAGATCGGGCGGCCAAATCCTGCGAGGCTTACAGTGCTTCAAGCCTGTAAATAGCCGAAACTGGTCAGTAACAGAACAAGAGCCATGGTATGACATGGCTCTTGCACTGCTTTTTTCGGGAGCTCTAGAAGCCCTGAAATATCAAAGCCGATTTGATTGTTGAACTCTTGGCGAGTTCATTTAACAAGTCTGCTTTTTTGTGCGCGGTTTGCTGTAGCTCCCCCTTTATAAAAAGGTTTTGTGGTCGCTAAAGCTTTGGCTGGCTTGCTTCAGTGAAGACGAACTTGCTCAGTATGTGCCTTTGGCTCAAGCGCCTTGAGTCCGCGCGTTTTAAAACCTCTCCCGATCTCACGTATGAAGACATTGTCTTAAGTGTTCAGGAACTCATCGGGCTACGCGACGGTTTTGATCTGTGGCGCAACCGTCCGTATCAGGTTTTGACACCGCGATTCGAGGCCATATTCCGCGGCATGATTTCCATGCCCCACCAACCTCCTGACGACCCGGCTGTGCTCAAGCAATTGATTGCTCAGATGCAGTCGAAAGTCGCTCATCTCGAAGAACAACCTGCGCTGTTGCGTCAGCGCCTGTTCGGTTGCAAATCGGAGCAAGCAGTTGATCGGGCAACGCCCCAATTGGCTCTTTTCCAACGAGGCCGAAAGAGTTTGTGCAGCCGCTGCTGAATCAACTGATGAAGAAGTTGTTGCGCCGATCAAACGTCGCGGCAAACGCCAGCCGCTACCGGCTGATTTGCCCCGTATCGAAGTCATCCACGAACTCCCCGAGCATGAACTGACCTGCACCTGTGGCTGAGATAACAACGCTGCCAAGAGGGCCATACGGTCCTTCGTCATCGGCAAGAACTAGCTGTTTAGCGACACTCCCAACGGGGCGAGGGCGAGTGCTCAACTTTACAGTTTGTTCGAGACGGCCAAAGCCAACGGGCAGGAGCCCTATGCAAGGCTGTACCAGCACTGGAGCGTTTGCCGCAGGCCTCGTCAGTAAAAGACTACGAAGCCTTGCTGCCGTGGAGATGCTCGTCAGAGATGCCACGGTAAATATAAAGCCCACTTCTTAGAAGGTGGGATTTATGGATCGCAGACGATTGGTTGCGTGCAAGGTGGTGAGGCTGGACGCTAACAATCCATCGACGGCCTCGCCGCTCTGGTCGAGCTTGCCGGATCAGCAAGCCTTCCTTGCACAAGGCGAACGGGAGCGCCTCATCCAGCGCGAACGACAACGGGACAAAGGCCCGTAAAGACTTACCTGCTAGGTAACAAACTCGTAGTAGATCCGGCCTCGCGTCTCGCTGAACTGAAGGTCTCTGCGGCGCCGCACGGTGCCGACTTGGGTCGATTTGTTGGTGGGGGTTTGCTATGTTTTTTCTGTATGGCAGTTCCTTTACTCCGTACAATGTGTAAGCCAGTTCATCCAACGGAGTAGGTCAGATTGGTACGAGGGAATATGGGAAAACTACGCGAATTTTTGTTGGCGTTGCCGCGCCGGCAGAAGCGATTGATTCAGGTGCTGACGGATGTCGTCCTTGTTTGGGCCGCGCTGTGGATGGCGTTTATTGTGCGCCTTGGCGTCGAGGAATTGTTCAGCCCTATAAAGGTGCATCTGTGGCTGTTCATTTGCGCCCCTGTCGTGGCTATTCCCCTGTTCACTCGCTTCGGCATGTACCGTGCGGTAATGCGCTATTTTGGCAATGACGCACTCGTCGCTATCATTAAAGCGGTGAGTTTGTCCTCTCTCATCCTGGCGTTGGTGGTCTATTGGTACAGCAATCATCAGGCTGTCGTCCCTCGCTCGATCATCTTCAACTATTGGTGGCTAAGCCTCGTCATCATCGGTGGACTGCGTTTGTGCATGCGCCAGTATTTCATGGGCGACTGGTTCAATGCGGCACAGCGCGTCCCTTTTACCAATCGGGAAGACGGGTTGAAGAGGGTTGCCATTTATGGCGCCGGTGTGGCGGGAAATCAGTTGGTTGCCGCATTGCGCATGGGGCGGGTGATGCGACCTGTTGCGTTTATTGATGATGACTCAAGCATCGCCGATCGCGCAATTTCCGGCCTCCAGGTGTACAAGCCCAAGCATATACAACAGATGATTGACGTCACCGGGGCGCAGGAAATTCTCCTTGCCCTTCCGTCATCTACTCGCGCAAGACGTAGGGAAATTCTGCATTTACTGGAGGGTTTTCCGTTACATGTGCGCAGCGTACCTAATTTCACCGATCTGGCCAGCGGTCGTGTGAAGGTCGAGGACATTCAGGAAGTTGATATCGCGGACTTGCTGGGGCGCGATTCGGTGCCGGCGCAACCTGACTTGCTGAAACGCTGTGTCACGGATAAGACAGTCATGGTCACCGGGGCGGGAGGGTCGATTGGTTCTGAGCTCTGTCGACAAATTTTTTCGTTGGGGCCAAAAACACTTCTGTTGTTCGAACACAGCGAATTCAACCTTTACAACATTCTCTCTGAGTTGGAATCGCGCGGCGTTCGTGAGTCAGTATCGATCAAATTGCTGCCAATCCTCGGTTCCATCCGTCACCAAGAGAAACTCCTCGATGTCATGAGAACCTGGAGCGTGGACACCGTCTACCATGCTGCCGCTTACAAGCATGTCCCGATGGTTGAGCACAACATCGCCGAAGGCGTGCTGAATAATGTGATCGGTACGCTTAACACGGCCCAAGCGGCATTGCAGTCAGGCGTTTCCAACTTTGTACTTATTTCCACTGACAAGGCTGTTCGTCCGACCAATGTGATGGGAAGCACCAAGCGTCTCGCCGAATTGACCCTTCAAGCCCTGAGCCGCGAAATTGCACCTGTCTTGTTCGGCGACAAGGCCAAAGTGTCACGCGTTAACAAAACCCGTTTCTCCATGGTTCGTTTCGGCAATGTACTGGGCTCGTCGGGTTCGGTCATTCCGCTGTTCCACCGCCAGATCAAATCTGGTGGCCCGCTGACGGTAACCCACCCCAAAATCACCCGCTATTTCATGACCATCCCCGAGGCCGCGCAATTGGTGATCCAGGCTGGCTCTATGGGGCAGGGGGGGGATGTGTTCGTACTCGACATGGGCGAGCCGGTTAAGATTGTCGAGCTGGCAGAGAAAATGATTCACCTTTCTGGTTTGAGTGTTCGTTCGGAGAAAAATCCGCAAGGCGATATCTCCATAGAATTCACCGGCCTTCGTCCGGGAGAGAAGCTCTATGAGGAGTTATTGATCGGTGACAATGTAGCGGCCACACAGCATCCAATGATCATGAGCGCTAACGAGGACCATCTACCCTGGGATCTCCTCAAGACCCGTTTGACGGAGCTTCTCCAGGCCGTCGAGCAGGACGACTATTCCCGTGTCCGTCAACTCCTGCGCGAAACCGTCAGTGGCTATACGCCCGACGGCGAGATCGTCGACTGGATATACCAGCAGCACCGCCTCGAACCCTGATTGTTTCACATCCCGTAACAGACACACTTTTGACAGTTCCGCCCCATCGCCTAAATTTGGAGAGCAGCTTCGGAAAGCTGCTTTCTAAAACGATGTTATGGAGCTTCAATTATGCGTACTGGCTATTTTTACTCTCTGGTTTTTGCCCTGCTCACCAGCGCTTCTGTTGCCACAATCGCTGCACCTGCGGCGAAACCCGAAGTAAGCAACGCACCTCTGGTGCTGGAAGTTTCCCCTAAGGCGCAGTCTGGTAAAGTCGATCTGAATGAGGCCGATGCCCCGACGCTACAGCGCGAGCTGTCCGGCATCGGCGAGGCCAAGGCTAAATCGATTGTTGCTTATCGTGAGAGTAATGGGCCATTTTCATCCGTGGACGAACTGCTGGAAGTAAAGGGGATAGGTAAAGCGATTCTGGACAAGAATCGCGAGAGGCTTCAGGTGAAATAATTTTGTAGCTCAACGCCAGAGGCCGGTCATTGACCGGCCTTTTTTTGGGTTCTTCACGGAATCCCGGGAACACAGATACAAGAACGCCGATTTGACTGATGAGCAGCGGCCAGCGTCAAGTCGAAGATAGGCGTGTACACACGCTGATCCGTCGCTATCTCGAAGCGAGAACAATGTCAGACGCACTGGTCAGCCGACGGTAGGAAAGAGATGTCCCAAGGCGAGCTGCAGGATGAGCTGGCATCAACTGGCGAGAGTAAAAGTAGACAATGAGTCGGGATCGCTTGCGCTGCCGACTTCGAAGGCTGCTATCTGGCCGCATGAGTTTGAAATGAGTGGTCGCATAAATGTTGACTGGATGTCCGAGTGGCCTAGAGTCTGCTGCTGGGCAGCAGTTGGAAATAAGGCTGGCTCGAGTGCTCATCACTGATCAGTTATCGGGGTATTGCAAACTCGTTTCGTACAGTACTAGAGATTATCGTTGTATATTTTATTATATTAATCAATGACTTGAATCGAAGTGGCAACAGGTCCTAGACAAAAAATATCTCTTGATGAAAAATGCAATTTCTAGTTTTAAGTAGGTTCTGAAAAAAACTTCTCGAACAGGTGAAATACCCGTCTAACATGAACTGGGTGAGTGCAATCGAGATGGATCTGGTCGTGATTTGGTAGGACTTGGTTGCTTGGATCGAATCGTAGTACTGAGCGGGTGAAGGTGGTCTTCCAGCATTTCGAATGATGGCAATGTTGCTGGACCAGTTGATGCAAAATTAGTTCGATTACGGAGCTTCGAGGATGGAGGCAGCGCACTACGAAACGACGATCCTGCGCCAGTTTTCAGGGCTATATCTGGATTCCACAAGTTCCGGAGTCTGCTGGAAAAGCAAGAGTTTACGGACCGGCATTTGGATGTCGTCAACGGTTCTCTGGGGATGTACATTAATGTTTCGTCGCGATACGGTGGTCGATGGGACGATCATTCATGCGCTGAGCTCCACCAAGGACAAGGACGCTTACCGAAACGCATCAGACGAAGTGAAAGACTTTGAGTTGCATTCTTTTGAACCTGCCGCTTTGAGTTGACAAATATTGCGAACTGAAATTATGTGATATTCCGCAGAGGAGTACAGCGTGACATTCATTCCAGTTATTATTTGTGGCGGTGCAGGCAGCCGTCTCTGGCCTGTTTCACGCTCAGCGCATCCCAAGCCTTTTATCGAATTGCCAGATGGTGGCAATTTGATTCGAAAAACATATAGTCGCTCTCTGGCTCTAAATGACGTTGCTGAAGTATTGACGATCACAAACCGTGATCTCTATTTCAAAACCCTCGATGAATACGGAGCAACTGCACCGAACTTCACTAATCTTAGCTTCGTCCTTGAACCTTTTGGCCGCAATACCGCCGCGGCAGTCGCGTTGGCGGCGCAAGAAGTGTCCCGAACTCACGGTCTTGACGCCATTATGCTGGTGCTGCCGGCGGATCATCTGATCGACGATCAGGTCGCGTTTGCTGCCGCAGTAGAATCTGCTTCACAACTGGCCAAAGAAGGCTGGCTGGTGACCTTCGGCGTGAAGCCTGAATACCCGGAAACGGGCTATGGCTACATTCAAAAAAATTCCGATGAACCGTTGGGCAGTGGCTTCAAAGTAAAGCGCTTTGTCGAGAAGCCGGATTTGGAAACGGCGAAAAGCTACCTGGAGTCCAGTGAGTACTACTGGAACTCCGGAATGTTCTGTTTCCGTGCGGGTACCTTGATTGAAGAAATGGCCCTCTGTGCACCCGATGTATCTAGTGCTGTAGATTTGTGTCTGATCGGCTCAGGGGTGATGCAAGGCAGTAGCCATCGCAGTCTACATCTGGAGCCGGAGAGTTTTGCCAAGGTCCCGGATATCTCCATCGACTTCGCGCTGATGGAGCGATCGAGCAAGGTGGCGACCATTCCTTGCGATATCGGCTGGAGCGACATTGGTTGCTGGAATGCCATGAGCGAACTGTCTCCGGCGGACGAGCAGGGTAACCGCATCGACGGCGAAGCCATCCTTCATGACTCCAGCAATAACTACGTGCGCAGCCAGCGTCGTCTGGCTGCGTTGGTGGGCGTTGAAAACCTGATAATTGTTGATACACCGGATGCCCTGCTGGTCGCGCACAAGGACCATGCGCAAGACATCAAGGCAATCACCGCTCAGCTAAAGAAAAGCGGTCATTGCACGCACCTTGACCACACTACCGTGCGACGCCCTTGGGGGGCTTACACCACCCTGGAAGAAGGGCTTCGTTTCAAAATCAAGCGTATTGTGGTCAAGCCGCAAGGTTCGTTATCACTGCAAATGCATCACCATCGTAGCGAACACTGGGTCGTGGTCAGCGGTATGGCGCGAGTGGTCAATAACGACCGTGAGTTCTTGTTGAATACCAACGAATCGACGTTCATTCCTGCGGGTCACACCCATCGCCTGGAAAACCCTGGTGTGATCGACTTGGTACTGATCGAAGTGCAAAGTGGCGAGTATCTGGGAGAGGACGATATCGTTCGATTCGAGGATATCTATGGCAGATGCAATTGCTGAGACTTGACTGATTATAAGTAGAGGGCCGCTTCTTGCGTTTTTAATGCCTTGTACTTGACGGTGGGCGAGAGAGGGGAGTAAGAAGTGGGGCATCAACCAGGCTTTTTCAGGGAATTAGCGATGCTGGAGTTGTTAAAAAGTCATTTGGAGTGCTGGGATTTCGTCCGGTTATTCATTCGTAACAAGTTTGTCGCCCGTTTTGTCCGTAGTCATCTGGGCGGGCTATGGGTAATTAGTAATCAGCTGGAATAAGTGATGATATATGTGCTAGTGCTGTCAAGCTTGTTGGTTGCCAAGTTGCCGTGGGTTCATAATAAATATGCCTGCGCGCTGTGTTTGATGGCAGAAATTATAGCTTGGAGTTTGTTCTTTGCTTCAATCATATTTAATAGACTATCTCGGTCGAAACACAGTTTTGGCAGGTTGTTTTTCAGGCTTTTTAATCAGTATCGTAGCGCTTTCGCTGCTCATGAATGGATACCTCGGTGATCTTAGTCTAGAGGCTGTCCTCTCTTATTTTTTATGGAGTGAAAATACAGTATGAAAGCAATCGTTACGGGTATCACGGGGCAAGATGGCGCCTATCTGGCTGAACTGCTGCTCGAAAAAGGGTATACCGTTTATGGCACTTATCGCCGGACCAGCTCTGTCAATTTCTGGCGTATAGAAGAGCTCGGCATTCAGAACAACCCTAATCTGCATCTGGTTGAGTACGACCTCACTGATCTGTCTGCCAGCATTCGCTTGCTGCAAACTACCGAGGCCACCGAGGTTTACAACCTTGCTGCTCAAAGCTTTGTGGGTGTGTCGTTCAGTCAGCCTCTGACCACTGCCGAAATTACCGGTCTTGGCGCAGTGAACTTGCTAGAGGCCATCCGTATAGTGAATCCGAAAGTCCGTTTCTACCAGGCCTCCACTTCGGAGATGTTCGGTAAAGTACAGGCTATTCCGCAGATCGAAAGCACGCCGTTCTATCCACGCAGCCCTTATGGCGTAGCCAAACTGTACGCTCACTGGATGACCATCAACTATCGCGAATCTTATGGCATCTTCGCCACCAGCGGTATCTTGTTCAACCATGAATCGCCACTGCGCGGTCGTGAGTTTGTGACACGTAAAATCACGGACTCAGTGGCCAAGATCAAACTGGGCCTGATCGAAAAGTTCGAACTGGGCAACATGGATGCCAAGCGCGATTGGGGTTTCGCCAAGGAATATGTCGAAGGTATGTGGCGCATGCTGCAAGCCGACGAACCGGATGTTTTTGTATTGGCTACCAACCGCACTGAAACCGTACGCGACTTCGTGACCATGGCGTTCAAGGCGGTTGATATCGCTCTGCAATGGAGAGGCGAAGCTGAAACCGAAGAAGGTTTTGATGCTGCCACTGGCAAGGTACTGGTTTCGGTCAATCCGAATTTTTATCGCCCGAACGAGGTTGAACTGCTGATCGGGAACCCGGCCAAGGCAAAAGAGGTCCTAGGATGGGAGCCCAAGACTAACCTCGAAGAGCTGTGCCGCATGATGGTTGAAGCGGATCTGCGTCGAAACGAAAAAGGCTTTTCCTTCTGATGAGTATTACCGGCAGGCGAGCACTGATTACAGGAATCCACAGTTTACCGGCCGCTTCGTGGTGGCTACCGAGCTTGCAGATCAAGGTTCGAGGGCTTGGTCTGGGGGGCATCTCTAGGCGCGAAACAGTATCGTTGGCGTAGACGTTGAGGCTCAGCTGTAAATCGCATGATTCAGAATCGCCAAGAGTGAAGCAACTTGGCTTCACTTTTACCAGGAGTCAGGAATGTTGGAGTTGCTCAAAAGCCTTTGGAGCTACCGGGGGTTTGTTTTTTCCTCCATCCGTAATGAGTTTTCTGCCCGTTTTGCTCGTAGCCGTTTAGGCGGTCTGTGGATGATCATCAATCCTTTGGCCCAGGTCGCCATCTATGCCTTGGTGCTCTCCAACGTGTTGGCAGCAAAACTGCCCGGGATCGACAACAAATACGCGTATGCCCTCTACCTGATGGCTGGCATGCTGGCATGGAGTCTTTTTGCCGAAATCATTAGCCGCTGCCTGACCCTGTTCATCGACCAGGGCAATCTGATGAAAAAAATGCGCTTCCCGCGTATCACTTTGCCGGTGATTGTTGTGGGATCGTGCCTGCTCAATTATGTGCTGTTGTTTGTCGCACTGCTGGTGGTCTTTGCGCTGCTGGGGCAATGGCCGCATCTGCATATGCTCTGGCTTATCCCGTTGACGGTCGCAGTTACTGCTCTAGCTGTTGGCATAGGCTTGATCCTCGGTGTACTGAACGTTTTTGTTCGGGACATAGGGCAAGTGGTGCCCATCCTGCTACAAATCTGGTTCTGGTTCACCCCCGTGGTTTACCCCGTCAATATTATTCCTGAGCGCTTCAGAAGCTACATAGACATGAACCCCATGTTTCCGATCGTCAGCGCCTACCATGACATTTTGGTATATGCCAAAACCCCCGATATCCAGCAAATTGTAGTGACCACGGTAATTGCAGTGGGATTGCTTTTACTGGGTTTGTTTATGTTCCGCCGTGCTGCGCCGGAAATGGTGGACGTACTATGAGCCTGCTGACTGTAAATAATCTGGGCAAGGCTTACCGCGTCTATGCCTCTGAATTCCAGCGCATCGGCCGTTGGTTTGGGTTGCCGATCAAGCCTAGTGAAGAGCATTGGGTGCTCAAGCACATCAGTTTTTCCATTAACCCAGGTGAAGCCATCGGGATTGTCGGCCAGAACGGTGCTGGAAAATCTACCTTGCTGAAGATGATCACCGGTACCTTGCAGCCCACGGAAGGCACCGTACACGTCAACGGGCGCATCGCCGCCATTCTTGAGTTGGGTATGGGATTCTCCTCCGACTTAACCGGTCGCCAGAACGTCTTTCACGCCGCTGGCCTGATGGGTTTCAACGCCGAGCAGATCAATGAAGTCATCGATAATATCGAGGCTTTCGCTGAAATCGGCGAGTACTTCGATGAGCCCGTGCGTACCTATTCCAGTGGCATGCAAATGCGCGTTGCTTTCGCCGTGGCCACGGCAATTCGTCCTGAAATTCTCATAGTGGACGAAGCGCTATCGGTAGGCGATAGCTACTTCCAGCACAAAAGTTTTGATCGTATTCGTGAGTTTCAGGCACAAGGCACCACGCTGCTTATCGTTTCCCATGATCGCGGCTCAATCCAGACGCTGTGCAATCGTGCCATCCTGCTTGAAAAAGGGACCGTCATAAAAGACGGCAAGCCTGAAGAGGTCATGGATTTCTACAATGCCCTGATTGCCGAAAAAGAGAACGCTACGGTACAGGTCCGTGAACTGCAGGATGGGTCCATACAGACCCGTTCCGGCAGTGGAGAGGCGAGTATCGAGTCCGTCACTCTACACAATGCTGCCGGCGACCCGATTGAGTATGTTTCGGTTGGAGAAAACGTTTCCTTGCGCATCGCTACAAGGATAAACAGTTCTATTCCAGAGCTGGTCGTTGGCTATCTGATCAAAGACAGATTAGGTCAGCCAGTATTTGGCACCAACACTCATTATTTGGACTGCAAACTCGACAGTCTGGAGGCGGGTGAAACAGTCAACTATTCGTTCAGATTTGCAGCCAATCTGGGGGTGGGATCTTATTCCGTTGCCGTTGCACTGCATACAGAGGCCAGTCATTTATCACGCAATTATGAGTGGGTGGATTTAACACTCGTCTTCAACGTCGTCAATATTTCGCAAAGTGAGTTTGTCGGCTTGGCCTGGGTGCCGCCGACTGTGGAGTGCAGCCGATGAGCATTCCTTTCTATCGTGCATTCGAGGACCTCCATCGCGGTTCTCGTGAGTTGATCCATGAGCGGCAGCAAATCTATGTGCCTTTTCTTGAACCTTTAAAGCAGCTCTACCCGGAGTGCCTGGCACTTGATCTGGGGTGCGGCCGCGGGGAATGGCTGGAGATATTGATTCAGCAGGGCTTCAAGCCGCTGGGCGTCGATCTCGATACAGGCATGCTTGAGGCTTGCTATTCGTTGGGGTTACCGGTTGAGAAGGGCGATGCGCTGGAAATGCTGAAAAGCTTGCCAGATGAAAGCCAGACTGTCGTTTCAGGTTTTCATATTGCCGAACATATCCCCTTTGAAGATCTGAAAGTACTGGTTGCTGAATCGCTGCGTGTACTCAAGCCCGCGGGATTGCTGATTTTGGAAACCCCTAATGCGGAAAACCTGGTCGTCGGCACACACTACTTCTACCTCGACCCCAGCCACGAGCGTCCGATTCCGCATCTTTTACTGAGCTTCTTGGCTGAATACTCAGGATTCACCCGTTCTCTGTTACTTCGCCTGCAAGAGCCCGCATCGTTAGCCAACGGTGGACCTGTTGATTTGATGAGCGTGTTGCACGGCGTCAGTCGGGACTACGCAGTCATTGCGCAAAAACAAGCTTCACCAGAGCAATTGGAACGGTTTGACGCCTTGTTTGCTCGAGATTACGGCCTGTCGCTAGAGACCCTCGCTCGGCGCTATGACGCCCAACTCGCGTATTGGATTGAGCAGGGCGACGCTTCGACAGTCCAGCTGCGTGAGCAACTCAAGTATGTTCAGCAGCACAATCAGCAATTAGAGGCCGTGGTACATGAACTGGGGGGGCGTAGCGACAATAACCAGGCCGAAATGAAATCTCAGTTGCGCGAAATCGGTTTTCGGGCTGACCTGGCAGAGTCACGGTGCCAGAATCTTGAGCTGCGCTTGAACGAAGCCTTTGGGACTATTGATAGGGTTCAGGCACAAGCGGAATTACGCTTGAACGAAGCTTTCGTAGCTATTGAACGAGTCGAAGTACAAATTGAACAGGTGTTGACGGATGCGCTGATTCAGGATGGCATTGAGCAAACACAAGCCCAAAACGAGCTGCAAGAGCTCAATGCTCGCCTGAATGAGTCGTTGAACAATGCGCACCATTGGTGGTTACAGGCCAACGCATACGAAGCGCAGATAGCAGCGCTGGTGAATAGTAAGTCCTGGAGAATCACCAAGCCTTTACGGACCTCAAATTCTATTTTCGGGTGGCTGTTAAGCCTTCCTGTGCGCATGATCAAACGGATCACGCGTTCGATTCTGGCTCGATCCATGCGATTTGTCTTGAGTCGCCCCGGCCTTCGCCTACGCCTCAGTAACAGGATCAAGTCATGCCCGCGGTTATACGAGCGAATGGGGCAATTCGCCCTATGTCATGGAATCTTGCAGCCCCAGCCAGATGACGTGACCCCTAATGCAACTCCGACAGACGCGGCCGAGGACGGCTTCCTGACGGCGAGTCCAAGGGTTGCCCGTGTTTACTCTGAATTGAAGCTGGCCTTTGAGCGCAAGGAAAACCGCTGATGCGTATAGTTATTGACCTGCAAGGCGCACAGTCCGAAAGTCGCTTTCGTGGAATTGGTCGATATTCTCTGTCACTGGCGCTGGCCATGGCGCGAAATGCCGGCGATCACGAAATATGGTTGGCACTCAACAACTGCATGCCCGAAAGTATTTCCGATATCCGGGCCGCCTTTTCAGATTTGATCCCGGAAAACCGGATTCGTATCTTTGACGTCCCCCTTGACTCAAATCCGCGCCCTTGGATGGCACGCGCGTCTGAAGTTATCCGCGAAACGTTCCTAAGTACGCTCGAACCCGACGCAGTCGTTGTCAGCAGTCTGTTCGAAGGCTATTGGGCTAACGCTGTTACTTCGATTGGAGCTATCCCTGCAAAATACCAGACTGCGGTAATCCTGTACGACCTGATTCCTTTTATGAACAAGGAGGTATACCTCCCTACATTCGACCTACAGGATTACTATTACCGCAAAATCGACTGGTTAAAAAACGCCGATACATTGTTGGCCATTTCTAATTCGTCCCGTCAGGAAGCCGTTACGTTTCTGGATATAAACGTGGCCAAAATAGCTAATATTTCGGCAGCCATCAGCGATCAGTTTTCCCGCAATAATGTGGATTTTACCAAGAGCTTGGAATTGTTGGAGCGACTGGGAATAAAAGACGAATTTATCCTTTATGCTCCGGGTGGTTTTGATCCGAGGAAAAATTTCGAGCGCCTGCTGGAAGCCTACAGCTCGCTCCCGATTTCGCTAAAAGATAAGCACCAACTTGTCATCGTGAGCAAGTTACTTCCTCAACAACGAACGGAGCTGCTCGTTCTCGCCGAAAAATATGCGTTGAAGTCAACTGAGCTGGTCCTGACCGGTTATGTAAATGACAGTGAACTAATCTCTCTTTACTCGCTGAACAAATTGTTTGTTTTTCCGTCAACCCATGAAGGTTTTGGCCTTCCTGTCCTCGAAGCGATGGCGTGCGGTGCGGCGGTTATCGGCTCCAATTGCAGTAGCATTCCAGAGGTCATCGGATTCGCTGACGCGCTGTTCGATCCGTTTTCGACTCATTCAATTGCAGCGAAGATGGTCGAAGCGCTGAAAGATGACGTTTTTCACGCTCATTTGATCGCGAACGCGGCCGAGCAACTGACAAAGTTTTCCTGGGACGAGTCGGCCCGTAAAGCTATTGCTGCGCTGGAGCGAGGTGCTGGTTCAGTCGATGCAGATCAGCAGGGATTTTCCAGTGGCGCATTGCTGGAGCACTTGGTTGCGCTGCCCGAGAGTCATCCTGACGACAACGAGTTATTCAAAGTTGCGAAAAGCATCGCTTTCAACTTCGCAAATCAGGTTGAAGGAAAACAACTCCTGTTGGACATCTCCAGCATTGTTCACAGTGATGCAAAGTCAGGTATCCAACGCGTCGTGCGCAGTCTGCTGCATGAATTCTTGAGTGTGCCGCCGGCAGGCCTGAGCGTGCGTCCAGTCTATTACGCAGACGGAAGGTATTATTACGCCAATGGTTTTGCCTCGCGCCTCAATGCTCAGTTCCCTGAGACGATAGACGCCGTCATTGATTACGCTCAGGAGGATATTTATTTATCCCTCGATTTGAATATGCATTTGGCCAGCCAGCTTTATCCGCTGCACCACCAAATGCGTCAGATGGGGGTGCAAGTCAATTACATCGTTTATGACCTGTTGCTATTGCATCGGCCTGACTGGTGGCTCGCACCCAATGCTGAGTTGTTCAATGACTGGTTGCACAAGATCAGCATGGTAGCGAGCAGCTTGATCTGCATTTCAGGCGCCGTGGCAGGGGAGTTGGAGCATTGGTTGTCGTCCAACGCAGACAAGTGTGGAGGCAACAAGCCAGTGGTGAAAACTTTCCACTTGGGGGCTGACATCAATAACAGCCTGCCATCTCTGGGGTTGCCCGATGATGCTCAGGAATTGTTGAATATTTTGTCTGATAGGCCCAGCTTTTTGATGGTCAGCACCATCGAGCCACGCAAGGGGCATGCTCAAACGCTGGCAGCTTTTGAAGCCTTGTGGGATGACGGTCATGAGATAAATCTGGTCATTGTTGGCAAGCGAGGCTGGCTCGTCGACGACCTGGTAGCACGTCTGGAAACCCATCCAAAAAAAGGACGCACACTTTTCTGGCTCGAAGGGATCAGCGACGAGTACCTTGAGAAGATCTATTCAGCCGCGACCTGCCTGATCGCCGCATCCGAAGGCGAGGGTTTTGGCCTTCCCCTGATCGAAGCAGCGCAACATCACCTGTCGATGATTGTCCGTGACCTCCCGGTTTTCCGGGAAATTGCCGGCGAACATGCGTTTTATTTCCAAGGCCTGTCGGCCAAAGAACTGGCGCAGTTTATCCTGGCCTGGCTGGAGTTGTTCGAACGTGGCGAACATCCTACATCCATGACGATGCCTTGGTTGACGTGGGAAGAAAGTGCAAAGCAATTACAATCCGTGTTGATTTGAGGCCGCTTACGCCAATCATTTTTATCCATTAGTGGACTGAGCAGGATTCGGTTGTCGAGATAGGGGAGCGTCATGGTGCCGATTTTGCCCGATCAGGCAGTTCGCGGCGATAGGCCGTTAGACTAATGGCAACCGTTAAGCCATGTGATTGCACCGCCAGCCCGACGTGCTGCCATAGGAGGCCGACCAAAGCCTGAAGTTGCTAGGTATCCATCTTCATTTCGCAACCTTCTCGAATGCCTGCCAGTGGAGCTTGCGTTGGTTCAACCCGCGAGCAGTCAGCCAGATCCCGAAGCCGTCATACAGCAGAACTTTCATCCGAGTGGCACGGCTGCTGGCGAACAGATAAGCACAGTGCGGCTTTGCCGCACCGAACACCGCGACAACTCTGGCCAAGGCGGTCTCAGTGTCGGCGCGCATGTCCATGGGCTCGGTGGCGAGCGAGATGGAATCAATACGGATCATTGAGCGAGCCACGGATGAGTCGGGCGCAACCTTCAGGGTCGGGGTGTGCGGCTTTACGGTGAGCGTTTGATGACCAAGCGGTAATTTAATGATCGCCAACATTTCGGTCTTTCGTTTTATTTCGACTTTCAGTGGAATGAAAGCTGGCAGAGTGGCGGCCTCCTGTGCCTCCTGATCGCGGTAAAGCCACGTTGGCGTAGACATGGCTCCTCGCAATAGCCACCGCGGAAACACCAGGCTGCTTGCACACTTGGATGACTTGGGTTTTGAAGGATTTCGGGTAGGACTTGCGTTGGCGCATGGCGATTCTGGCATTGAGGGTAATCGCGTCCGCTTGAAAATGATCTGACCCCGAAACGATGGGCATCAACATCGGGGAGGGGCATAAAAAATACACAGAGCAGACGAAATTGTTGGTTGTTGAGGATTACTGCTTGGGAAGCGCTGGTCACAGAGAGGTCGATCGTCCCGGGGTAGATACTTCATCGCATCGAAAGTGGATCGCGGCATATCAGGTGCTTGGTGCTGTCGATCTCAAAAGTGAGAGAAAGAAGAACTATAGTCCGGAGTTCAAGCTGAGTGTTTTGCAACGCATGCGGGAGGAAGATCTGTCCAATCGCCAAGCCGGCTCACTGTTTTATATCCGGAAATTCGACTTCATTGGGGAATGAGGGCACCGGTACCAGCCCTAACTTTTGCAAGGTGATTGGTGGGCGCTTACTATGCAGTGGTAATGTGTGGGGGAATGATCTCTTGCAGATAACCCAGCATCACAGCGCTGACTCGGTCATCTCGAGTGAGAGAAAAGTTATAACCTTGATCGAGAATAAGGCGCGCGGCTTCGGGTATGATCTTGGCGGATAAGGGGCCATCAGTGATCAAGCAAATCTATCTGGCTAGCATATTGGCCAGAATTGATGTCCGGTTTCATTTGACTATTGTATTGCAGCCCCTGCAGTCCTGAAGGAGTTGCAGGGTTTTACACATGCGTGTCACCTATTTGCTCAGGAAGGCTTGCGGACAATAAGGCCAATAGAGGTCGTAATATATCCAGACATCATGAGTTTAAGATGGGTGGTTTGCTTGTATGGTGGCAGATCAACATAGTAATCGAGCGGGCTGGTTCCGAAACTCCAGTCCATTTCCCCAACGTCGTACCCTTCAG
>Ga0247809_1000442_pt1 | contig 19454 bp, 18 predicted proteins | sample UWRJL104311B1_FD_180951 | JGI IMG/M metagenome (GOLD analysis project Ga0247809, IMG submission 180951) | Plant litter microbial communities from Arlington Agricultural Research Station in Wisconsin, United States - UWRJ-L104-311B-1 | ecosystem: Environmental > Terrestrial > Plant litter >...
CGATCTTGATGGCTTCGATCAGGTTGCCGCGCTCCAGCGCTGCAATGGCTTCGGGGGGAAGCTGGGTCATGAACTCTCCGGTGTGTGCAGGGGGCGCCGCGGGGGCCGGGCGCCGTCTTTATGACGACTCAGACAGTCTGAGCGACGGTCGATTCCGGCGTTTTTTCATTGGCCGACACGCGGCCGGCTTCGATCGTGATGCGCCGCTCGCACTGCGCGGCAATGGCGCGATCGTGCGTAACGAGCACGAGCGTGGTGCCGAGCTCGCGGTTCAGGTCGAACATCAGCTTCATCACCTGCTCGCCGGTCGCGAAGTCGAGGCTGCCCGTGGGTTCGTCGGCGAGCAGGAGCTGCGGTTGGACCACGAAGGCGCGGGCCAGCGCCACGCGCTGCTGCTCGCCACCCGACAGCACCTTCGGGTAGTGGCCGAGACGCTGCCCGAGGCCCACGCGGCCGAGCATTTCTGTGGCCGCCTTGCGCGCGTCGCGGCGGTCGGCGAGTTCGAGCGGCAGCATCACGTTCTCCAGCGCCGTCAGGTTGGCGAGCAGTTGGAAGCTCTGGAACACGAAACCGACCTTCTGCGCACGCAGTGCGGCGCGGTCGTCTTCATCGATGGCGAAAAGATCCTGCCCAGCCAGCTTCACCGTACCGCGGGTGGGCGTATCGAGCCCGGCGACGATCGACAGCAGCGTGCTCTTGCCCGAGCCCGATGCGCCGACGATCGCGGCGGTTTCCCTTGCGCCCAGAGTGAAATCGATGTCCTGCAGAATGTCCAGCGTGCCCGCCGAATCGGTGACGGACTTGAAAACATGTTCGACGGCAACAATTGCTTCGGTGGGGGCTTGGGACATTGAAAGGCTTTGCGTGGTGAATCGACGTGACTTTATCTTGACGGGCGCACTCGTCGGCAGTTCAGGGATATGGGCCAGCGCGTGGGCGCAGTCGCCCGCCGGCGGCAAGCCGCTGATCCTGATCGTCGGCGATTCGTTGTCGGCCGAGTACGGCCTGAAGCGCGGCGAGGGTTGGGTGCCGCTGCTCGAGAAGCGTTTGGCCGAGCAGAAGATTGCCGCCACCGTGGTCAATGCCAGCATCAGCGGCGACACCACGTCGGGCGGCCGGGCAAGGCTGCCTGCGCTGCTCAAGCAGCACAAACCGACGCATGTGGTTCTCGAACTCGGCGGCAACGACGCCCTGCGCGGGCTGCCGGTCCAAAACACAGAAGACAACCTCACGCAGATGACGAAGGCCGCCCAGGCGGCCGGCGCGCAAGTGCTGATCGTCGGCATCCAGGTTCCACCCAACTACGGCAGCGACTATCTGCGCCGCTTCGAGGCGATTTTCGAGAAGGTCGCTGCCGCCACGAAGGCGGCGGTGGTGCCCTTCCTGCTGCGTGGCGTGGCCGACGGCCCGGACGCAGCCTCGTTGTTCCAGCCCGACCGCATCCATCCGGTCGCCAGCGCACAGCCACGCATGCTGGACAACGTCTGGCCCGAACTGCGCAAGCTGCTGAAGAAGTAGCGCCCAAGAAAAAGCCGCCGCTGCAGGATGCAGGGCGGCTTTGTCTGTCAGGACGCTGCGGTTTAGCCGTTCTTGGTGGGAAGGTCCGGCACGGTGGGTGCGTCGTGCTCGAGTGAAGCCACGTCCGTCTCAGAGTCGCCGGGGGCCAGGCCCTCGCTGCTCGGGCTGAGCTTGCGTTGGCTCTTTTCCCTCAGCTTCTCTTCCTTCTTCTTTTTCTTGGCCAGTTCTTTCTGGCGCTTCTCGTAGCCGTAGTTGGGTGTTGCCACTGCTTCTCCTTGGGGCGGGGCAGTCCGGGTGACTGCGCGTGCTCTGACTGTACGCGATAACCGGATGGCCTCAGAGCGCGGCGAGCGCCTGTGAGAGATCGGCCTGCAGGTCTTCCACGGCCTCCAGGCCGACGGAAAAACGCACCAGCGTGCCGCGGTGCGGCCAACGCGCCACACTGGCGTCGCGCATCAACCCGATGTCGTACGGCACCACCAGACTGATCGGGCCGCCCCACGAGTAGCCGAGCTTGAAAAGCGCGAGGCTGTCGCAGAAACGGTCGACCTCCTCCGCCCCGTAGCGCTCGTCGAACACCACCGAGAACAGACCGGCAGCGAGGTCGGTGTCGCCGCACAGGGCCCGCCAGTGCGCATGGCCGGGCGAACCCTGGAGTGCCGGGTGCAGCACCTGCGCGATCTCGTCACGCTCGGAGAGCCAGCGCGCCAGGTGGCGTGCGCTGCGGTCGTGCGCCTCGTAACGCAGCGCAATACTCGGCAAGGCGCGCAACAGCGTCTCGACGTCGCCCACACCGACGCCCCAGCCCATCCGCATGTGCGTGAGCTTGAGCGCCTGGTGCAGTCTCGCGTCGCGCGTGGTCACGCTGCCCATGAGCACGTCGCCGCCACCGCTCGGGTACTTCGTGAGCGCATGCACCGAGATGTCGACGCCCTCGCCGCTGCCGTCCAGGTCGAACGGTGCAAAGGCCAGGCCGGCGCCCCAGGTGTTGTCCAACGCGCTGACCACGCCGCGCGCACGGCATAGGGCGGCCAGTGCGGGCAGGTCTGGAAATTCCATGGTGACCGAGCCCGCCGCTTCCAACCAGACGAGCTGCGTGCGTTCGGAGAGCTTGGCGGCGAGGTCCGACGGATCCATCGCGTCGTACAGGCGGTGCGTGATACCGAAGTTCGCCAATTCACCTGTGGCCAGCGCCTTGTTCGGGCCGTAGGCGTTGTCTGGAATCAGGACCTCGCCGCCGGTCTTGAGCAGCGCGAAGGCCACCAGCGAGATGGCCGCGAGGCCGCTGGGCACCAGCAGGCAATCGGTCGCGCCTTCGAGCGCTGCGAGCCGCGCTTCCAGCGTGAAGGTGGTGGGTGTGCCGTGCAGGCCGTAGGTATAGCCCGCCTTGGTCTTCCAGTCGCGCGCGCGCATGGCGGCAACATCGGCGAAGAACACCGTCGACGCCTTGAAGACGCCAGGCTGGGGAGCGGCAAACTTCGCCGGTGGTTGATAGGGGTGGTGGATCAGGTCGGTGATGGGCTTTGGCATGCCGCGATGCTAGAGCATCGACGTCCCACTGTGCCCCTCGAAGCCGTTCGGATCAGACCGACCACTTCTTCAACAGCTTCTCCGCGCCCATGCTGTCGTAGCTCTCGAAGGGCTGATGAATCCACGGGTTGGTCGCCAGGAACTCGACCGAGTAGTCGGGCGTGAACGTCGAGAGCGCCTTGGTCCACAGCACCGCGCTGCGCAGCTCGGTGATCGGCGAATACTTGGTGCGAAGCATGTCGACCACCGCATGCAAGGTATGGCCCGAGTCGGCCAGGTCGTCGACCAGCAGCACCTTGCCGGCGATCTCGCCCTTGGGTGTGGTGATGTAGCGCGCGATGTCGAGATGCCCTTGCACGGTGCCGGCGTCGGCACGGTACGAGCTGGTCGACATGATCGCCAGCGGCTTGTCGAAGATGCGCGAGAGCACGTCGCCCGGCCGCATGCCGCCGCGCGCGAGACACAGGATGGTGTCGAACTCCCAGCCCGACTGGTGGACCTTGATCGCGAGTTTCTCGATCAGGTTGTGGTACTCGTCGTAGCTGACGTAGAGATGCTTGCCGTCTTCGGTCAACATGGTCGTGGTTCCTCTTCAGTCGGCAAGGTAGGGATGACGCATCATGATCGTGTGATCGCGATCGGGGCTGGTCGACACCATATGGATCGGAACGCCCGTCACCTGCTCGATGCGCTGCAGGTACAGCCGCGCGTTGACAGGCAGTTTGTCGTATTGCGTGACGCCCACGGTGCTCTCGGTCCAGCCTTCGAGCGTTTCATAAACCGGCGTGCAGCGCTCGATCTCGTCGGCACCCATCGGCAGGATGTCCGTGTGTTCGCCGTCCATCTCGTAGCCGGTGCACAGTTCCAGGGTCTCGAGGCCATCCAGCACGTCGAGCTTGGTGATGCACAGTCCCGACAGGCCGTTGACCTGCGCCGAGCGCTTGAGCAATGCGGCGTCGAACCAGCCGCAACGGCGGCTACGGCCGGTGGTGACGCCCTTTTCGGCGCCGATGGTGCTCATGTGGTAACCCGGCGTGCCGGGCTTTTCCCAGTCGAGCTCGGTCGGGAACGGGCCGCCGCCGACGCGCGTGCAGTAGGCCTTGGTGATGCCGAGGATGTAGTGCAGCATCCCCGGGCCGACGCCCGAACCCGCGGCGGCGTTGCCGGCCACGCAGTTGCTGGAAGTGACATACGGGTAGGTGCCGTGATCGACATCGAGCAGGGTGCCCTGGGCGCCTTCGAACAGCAGGTTGGCACCCGCCTTGTGGGCGTCGTTCAGTTCACGCGACACGTCGGCCATCATCGGCTTCAGCAGCTCGGCGTGGACCATCGCCTCGTCGTAAACGGCGTCGAAATCGATCGCGGGCGCGCCCAGCACCTGCGTCAGCACATGGTTGTGCAGGTCGAGCAGCACGCGCAGCTTGTCGGCGAACCGCTGGGGATGCTTCAAGTCTTGCACACGCAATGCGCGGCGGGCGATCTTGTCTTCGTAGGCCGGGCCGATGCCGCGTCCCGTCGTCCCGATCTTCTCGCTGCCGCCCTTCTCGCGGTAGTTCTCGCGGGCGATGTCCAGCGCGGCGTGGAACGGAAGAATCAGCGGGCATGCCTCACTGATGCGCAGGCGCGAGCGCACTTCGACGCCGGCCTTCTCCAAGCCTTCGATTTCCTCGAACAGCTTGGCTGCGGACAGCACCACGCCGTTGCCGATGTAGCACTTGACGCCCGGCCGCATGATGCCGCTGGGGATCAGGTGCAGGGCCGTCTTCACGCCGTTGATGACCAGCGTGTGGCCCGCGTTGTGGCCGCCCTGGAACCGGACCACGCCTTGCGCGCTCTCGGTCAGCCAGTCGACCAGCTTGCCCTTGCCCTCGTCGCCCCACTGGGTGCCGACGACAACCACGTTTCTACCGGTGGTGATGCTCATGGTGATTCACTCTCAAGATTCAGATGGCTTGCACATTCCATTGACCGGCGTGCTCGACGAGCTCGCGGTCGCAATGGAACTCGTCGATTTCACTGTCGTGGCCCGGCAGCACCCGAACCACGGTCTCGCCGCGCCCGCGCAGCGCAGCGATGGCCGCATGCAGCCCCGCTGCCTCGCCCCACGGCGCGCGAATGGCCGCACGCAGCGGTCGGGTTGGCACCACGCCGACCAGCTCTCGCAAGTCGACGCTGAAGCCGACCGCCGGACGGTTGCGCCCGAAGACGGCTCCTACCTCGTCGTAGCGGCCGCCACGCACCAGCGCGTCGGAAACGCCGTCGACGTAAATCCCGAAGCGCATGCCGCTGTAATAGGCATAGCCGCGCAGGTCCGACAGATCGAAGCTGACCTTGGCGCCGTCCAGACGCGACGCGAGCTGCCTCAGGTCGGACAACGCATCGCGCACGGCGGCGCTCGCCGGCAGCACCTTGGCCGCCTCGTCGAGCACCGAGGCGTCGCCATAGAGCTGCACCAACGCCAGCAAACCCTCGCGCGACGCTGCGGGAAAGTCGCGCGTGAGCGCGCGCAAAGCGCTTGCGTCCTTGGTAGCCAACGCCGTGTGCACCCGGCCGAGCACGGCGGCATCGACCGGCACACCGGCGAACAGCGAGCGAACGATGCGCGCATCGGCCATATCGACGATCACGCCCTGTCGCAACCCCGCCGACCGCAGTGAGTCGAGAGCCAACAGCAGGGTTTCGGTGTCGGCTTCGAGTCCGGCATGGCCGTAGATCTCGGCGCCGAACTGCAGCGGCTCACGCGTGGCATGAGGGCGGTCGGGACGGGTGTGCACCACGGGACCGCAATAGCAGAGTCGCGCAACACCCTGCCGATTGAGCAGGTGCGCATCGATGCGCGCGACCTGCGGCGTGGTGTCCGCGCGCAGACCCATCGTGCGGCCCGAAAGCTGATCCACCAATTTGAAGGTTTGCAGGTCGAGCGCCTCGCCGGTGCCCGACAGCAGCGACTCCAGGTGCTCGAGCAGCGGCGGCATCACCAGCTCGTAGCCGTAGCCACGAGCGGTGTCGAGCAGTTCGCGTCGAAGTTCTTCGATGTGGCGCGCCTCGGAAGGCAGCACATCGGCAATGTGATCCGGGAGAACCCAGGCGGACATGGAGAGCGGAGGCGTGGTTAAACCGGGATTCTACCGGCCCGGGCGTGGCCGGCGCGGCGGTCGGCGCGCGCCGTACCCGGAGGTCAGACACTCAGGCGAGAAGCCAGAGAAGAAGCAGTCCCAGCGCGATGCTGCAGAGACCGTAGAAACGCAGTTGCCCGTCACGCAACTGCATCAGCTGGCCGAAACCCCGCCGCCAGCCGCCCGGCGAAACGAAAGGCAGGAGCCCCTCGATCACCAGCACGATCGCCAGTGCGCTCCAAAGCGCGTCGGCGCTCAAAAACCCTCGCCTTCCTCAGCGCGTGCTGTTGCCCGGATTGCCTGGGCTGCCCGAACTGCGAAGAGCCTTGAAAAAATCCGACGATGCCGGATCGACCACCAGCACGTCACTTTTCTTGTTGAAGCTTTGCTTGTATGCGTCGAGGCTGCGATAGAACTGCGCGAACTGCGGGTCACGGCCGAAGGCTTCGCTGTACGACGCTGCAGCCAGAGCATCGCCCTCACCCTTGATCTTCTGGGCATCGCGGTAGGCATTGGCAACCGTCACTTCACGTTGACGATCGGCATCGGCGCGAATCTTCTCGCCTTCGGCGAAGCCGGTTGAACGCAGCTCGTTGGCCACGCGCTTCCGCTCCGCCTCCATGCGACGGTAGACCGACTCGGTGATGGCTTCGACGTAATCGACACGGGTGATCCGCACGTCGACGATGTCCACGCCCCATGGCTTGGCGCCCTTGACCACCGCCAGGACTTCGCGCTGCACGTCGGCCATCAGAGCCTCGCGGCGCACGGAGATCAAATCGCGCACGGTGCGCTTGTTGACGTTTTCCTGAAAAGCGTTTCGTACCACGCGGTTGAGCTGCACGGCACCGGCGTTCTCGTCGAGCCCGACATTGCGGATGTACTCCGATGGGTTCGTCACGCGCCAACGCACGTACCAGTCGATCACCACACGCTGCTTCTCCGCCGTGAGCATGGGCTCGGCTTCCAGGCTGGACAGTGTGAGCAGGCGCTTGTCGATGTACGACACGTTCTGGAACGGCGGCGGCATCTTGAAGTTGAGGCCAGGCTCGGTGATCACGTTCTTGATCTGCCCGAGTTGGTAGACCACGCCGAACTGACGCTGGTCGACCACGAAAAGCGTCGAGCTCAGCAGCGCGAGCGCCACCAGGATCGTCGATGCGATGAATCCGATTCTGTTCATGTTCTTGTCCCTCAGCGCGCGTCGCGGTCCCGCGAACGGCCGTCGCGTGCACGGGTGTCGCCAGCGGCGGGCGCCACCGGAATCACGGAAGACTGGGTCGGCGCCGTTCCGGCCACACTGGGGCTGGCACCGTCGACCGGTGCGCCGGCGGCGTTGTTGTTGCCGGTCATCTGCATCAGCTTGTCGAGCGGCAGGTAGAGCAGGTTCGAACCCGATTTAGAGTCGACCAGCACCTTGGTGGTGTTGGTATAGATCTGCTGCATGGCGTCGGTGTACATGCGGTCGCGCGTCACCTGCGGTGCCTTCTGGTATTCGGCCAGAACAGCGGCGAAACGGCCGGCGTCACCTTGCGCCTGGGCCACGATACGCGCCTTGTAAGCCTCGGACTCTTCCTTCAGCCGCGACGCCGTACCCGTGGCGCGCGGCACCACGTCGTTGGCATACGCCTGCGCCTCGTTCTTGGCGCGCTCTCGTTCCTGACCGGCCTTCAGCACGTCGTCGAAGGCCGCCTGCACCTGCTCGGGTGGACGCACGCCGCCCTGCTGCAAGTTGATGTTGACGACTTCGACACCGACCTTGTAGCGGTCGAGGATGGTCTGCATGAGCGTGCGCACGCGCGGAGCGATCTGGTCGCGCTCCTCAGCGAGCGCCGCATCCATTTTCATCTTGCCGACGACCTCGCGCACGGCGGTTTCTGCCACCTGCACCACGGTATCGGTCGGTGCCTTGCTCTCGTACAGATAAGCACGCGCATCACTAAGGCGGTACTGCACGGCGAATTTGATTTCGACAATGTTCTCGTCCTCGGTCAGCATGGCCGACTCGCGCAGACCGGTAGAGCGCACGATGCTGTCGCGGCCCACGTCGGTAGAGCGGATCTGGGTGACCACGACCAACTCGTGACGCTGGATCGGATACGGAAGGCGCCAATTGAAGCCTGCGCCCACGGTCGTCTTGTAGCGGCCGAACTGCGTGATGACAGCCTGCTGGCCTTCGTTCACGATGAAGAAGCCAGTGCCCAGCCAGATCAGCACGGCAACAGCAGCGATCAAGCCGATCCCATAGCCCGCATTCTTCATGTCGGGCTTGAAGCCGTTGCCTCCGCCGCTTCCTCCATTGCTGCCGGGCGGCCGATTGCCGCCGCCCTTGCCACCGAAGAGGCCGCCGAGCTTGCGGTTGAAATCTCGCCAGAGTTCGTCGAGATCTGGCGGGCCCTGGTTGGGGCCTTGACCGCGAGGGCGGTTGCTGTTGTTGCCCGGAGGCGGCGGGTCGGCGTCAGGCCGCCCGGCGGGCGGGCGCTCCCCATTGGACGCAGGCTCGTCGCCCCGTCCCCATCGACCGTCGTTCAGGTTGAACATGCCCTGAAAACGTCTCCACACTGGCTTTGCATTCATTCGATTCGCTTCTCTCGTCAGTGAGGGGATTGTGCCCAATCAGCCGGGCGTGTCGTGCAATTCAGCCCCGGCATCCAAGGGCATGCCGTCGACCACCGATCCCGATCGGCGCGCGAGTTCGCTGCGCAGCGCCGGCAGGCCTGCGCCACTGTGTGCACTCACGAAAATTCGGGGAACCTGCAAACCGTCGACTTCGATCTCGTCCTGCAGATGGAGGGGCTGCTGCGCGCTTTCAAGGGCGTCGAGCTTGTTGAACACCAGGAGTTGCGGCACGTCGCCGGCGCCGATCTCTCGAAGCACCCGCTGTACTTCGGCCATCTGCTCAGGATGATGCGGGTTCGAAGCATCCACCACATGCAGCAACAGGTCGGCATCGACCGCCTCTTGCAGCGTCGCCTTGAAGGCGTCCACGAGGCCGTGGGGCAGATCACGGATGAAGCCCACGGTGTCGGAGATGGACACCTGCCGACGCGCATCGCCCAGGTAGAGATGGCGCGTGGTGGTGTCGAGCGTGGCGAACAGCTGGTCGGCCGCATAAGCGCGCGCCTTGACCATTGCGTTGAAGATCGAGGACTTGCCGGCATTGGTGTAGCCGACGAGCGAGATGTTGAAGGTATCCCGGCGCTCGCGTTGGCGCCGCTGCGTGTTGCGCTGCTTCTGCACCTTGGCCAGACGCTCCCGTGTGCGCTTGATCGACTCGTCGATCATCCGACGATCGAGCTCGATCTGCTTTTCACCGGGGCCGCCGCGCACGCCGGCGCCGCCGGTCTGGCGCTCCAGGTGCGACCAGCGGCGCACAAGCCGGGTGCTCAGATATTGGAGCCGTGCCAACTCGACCTGCAGCTTGCCTTCGTGAGACCGCGCACGTTGCGCGAAGATCTCCAGGATCAGAAAGGTGCGGTCGTACACCGCGATGCCGAGCGTGCGCTCGAGATTGCGTTGTTGTGCTGGGCTGAGCGATTGATCGAAGATGACTTCGCTGGCGCGATGCATCTCGGCGAGTTCTCGGATTTCGTCGGCTTTGCCGCTGCCGACGAAAAGCGCTGCGTCGGGCGCTTTGCGCTTGCAAACAAGGCGTGCGGCTGGCGTGAGCCCGGCGGTCTGCGCAAGCAGGCCGAGTTCTTCGAGTTCAGCATCGAAATGAGGCAACCCGAAGTCGACGCCGACCAAGACGACGGCGCCATCCTGGCGGGGAATTTCTTCAGACAAACGGAGTAGCGCGTTGCGCGAAAAAGCGCGGCGGACGGTGCCCGCCGCGCGAGGTGCTGGTCAAGCGGCAGCGTCGTCGTTCTCGGCAGCCGAGAAGTTGACCGCGCGCCCGGGCACGATGGTGGAAATGGCGTGCTTGTAGACCATCTGCGTCACAGTGTTCCGCAGCAGCACGACATATTGATCGAAAGACTCGATCTGACCCTGAAGCTTGATGCCGTTGACCAAATAAATGGAAACCGGCACATGCTCCCGACGCAAAGTGTTCAGGAACGGGTCTTGCAAAAGTTGCCCTTTGTTGCTCACGATATTCTCCGTGTTCAAGGAAGAGTTATAGGAAAGGGAACCTTAACACAGGGTTTCCGCCAAGCCGGTTTCAGCCTGAAGGCCCCGGAAAAATAACGGCACTTTAAAGACGGAACTTTGGCTCTGGCGGAGGCTCACCCGCGCGCTTCGCCACGCAAGGGCGCCACTGCGGCCAACGGGCTCAGCGCTTTTCCTTGTCGGCGTACGGATTGGACGATGTTTTGAATTCAATGCGCATCGGCGTTCCGACAAGGTCGAATTCCTTCCGGAACCGGCCTTCTAGAAAGCGCTTGTACGACTCCGTCACGTGTTCCAACGAATTCCCGTGAATCACGATCACCGGTGGATTCATGCCGCCTTGGTGTGCATAGCGCAGCTTGGGTCGGAACATACCGGCGCGTTGTGGTGACTGGAACTGCACCGCTTCCAGCAAAAGCCGCGTGAGCACCGGCGTGGACATCTTGCGGGTGGCTGACTTGTGCGCCTGCGCAATCGCCTGCCACACTGGCCCCAGACCCTGCCGCTTGATCGCCGAGATGAAATGCAGTGATGCGAACTTGAGGAACGGCAGCCGCGTCTCGATCTGTCGCTGGATCTGCTCGCGCTGGTAGCTGTCGACCGCGTCCCATTTGTTGATGGCGATGACCACCGCCCTGCCGCTCTCGAGGATGTAGCCGGCGATGTGAGCGTCCTGGTCGGTCACGCCCTGGGTCGCGTCAAGCAACAGCAGCACCACGTTGGCCGACTCGATCGCCTGCAGCGTCTTGACCACCGAGAACTTCTCGATCGCCTCAAAGACCTTGCCCTTGCGCCGCAGGCCGGCGGTGTCGATCAGTTCGAAGTGCTGGCCGTTGCGCTCGAAAGGCACGGTGATGGCATCACGCGTCGTACCCGGCAAGTCGAACGCGACGAGCCGCTCTTCGCCAAGCCAGGTGTTGATCAGGGTCGACTTGCCCACATTGGGCCGCCCCGCCACCGCCAGCTTGATCGGTTTGGCCTCGCCGTCGTCCGCGACGTCGTCTTCCGGCTCCGGCAGGTTGAGCGGTTCGAGCGCCAGTTCGACCAGGTCGCGGATGCCCTGCCCGTGCGCCGCCGAAACGCCGTGCACGTCGCCCAGCCCCAGCTCGTAGAAATCGACCAGCTTGGTGCCGTCGTGCATGCCTTCGGCCTTGTTCGCCACCAGCACGCAGGGCTTGCCGAGCCGGCGAAGTTCGTTGGCGATTTCATGGTCTTGCGCCGACAGGCCTTCTCGTGCGTCGACCACGAACACCACGACATCGGCCTCGGCCACGGCCTGGCGCGTTTGCTTGGCCATCTCCTTGAAGATGCCGCTGCCCGCGTCCGGCTCGAAACCGCCGGTATCGATGACGATGAACTCGTGTCGACCCTGGCGACCGTTGCCGTAATGGCGATCGCGCGTCAGGCCGGCGAAATCCGCCACGATGGCGTCTCGCGTCTGCGTGAGCCGATTGAAAAGGGTGGACTTGCCGACGTTGGGACGCCCGACCAGAGCGATGACCGGTTTCATGGCCGAGCTTTCAATGGGTTATTCCGGGCGATAGCCGAACACGCCGCCATTGCGGGTGACGACCACGACCGTGTTGCCGGCGAGAACCGGCGCGGTGACGATGGCGGACCCATCGGGCGTGAGGCGGTTGAGCAGCGAGCCGTCTTCGCGCGAGACGAGCAGCAGCAGGCCGCTCTCGTCGCCGATCACGAGCGAGCGACCGACCGCCAGCGGCGCGGTGAGCGCGCGGTACTTGAGCAGGTCGGACGACCAGGCGCGCTCGCCGTCGGCGCGACGCCAGGCGACCACACTGCCGTTCGATTCGGTGCCGTAGACAAAGCGGTCGTCGCCGCTCACGCCTTCGGCGCCGGAGGCTGGCTTGGTCCAGAGCAACGTTCCACGCGTTGCGTCGACGCAGCCGACATTGGCGTAGTAGGCACGGGCGCAAACGTTGTCGCCCACGCGGCTCACGCTGCCGGTCAGGTCGACCAGGCGCTCGACATCGTTGGTGCCACGTGGCGCCGCGATCGGCGATTCCCAGCGTGATGAACCGTTGGCCGGGTTCAGTCCTGCGAGCCGTCCTCCGATGCCCGTGATCAGCGTGTCGCCCACAGCCATCAGCACGCCAGGCTTGCGCAGCACCAGGTTTTCGGCAGTGCGCTGCTGCGCCCACAAGCGACGGCCGGTCTGGCCGTCCCAGGCGCTGACAGTGCGGTCGGCCGTTTGCACGAACACACGGCGGCCCGCGACCAGCGGCGCGGTGAAGGCCTGCGCCGTCAGGCGTTGTCGCCACAGCACCTTGCCAGCCTGCAGCGCCACGAGTTCGTTGTCTTGCGTGATGACAGCAGCCACTGCGCCGTCGCTGCCGACGCCCGCGGTCAACGGCGTGCCCACATTGGCGCGCCAGTTTTCCTGGCCGGACCGCGAATCGATCGCGACCACCGTGCCGTCGGCACCGGCCACCGTGACGGTGTCGCCGCTGACGTTGGTCTGAAGCGCGAAATCGGTCTTTGGAACGCGCACTGTCCAGGCTTGCCGCACGCCGAACAGCGCAGGATTGGCGGCCAGTTCGGCGGGCTTGGGCTTGGCCGTTCCCGAACAGGCGGCGAGCGCGGCGATCACGAACGTCGCGGCGACAGCGTGAAGAACCGGCTTGGCAGACACAAGGCGATGAAGATTCATGGTGCGATCACTGAGCAGTTTTGCCGCCCGCCGTCGAAGCGTTCGTCAGGGTTTTAGGGTCCACGCCCACGGCGTTGAGCTTGATCTCGACCAACCGGCGATAGTCGTTTTGCACATCGAAGGCCGCCCAGGCTTTCTGGTACTCGGCCTTGGCTTCGTCACGCTTGCCCTGCGCCAGCAGGATGTCGCCCTTGCGGTCGGCCACCAACGGCTCGAACTCCTTGGGCACGGAAGCATCGAGTTGCTTGAGCGCTTCGTCGTAGGCTTTGGTCTGGAGCAGCTCGGCGGACAGCCGCAGCCGGGCGATGGCCTTGTAGCCAGGGTCTACGGCGTTCTCGGCCACCCACTGCAGCGCGGCGCGCGAAGCGTCCGGCTTGGCTTTTTCGTTGAGCGTCTTCGCTGCGAGCAGTCCCGCCTGTTGCGCATAGACGGTGCCGGCGAAACGGTTCTTCATCTCGCCAAGCGCACGCTCGATGCGTTCCGCGTCGCCTGCCTGGGCACTGCGCTCGACCTCGTCATAGAGCGCCGAAGCCTGGGCCGCCTTGTTGCGTTGAAAGTAGTTCCAGCCATTCCAGGCCATGAAAGCGCCGGCAGCGAGCAGCACGATCCAGGTGATCAGCGTGCCGTAGGTGTTCCAGAAATGCTTGAGCTGGTCGAGCTGTTCCTGTTCTTCGAGATCGAGATGGGTTGCCATGCGCTGTCAGTTGGATTGATCGGGTGCGGAGCTCGGCACGCCGAGCCCATGGTCCGAGGGGAGCAAGGAGGCGCGGGACGAGCCCGGCGTCTCCTTGGGAGCCGACGATTGTAGGGTGGCGGCCCACGCGGTCACGGCATCGAGTGGGCGGGTCGTCTGGGCGCCGCCGCCGTCGCGGAGCGCTTTCACGGTGAGCTCGCCGCGGGCGAGCTCGTCGCCGCCGAACACCAGCGCATAAGCCGCGCCGCTGGCGTCGGCCTTCTTGAATTGCGACTTGAAGCTGCCGAAACCGTCTGCCGCGCCCGCATGCATCTGCACGCCGACACCGGCTGCGCGGAGTTGCTGAAGCACCGGCATCGCGCGCGCCAACGCTGCCGCGTCGGGAATGACCGCGTAAGCGTCCGGCACCGGCACTGCGCTCGCACCGGCCTGCTCCTTGAGCAGTTCGAGCACCCGCTCGAGGCCCATGCCCCACCCCACGGCCGGCGTCGGCTTGCCGCCCAGCACCTCGAAGAGGCCGTCGTAGCGGCCACCGCCGCACAGCGTGCCCTGCGCTCCGAGTTCGGAGGTGATGAATTCGAACACCGTGTGGCTGTAGTAGTCGAGGCCGCGAACCAGGCGCGGGTTGACTGTCCAGGTCACGCCGCAGGCCGTGAGCAGCGATTGCACGGTTTCAAGGTGCCTGCGCGACGCATCTCCCAGGTAGTCGAGCAGCCGCGGCGCGGCCTCGACCAGCGGCTGCATCGCGGGGTTCTTGGTATCGAGAATACGCAGCGGATTGGTCTCGAGGCGGCGCTGTGCATCGGCGTCGAGCTGGTCGGCGTTCTGCTGAAAGTGGGCGATGAGTGCGGCGCGATGCGCCTGCCGCTCGGACGGCACGCCGAGGCTGTTGAGCTCGACGCGGATGTTGCGCAGCCCGAGCGTCTGGAACAGCTGGTGCGCCAGCAGCATCAATTCGGCATCGACCTCCGGGCCCGAGAAGCCCAGCGCCTCGGCACCGAGCTGATAGAACTGCCGATAGCGCCCGCGCTGCGGCCGTTCGTGCCTGAACATCGGGCCGGTGTACCAGAGCCGCTTGCCGCCGTCGTAGGTCAGGTTGTGCTCGATGGCAGCACGGGCCACGCCGGGCGTGTTCTCGGGTCGCAGTGTGAGCTGCTCGCCATTGAGCCGATCTTCGAAGGAGTACATCTCCTTCTCGACGATGTCCGTGGTCTGGCCGGTGCCGCGCACGAACAGCGCGGTGGGCTCGACGATGGGTGTGCGAATGTTGCGGTAAGCGTAGCGGCCCATCAGATCGCGCACGGTCTGCTCGAGCGCTTCCCAGCGCGCCGATTCGGGCGGCAGGATGTCGTTCATGCCTTTGACGGCATTCAATTTATCGGCCATGGCTCAGGAGAAAAGGTTCAGACGATCTCGGCGGCGCGCTGGCTGCCGAAACGCTTGTCGATGTACGTTTCGACCAGCTGATGGAATTCATTGGCGATGTTGTCGCCGCGCAGCGTGAGCGCCTTCTCCCCGTCGATAAACACCGGCGCCGCCGGCGCTTCACCGGTGCCCGGAAGACTGATGCCGATGTCGGCATGCTTGCTCTCGCCCGGGCCATTGACGATGCAGCCCATCACGGCCACCTTGAGGTTCTCGACGCCGGGGTACTTCTTGCGCCACACCGGCATCTGCTGGCGCAGGTAGTCGTCGATGGTCTTGGCCAGTTCCTGGAAGGTCGTGCTGGTGGTGCGGCCACAGCCCGGGCAGGCCGTGACGCTGGGCACGAAGACGCGCAGGCCGAGCGCCTGCAGGATCTCGTTGGCGATCACCACCTCCTGCGTGCGCGACTCGCCCGGCTGCGGCGTGAGCGACACGCGGATGGTGTCGCCGATGCCCTCCTGCAGCAGGATCGACAATGCCGTCGCCGAAGCCACCGTGCCCTTGGTGCCCATGCCGGCTTCGGTCAGGCCCAGGTGCAGCGGGTAGCTGCAGCGCTTGGCGAGTTCGCGGTAGACCGAGATCAGATCCTGCACGCCGCTCACCTTGCAGCTCAGGATGATCTGGTCGCCGTTCATGCCCATCGATTCGGCCAGCTTGGCGGAATCGATGGCCGAGGTGATCAGCGCTTCGTACATCACCGACTTGGCCTGCCACGGCGCGGCGCGCTGGCTGTTGATGTCCATCAGGTGCGCCAGCAGCTCCTGGTCGAGGCTGCCCCAGTTCACGCCGATGCGCACCGGCTTGTTCCAGCGCATCGCGGCCTCGATCATCTGGCCGAACTGCTTGTCCTTCTTGTCGCCCTTGCCCACGTTGCCGGGATTGATGCGGTACTTGCTGAGTGCCTCGGCGCAAGCCGGGTAGTCGGTCAGCAACCGGTGCCCGTTGTAGTGGAAGTCGCCGATCAGCGGCACGTCGATGCCCATGCGATCGAGCTGCTCTCGGATGTAGGGCACCTGGGCCGCGGCCTCGGGCGTGTTGACCGTGATGCGGACCATTTCCGAACCGGCAATCGCCAATTCCTTGACCTGAATGGCGGTGCCGATGGCATCGACCGTGTCGGTGTTGGTCATCGACTGCACCCGCACCGGCGCGTCGCCACCCACCGTCACCACGCGCGGCCCCCAGACCACGCTGGCCTGGCGCGATCGGCGCGCCGCGGGCGCAGCCGGCTCCACAGGCAGACAGCCGAGAGCACCGGCAGGAAGTATCAAAGGCGAGTCGTTCATGGCTTGACCTCGAAACGGGCGACGCCACCGGTGCGTGCCAGCGGCGTCAGATCGAAAGCCTTGCCGCGCACCTGGACGTCAACGCCGGCCGAGCGGCCGACCACGACGGACAGCGGCAAGGCACCACTGACAGCGGCTGTCTCGCCCGCACGCACGGTACGCCGCAGCAGCGGCTTGCCCGCGGCGTCGTTGACGGTGATCCAGGAATCCGCGCGCACTACGAAGGTCAGCGTTTCGGCGCTCGACGCATTGATTGCCGCAGCGGCGTCGGGCGCCGCGGTGGGCGCCGTCGGCGACGGCGCCGGCTCGGCCGGCGGCGCCACCGTTGCCGAGGGCTCGATCACCACACCTGCCGCGGCTGGCGGTGCTTCCTCGGCACTGGCCGCCTCCCGGTTCGTCAGCGCCGCTGCCCAGTTGCCAAGCCGCTCGAAGGCGCCGGTCGGCAGCCAGAACAACGCAGCGGCGCCGGCGAGGAGAAGGCCCACGGCGACCAGCACTGCGCGTGATGGCAGGCCAGTGCCGTTGCCGACCCGACTGCGCGGTGCGTTCGAACGAAAGCTGCTGCTGATGCTGCGGTCGGCGTCGGCGAGCCCCGGACGCAACGCGCCCGGCAGCTTGGCCAGCACCGGTGCCGGGTCCACGCGCAGCGCGCGACACACGCTGGCAGCCAAGGCCCGCGCGAAGACCGGGTCAGGGAGCGCCTCGATGTCGTCGTCCTCCAGCGCCTGAAGCTTGCGCGTCGGCACCTTCAACGCCGCGGCCACCATGTCGATGTGCAGGCCGTGCGCCTCGCGCGCCTCGCGCAGCAGGTCGCCCGCTGTCTTGTCGGTGCTGTCGCTGGGGATCAGCGGGTTGGCTTGGGAGCTGCCGAATTCACTCGCCCGTTCAATCATCGAAATTCCCGCGTTCGTACGCGATCGCCTCCCGCGACTGGGGAAAGCGGCGTTGCAATTGACCACCCAGCTGCGCCATGGCCTCACGGCTTCCCAACCGGCGCTCGATCTTCACACCCAGCCACAGCGTTTCGGCGTTCGCCGACGGGCTGTTGTTCACGCGGCGCACATAGAACTGCGCACGTTGCCAATCCTGGCGTTGCGCGAGCAGCGATGCCAGATTGAAACCGATCATCGGATTGCCGGCATCGATCTCATAAGCCTGCAGCAAAGAGCGCTCTGCCTCGACCGGCTGCCCCGCGCGCATCTGGCAGAGGCCCTGCGTCATGAGCGTCTTGGCGCGCTCCGTGTAGGCCGGCACCGCCAAGGCGGCACTGAACTGCTGGGCGGCATCGCCATAGCGGCTCTGTTGGCACAACAGCCAGCCGTAGTTGTGCAGCGTGTTGGGCTCGCGCGGATTGAGCGCAATGGCACGCCGAAAGCTGTCTTCGGCCAAGCCGGCATCGTCGAGCCGCATGTAGACCAGGCCGCGCAGATTGAAAGCGTCGGCGAACGTGGGATCGGCCGACAGCGACTGCTTGATCTCGTCGAGGGCCACGGTGGTCTGCCCCGCTTCGAAATAGCCGATGGCGAGTTCGAGCCGCAGGCGCGCGCGGCGGCGGCCGTTGGGCTCGTCAGAGGCGGTCACGATGTCTGCACCGTTGCCGGCCGTGCTGGCGACGGGCCCCGAATTTCCCTTGGCCCCGGTGTTGGCGCAGCCGGCGAGCAGCACCGCCAAGCCGGCGACGAACAGACCCTGAAACAACCCCCGCGCCGGAATCTGGAAGACCATGCTCATCGCTTCAATGCTCCTGGGGCGCCGTCGAACGGACGGGGTGCAGAACGACGGTGCGTCGCTGCGCCATTCGCTCGGCGGCGTGGGTGCGGTCCTTGACGTCGCCGGCCAATTGGCCACACGCCGCGTCGATGTCGTCGCCACGCGTCTTGCGCACGGTCGTCACGATGCCCGCATCGCTCAGCGTCTTGGCGAACGCCAGCACGCGCGGCTGGGGCGAGCGCAGCAGCCCAGAGGCCGGGAACGGGTTGAACGGAATCAGATTGAACTTGCACGAGATGCCCGTGCTGCGCACCAGTTCCAGCAGCTGCAGCGCGTGTTCGGGCTGGTCGTTCACGCCGTCGAGCATGCAGTACTCGAAGGTGATGAAGTCGCGCGGCGCATGCGCCAGGTAGCGCTCGCAGGCCTCGAGCAGCTCGGCGATCGGATACTTGCGGTTGAGCGGCACCAGGTCGTCGCGCAGGGCGTCATTGGGCGCGTGCAGCGACACGGCGAGCGCCACCGGGCAATCGGCACCGAGCCGGTCGATCATCGGGACCACGCCCGACGTCGATACCGTCACGCGACGGCGCGACAGCCCGTAGGCGTTGTCGTCCAGCATGGTGCGAAGCGATGGCACCAGCGCCGTGTAGTTCTGCAGCGGCTCGCCCATGCCCATCATCACGACGTTCGAGATCACGCGGTCGTCGCGCTTCAGGTGCTTGCGCAGGAAGTGCTCGGCAAACCAGAGCTGGGCCGTGATCTCGCCGGTGCGCAGGTTGCGACTGAAGCCCTGGTGGCCGGTCGAACAGAAACGGCAACCGACGGCACAGCCGGCCTGGGACGACACGCACAGCGTGCCGCGGTCGCCTTCGGGAATGAATACCGCCTCGACGGCATTGCCGTCGCCGACGTCGAACAGCCACTTGATGGTGCCGTCCTTGGATTCGTGCTGCGTCAAGATCGGCAGCGCCTCGACCCGGGCCGTCGTCGCCAGCTTTTCGCGCAGCGACTTGGCCAGATCGGTCATTTGCGCGAAATCGCTCGCGCCCCGCTGGTGGATCCAGCGAAAGAGCTGCGTCGCGCGGAAACGTTTTTCACCCAGCTTCTCGCAGAACGCGGCCAACCCCTCCAGATCGAACTCGAGCAGGTTGACGGTCGTCATGGGATCGGCCGGCTGCGGACTCAGCGTGCGTAGACGTTGAGGCCGGCGAAGAAGAACGAGATTTCGTTGGCGGCGGTTTCCGGCGCGTCCGAACCGTGCACGGCGTTGGCGTCGATGCTGTCGGCGAAGTCGGCGCGGATGGTGCCGGCGTCGGCCTTCTTCGGGTCGGTCGCGCCCATCAGGTCGCGGTTCTTGGCGATCGCGTTGTCGCCTTCAAGCACTTGCACGAACA
>Ga0247809_1000443_pt1 | contig 19436 bp, 16 predicted proteins | sample UWRJL104311B1_FD_180951 | JGI IMG/M metagenome (GOLD analysis project Ga0247809, IMG submission 180951) | Plant litter microbial communities from Arlington Agricultural Research Station in Wisconsin, United States - UWRJ-L104-311B-1 | ecosystem: Environmental > Terrestrial > Plant litter >...
CTTTCATTCAGTTAAGGGAAAGAAAATTCCGGATACGATATACCATGTTGTACCTGATTTCAGCTTTGTAAATCATAATAACGAAACCCTCAACTGGTCTGTATTGAAGGGCAAGATAGTGGTGCTAAACCTTTTTTATAAATCAAGTCCGCTTACCGATGTAAATGCCAATATCAAGAGAATTTCTGAAGGATATGAAAAAAATCCTTTGATTCGGTTTCTGAGCCTTTCTGTCGATCCGCAGGATTTTCCTTACAACTTAAAGTCTTTAGCAGATTCTTTAGGTGCTAAACCGGGAAAATGGGACTTCCTGAGTGGCGATAGTTTGAGCGTTTATCCTTTCATCAGAAAGGGCTTGCTACTTGATATTATTCAACATGAAGAGAAAGGTAAAACTAAATTTATTTACGGGAATCAGGTTATCCTTCTGGATAATCAACATAGAATAAGAGGTTATTATGAGGCAAACAATGCTGATGCGATGGCTAAGCTTGATGATGAAATAAAGGTACTGGTTGCAGAAGATTTACGAAATCTTAAAGATGGAAGGTAAACCTGCAAAGTAATTTTAATCTAATGGAAAATAATTCAATCGAAAAAAAATATAATATCTGGATAATCATTTTATCAATTGTTATCCCGGTGGCTGTTGCTGTACTTTTTATGGTTAAGCTCAAAGATTTAGGGATCAATGTTCGCCCTCTTCCTTTTTTACCGCCAATCTACGCTACCATAAATGGCATTACTGCGATAATCCTGGTAGTTGCTGTAAGAGCGATTAAAAATGGAAAAGTTCAATTGCATCAAAACCTAATGAAGGCTGCAATTGGTTGCTCGCTATTATTTTTAGTGATGTACATTGCCTACCACATGACCACACCATCAACCAAATTTGGCGGGGAGGGAGCTATCAAGTATTTTTACTTTTTTATCTTACTCACACATATTCTGTTATCAATAGCTATAATTCCATTGGTTCTTGTAACCTATGTAAGAGCTTTGGCAGAGAAATTTGATAAGCACAGGAAAATCGCCAGAATAACCTTTCCGCTTTGGTTGTATGTGGCCATAACCGGTGTGGTTGTTTATTTGATGATATCTCCATATTACCAATATTAATATAAAATAATCAGAGGTTCAGCTTATAAGTTGGACCTTTTTTATGACACAATTTTTAAGTGCTTCAATCCGTTTATCTGTATATTTGTTGTGATGAAGAAAAAAGCATTTTTAATCTTAGTTCTACTCTCTTTTGCTATTGCATTACCAATGATGGTGAGTGCACAGTGCGCTATGTGTACCATTAACGCAGAGCAAGGTGTGAAAAATGGTAATACCCAGGCTGCCGGTTTGAATACAGGTGTAGTTTATCTTTTGGTAATTCCCTATATTCTTGCTACAGTTGTCGGTGTAATATGGTACAAAAAGTACCGTAAAAAAAGTGTTCATCTAAATATGAAATCAGATCGAATAAATCTGAACTAATATGTCTGAAAAAACTTCCAAACTTTATGCTATAGTTCATGCGAAATGCCCACATTGCCGTAGGGGAGACATTTTCACAGGCAGTATGTACGGATGGAATATTCAACATACCAAAGAAGTTTGCGGACATTGTGGTCAGCGGGTTGAGATAGAGCCCGGTTACTTTTATGCAGCAATGTATGTTAGCTATGCGATGAACGTTATCGAAATGCTTATTGCTAGTTTTCTTACATTTTGTGTTGTTGGTCCTTTGGAAGACAATACGTTCTGGACTTATTTGATTGTTATTTTTGCAGGATGTTTTGTTCTTTATCCACTCAATTACAGGTATTCCAGAATCATTCTATTGCATATTCTATCGCCAAATATTAAATACAAGCCATATTACGATAGAGTGTAGAATGGTTAATTGTTGAAATTGTTAAACTGGTTAATTGTCAACACTGTTTATTTGGTTAATTTTTAAAGTAGTTTTCTTCTTGCAATGGATGTCTACAGTTTTAAAACAATCCAATAATTTAACAATTATGCAATGTACGACAGCTAATCGCTTATCCTAAATTCTATGTTAAAAAGAGAGACACTCGTTTTTATAAAAGATGTTGCTGAAAATAATAACCGGGAATGGTTTGCAGAACACAAACCAAAATATGAAGAAGCAAAAGCTGATGTGCTGGAGTTAGTGGCTGCTATTATTCCGGAGCTTTCTAAGATCGATCCTTTAATTTCTGCTGACCTGGACCCAAAGAAATGCTTAATGCGCATTTACAGAGACGTCCGTTTCAGTAAGAATAAAGACCCGTATAAAAATAATTTCGGCATGTGGTTTTCTTCAAAAAGTAAAGGAGGAAACGAGCCGGGCTATTATTTGCACATTCAACCAGGTAAGAGTTTTATCGCCGGGGGTTACTGGATGCCAGAAGCACCACATGTAAAACTTATCCGCCAGGAGATAGATTATAATATCGGTGATTTTAAAGAAATTATTGAAAACAAAGATTTTAAGAAAAACTTTAAACTTGGAACAGCATCGGCATTGAAGAATGCCCCAAAAGGTTATGACCCGGCTGATCCAAATATTGAATATTTAAAACTGAAAAGCTTTGAAGCAACAATGCAGTTGGATGATGAAGAATTTTTTAAGCCAACACTCGTTAATAAGTTGATAAGTTCTTTTAAAACGGTTAATCCATTAGTTGCATTTTTACGGAATGCTATAAACGCTTAAGGCTGGTCAATTGTATAATTGTTTAAATCGGTTAACTGATTTCTGATAAGTTTATTTAACCGGTTACTAAAAAAACTGGTGACAACAGTTAACCAATCTTGATACTTGATACTCAACACTAAATCTCGATACTAATATGAAAAATACCTTTCTTGCTTTTGCCCTTTTCCTGTTTGCCACATCGGTTACATCTTGTGTTGTGTTATCTCCGAAGAAATATAAGGCACTTTTAGGAACCAAAGATTCCCTATATACAGCTTTCAATGAGGGGCAAATTAAGATCGAGAACCTGGAGGATGAGGTTAAGAAACTGAAGAAAGATACATCGATGATGGCTGAAGACCTTCGGGATTTGCAAAGCAGATTTAATGATGTAAATGCCGATTTTAATAAACTCAAGAACAATAGTTCAACGGAAATCTCAAAATTATCAGGGGATTTAGCTGCCAGAGAAAAAAGATTAAAAGAAGTTGAAGAAGTTTTACGCAAACGCGATGAAGCGACAAACCAGCTTAAAGAAAAACTACAACAAGCTTTGCTGGGTTTCACGAAGAATGGTTTAACAGTTGATATTAGAAACGGAAAGGTTTATGTTTCTCTGATGGATAAACTTTTGTTCCCGTCGGGCAGTATAATTATTGATGAGAATGGGAAAAAAGCACTTGCACAGTTGGCAAAGGTTTTAAAAGAACAGCCGGAAATTAATATTGCTGTAGAAGGCCATACGGATAACCAGAAAGTAAATAATCTGGGTCAGATAAAAGATAACTGGGATTTAAGTGTACTTCGTTCTACTTCTGTTGTACGTTATTTAACAGAAACGGAAAAAGTTGAAAGTGTTCGTATGACGGCCACAGGTAAAGGTGAGTTTCAGCCTCTGGGTGCCAATACCAGTGCTGACGGTAGAAGTAAAAACAGAAGAATTGAAATCGTACTTTCACCAAAATTGGATGAGTTGTATAACCTAATAAAATAATCGTATTATAATATTTCAAGGCCTCGCAATATTTAATTGCGAGGCTTTTTGTTTTTTGACTTTGCTGAAAAATTAATCTTTAATTCTGCGTTTTGAACTAATCTTTGTAATTTCCGCTTATCAATCCCCTTCATGAAAGTAAAAATAGCTATAGACCTAATATTCAGAACGCCAAGATTTTCTTACAAATCTGAGTTAGCAGATTATTGGGAGGAGCTTAAATCAGCAATTTCAATTTCCTCGGACGCCTTCTATCAAACTATAAAAGATGTAAAAGCTGATGAGATGGAAAAACTACAACCAAAAGTATTATTTACAATCTGGAAATATTTTAACAGGGCCAGATTTCGCTCCACGCCCTACGGCACATTCGCTGGATTCAGCATTTTAACCGGGGCCATTAATTCATCAGAATCAAAAATTATTGTTGAAGAAAAACAGGTTGTCCATGAGTTTATAGACTGGCCATACAAAAACAAGCTAAAGTTTTCACTTTCAGATAGCCTGGCAAAGAATTGTTTGTTGTTCGCAAACAGCAGTTATTATTTTACAACGACAAGTATCCGATACATCGCCTGCACTGATGGATTATTTGAACTTGCAGAAATTGATAATGATGAGTTTGTAGTCCAGATATTGAAGGCTTGCGTGCAGCCGGTTCGTGTAAATGATTTAATCAAAGTACTGGAGATTTTGATAGATGGCCAGGCTGATGTATTTGCTTTGCTTGAAGATATGTTATCCTTACAGTTACTTTTAAGCGATAACGATCCCAATGTTATTGGAGAAGATTATTTCAATCGTATCGGCATAAAGCCAGCAATTGAAATTCCAAAATACCTCATTGCAGAACGAAATGTAATTTCCGGAGGTTTGGACGAAAAAATATTTGCGGCCGTTCCTGGATTGATAAATTTAATGCAGCATATTTTACCAGTTGATGGTAAAGATGCGTTAAAGCAATTTGTAATTAAGTTTAATAAAAAGTTTGAGCAAAAAGAAGTTCCCCTATCATTGGCATTAGACCCGGAAATGGGAATTGGTTATGACGAACTGGAACAAGCGGGTCAGGATGACGATTTTATAGCCCAATTTTACGGCAAGCAATCTAAGAAAGCTGAAGATTCCATTGATAAATTAAGGCAGAATTTCAAAAAACTTATTAAGCATGAATCATTTCATACAAACGAAGTTATTCAATTGGATAAGTTAGGTATTCAACTTGCCGAAAAAGCAACTGTAATACCAAATTCGTTTAGTATGCTAATGTCAATTTCTGATAATTTGATTTGTGTAGATCAAACAGGAGGGAGCACAGCTAATGCACTAAGTGGCCGATTTACGATGGCAAATGATAAAGTTTATCAGCATTGTAAGCGAATCGCAAACATTGAACAGGAGGCAAACCCCGATATTTTGTTTTTTGATGTTGCCTACATGGTAGAAACCAATGTAGATAACATTAACAGACGAAAGCTGGTATATGATAATCAACTCTCTATTTTAAATTTTGATACTTCGGATAGCCCACTCACTTTAGATGACATTATGCTTTCAGTACAGGGAAGCGAAGTTATTTTAAGATCCAACAAACTAAATAAGCGGATTGTTCCCAGGATGGCATCGGCATATAACTATTCCCGGTCTGATTTGTCTGTTTTCAGGTTACTTTGTGATTTGCAACATCAGGATATACAAACCAATTTAACCCTGTTTTTAGAAAGTCTATACCCTGAGCTGCCATATTATCCGCGTCTTCAATACCAGAACCTTGTTCTATCTCAACAGAAATGGCAGGTTAAAAAATCTGATGTTTTAGCCTTAAATGTAGTCGGATTAAGAGTTTATCTGAATACATTAGGCGTAAGTGATTATTTTAAAGTCGGTTTATCAGATCAAACTTTATGTTTTAATAAAAATATTGACTTTGAATTGCAAGCGTTTCTACAATACATGCTCAAGCAAGATAAAGTTTACCTAGAAGAGGTACTTATTCCTCAGGAAAGTGCAGTAATTGATGAAAAAGGTAAGCCCTATTTAGCTCAATTTATCCTGAATATTTACCACGATGAAAGGATTTATAATGGCTTTAGTAAGCCGGATATAAAAACCACGCAGGTAAAAGAGTTTTTTCCGCCAGGGAAAGAGTGGCTTTATTTTGAAATTTATTGCCACCAGCAACGTTCTGATATGCTGTTGAGTGGACCGATTGCGCACTTTTTGGATGCTCATGAAGGCCAAATCAAATCGTGGTTTTTTATTCGCTACAATGAAAATGGCTATCATTTACGACTTCGAATCTTATTGAAAGATGAAAACGAGGGACAGATTTTGACCTCTTCATTTTCTGATTATTTAGAAGAGTATTTAGCTACTGGTTTGATCTCCGATTTACAGTTGAGAACTTATCGAAGGGAAACCCAGCGTTATGGAAATAGTTTGATTGAAGATGTTGAGCAACACTTTTCGTCGGACAGCCATTTTGTACTATCCCTTTTCGAAACTAATCCTGATGCCATTAGCAAGTATAAATATTGCTCGGATTTGATAGACAAAATACAACAGGCGGCCTTATTTGAGGATAAAGTATTTGCTGAGGTAATAAAAATGATGTCTGATTCATTTAATGAAGAGCATCATCTTGAAGCTACTGATTTTAAAAAGATTAATGCTCAATATCAAATTTATCGTAAATCAGAATATAATAATCTGACTGATGGTCAGTTAATTGCTTTTAATTCTTTCGCAAATTCTTTTATAAATATTCTAAAAATTTGCAACCCGGATAGAAAGATACAGCTGTTCAGCGATCTCCTGCATATGCACGTGAACCGTCTTTTTAATAAAGATCAGCGGACACATGAAATGGTTATGTACTATTTTTTATTAAAAGATGTGCAGAGAAGAAATGCAATGAATAATATTAAGTCGCTTTAATTTAAACCAGCCAGTGGATTATCTATATCAACCTTAATTTCTGTAAAATACCTGTTTAACGGGTCTTTGTAGAATTTAAAGGAATATTTGTCTTTATAGAAGTTATTGAGGCGCTTATCAATATTTTCCAATCCGACATGATGGCTTTCCACTTCCCTTTTCTTAACCTCATTAACCATATTAATGGTCGTCAGGGTTAAGCTTTTTCCATCATAGTCGATTTGCACAATAGAAGGTTGCGTAGAGTGCGCTATGTTCCCGTGTTTAAACATATTTTCCACTAATGTTAACATGATAAGAGGAGGAAACCGTAGGCCGAAAAGGTCTCCGTTAATTATTAAATCGAAATTTATCGTGTTGGCTGTACGGAGCTTATGCAGGTTAATTAAGTGTTCAATCTGTTCAACTTCCTCACTTAAAGGTACCAGTTCTGATGCTTCCGGTCTTTTTAAAGCATAACGCATCATTTCAGATAAATTCATAATGGCATCTGCAGCCAGAGGTGCCTTCTTTCTGGCGTCGTTATAAATGAAATTTAATGTATTAAATAGAAAGTGTGGATTAATCTGGCTACGTAAAAAGTTATTCTGAGATTGAACCAAATCATTTTCCAAAGCCTGTTTTTCGATGGTATTAACCAGGTTTTGCTTTTCTAATTGTTGAACTCTTTTTCTTTCTTTTATTGAGTTTAAAAGAAATACATAACCCGTACTGAAGCCGATGAAATATAGGGCTCTCCAAATACTTCTAAGTACATAAACCTCGTTTAAATGCATTGGATCTTTAAAGCCAGTACTAATTGTTATCGAAATCAGGTATTCGCCAGGAAATGCAATTGCTATGTATGCCAATAGTTCTAATAAAACGAAAGGTATAACTAACCAGTTTTTAAGCCTGATTTTTCCATTTAAAATTTTGCTAATACCAAACGCATGAAAATAAAACAGCGAAATATTTAAGATGTAGTGAAATAGGTAATTTCCTAATGTTCCAAAGACTCCAACGACAATTCCTGTTATAAATGTATCATAAAGTATAAAAAAAGCCCAGGCCTTTACATGTACGTCATTTCGGTTATACCAATTTTTTATTTTAAGAATGTTCATTTAAATGGGTTTTATCTGCTAAAAAAGGGGGTTTATCTGTAAAAACAAAGGGTTTGTGTAAAAATTTCGGACTGCCTACGTTTTCGCCGCACCTTTACATCAGTTAATCAAAACAACAATAATTTAATTATAACAGCAATAAAATATAATAATATGAAAGTGCAACACACAACAAAATTGAAAAAAAACACTGCATTTGTTTATAAAAATGTTAAAGCTCAGAATAACTTCAGTACTGATCCAACTGCAAATACCATCTTAATGACTAACTCTTCAATGTCTAATATTTTCAACAAGTAATCATATGAAAACTCAAAATATCAAATTAAAAAAGAACACTGCATTTGTTTACAAAAATGTAAAAGGTCAAAATAACTTTAGCACTGATCCGACTGCGAATACTATTTTAATGACTAACTCTTCAATGTCTAACATCTTCAACAAGTAATCATATGAAAACTCAAAATATCAAATTAAAAAAGAACACTGCATTTATTTACAAAAACGTAAAAGGTCAAAATAACTTTAGCACTGATCCGACTGCAAATACTATTTTAATGACTAACTCTTCAATGTCTAACATCTTCAACAAGTAATCATATGAAAACTCAAAATATCAAATTAAAAAAGAACACTGCATTTGTTTACAAAAACGTAAAAAGTCAAAATAACTTTAGCACTGATCCGACTGCAAATACTATTTTAATGACTAACTCTTCAATGTCTAACATCTTCAACAAGTAATCATGAAAACTCAAAATATTAAATTGAAAAAAAACACTGCATTTGTTTACAAAAACGTAAAAGGTCAAAATAACTTCAGCACTGATCCAACTGCAAACACTATTTTGATGACTAATTCATCAATGTCGAATGTTTTTAATAAATAATTTACACTTATTTGGAATGTCGTTTATTTTTAATAAATAGCAGTATGAAAAGACCAAATATTAATAACTTGAAAAAGAAAGTCGCATTTGTTTATAAGAATATCAAAACGCAGAATAGTTTTAGTACTGATCCAACTGCAAACACTATTTTGATGACTAATTCATCAATGTCTAATATCTTAAACAGGTAGTTTAACTTCTCCCGGATTTTAATAAGCTACTTTGTATATAGGCAAAGAAAGCCTCTTTATAACCCTCTCCAATCTGAATCATCTCGTTATTAACCAATCTGATAATGTTGCCGTCTACTTTCTTTATGGCCGCCTTAGCAACAATATTTGATTTATTTACACGAATAAAAGCATGATTCTCTAAGGCTTTTTCAATTTCCTTTAAAGTAAGGTAAGTTGTGTTGGTTTCTGTCTTTGTGATTATCTGAATATAATTTTGCAAAGCCCTGATATATAAAATATCATCAATTAAAATATTCGAAAAAGCATATTTATGGTCGCCTTTAATGTATAAGGCTGCAACTTGATCAGCTTCCTTGGCCGCATTTTTAGCATTACTAGCTTCCTTTTTCAAAATTCTATCAATCCCCAGAGCAAACTTTGCAAATGAAATTGGTTTAAGAAGGTATTGATCGGATTGTACATCGAATGCCTGAAGTGCATAATCCGGATGTGCAGTAGTAAAAATAAGGTATTTCGCTTTTTCCCTGATATTTTTGGCAAGCTCCAACCCATTTATTCCTGGCATATCAATATCCATAAACAATAAATCAATTTCGTCGCCAGCACTAATTTCAGTAAGTGCCTGCACAGGACTGGTAAACGTTTTAAATACTGTTAGTCCTGGCATTTCAGCTATATGGTCAGTTAACACCTCTATAGCATGTTGTTCATCGTCAATAACAACGCATTTTAAATTCATGATTATAATAAAGTGGGTTTGGATTCATTTGTATGCAAGTTAGCCAAAAAAAAGAATTTGTGCACATATCCATAATAAAAATCTTTTCGGGCTTTTGGTGTAAAAATAGTTGTAGTTGATGTAATATTTTGATGGGTTGATGTAAAAAAGTTAACAACGTCTGGCTATTTTTTAATCTTTATACTGTTTGCCAAAAACGAATGATTAAATAGAAAGGCTAATTTTTTATACCGTCTGTTTAATTAAACATCTGCCTGCCCTTAGTATGTGTAGCCTGGATAAAAAATTGAAAGGCCATACACACTGCGGGATTTCAGAGCTAACGTTTTTGAATAACAGCAATTATAAATACCTAACATACATTGACATGGAACTTAAAGACGAAATCGGACAATTTGCCGTGAGAATCAAAAAAATGCTTCCCCAGGTTCAATCGGAAGATTTAACTAGGAATGCATTGGTCATGCCTTTTATCCAGATATTGGGCTTCGACGTTTTCAATCCTTCTGAGGTTCAATCTGAAGCTGTTTTAGATTTTGGTGTTAAAAAGAGCAAAAAAGTTGATTACACGATCATGAAAGATGGTGAGCCTGCTATTTTGGTTGAGTGTAAACATCATGAAGAAAGCTTAGATATAAACGACTCGCGTTTATCAAAATATTTCCGTAAGACGAAAGCAAAATATGGTTTATTGACCAATGGGTTAGAATATCGTTTTTATACAGAGAAAATGGTTCGAAGCAAAAAGAAACAAGAACCTCTGTTTGTATTTAATGTTAAAGATACTAAAGCCGCTACGATAGCGAAGATGTTAGAAGAACATAAAGATTATTTTAATGTTAAGCAAAACGTTGCCAGTTAACAAATAATTTTTTAACAGATATAAAACAAGTCCCGATGTAAATCGGGACTTTTTATTTTTAAATGATTTCAAGCTCTTTATATTAATTCAACACTTCTGCTCACAAAAGCAGTTAGTTCTGCACCGGTTAGCATGCCTTGAGCAAGTAGGGCTAAATCAACAGCCTGCTTCGCTAAATTGCTTTGCTCTTCACCTTCTGCTTTTAAAATTTTGCTTACTAATTTATGATTTCCATTAATGGCAACTTTGTAACTATCTGGCATCTGGCCGTAAAAACCCATTCCACCGCCCATTGCAGCCATATCTTTCATTCGACGCATAAATTCGTCCATGGTAATGGTAACCGGTAACTCATCAGGATTTAAAGCAACAACTTCCACCTGCATTCCTGGCTTGGTAATGGCTTTTTCAAAAATTGTTGTTACTTCTTTTACCTGATCATCACTTAAAATGTGTTCATTAACTTCATCTTTTTCAATCAGTTTATCCGCAACGCTTGAATCAACACGTTTGATATAAGTTTTTTCTAGTTTTTGCTCTAGTTGCTGGATGAAGTGATTATCAATCGGAGAATCTAAAACCAAAACGTCGTAATCTTTTTTATTGGCCGACTGGATGAAAGCATCCTGTTTTGATGCATCGTTTGAATACAAATAGACTACGGTTCCATTTTTATCCGTTTGTAAAGGAGCAACTTTATCCTTGTATTCATTTAGCGTAAAGAGTTCATTTTTAGTATTTCCAACTAACGCAAAATCTTTTGCTTTATCGTAGAATTTCTCTTCGCTAATCATTCCGTATTTAACGAACAAGCCAATATCTTTCCATTTATCTTCGAAAGATTTACGGTCTTTATTAAACAGTTCGGATAATTTATCAGCTACCTTTTTAGTAATGTAGTTGTTTATTTTTTTAACATTTCCATCAGCTTGTAAGAAACTACGCGATACATTTAAAGGAATGTCAGGTGAGTCAATTACACCGTGTAACAACATCAAAAATTCAGGAACGATGTCTTTAACCTCATCGGTAATGAATACCTGGCGGGAATATAATTTGATTTTGTTGCGTTGCATTTCGAAGTCGTTTTTCAACTTAGGGAAATACAATACGCCTGTCAAATTGAATGGATAATCTACATTTAAGTGAATCCAGAATAATGGCTCTTCACTAAATGGATATAATTCCCGGTAAAAATTTAAATAATCCTCATCTGACAAATCTGCAGGTGCTTTTGTCCAAATGGGACTTGTCGTATTGATGATGTTATCAACTTCTACATCTTTATATTTTTTCTTTCCTTCTTCATCTTCGCCATCTTCTTCTGATTCTGTTTTAGTACCAAATTTAATCGGAACAGGCAAAAATTTAGCGTATTTATTAAGAATTTCCTGCAGTTTCGATTCTTCTAAAAACTCTTCAGAATCTTTATTTATATGAAGAATAATATCGGTACCACGAGTGGTTTTTGTGCCTTCGGTAATTTCAAATTCTGTACTACCATCGCAAACCCAGCGAGCCGGTTCTGCACCTTCCTGGTAGGATAAAGTTTGAATTTCGACTAAATCTGCAACCATAAAAGCCGAATAAAATCCTAAACCGAATTTACCGATGATTTCGTTTGAATCTTTAGCATCCTTAAATTTTTCTACGAACTCACTTGCGCCAGAAAATGCAACCTGATTAATGTATTTTTTGATTTCCTCAGCAGTCATACCCAAACCATTATCACTAATGGTAATGGTTTTTGCTGTTTTATCAACTGCAACCTGAACCAGCGGTTCGCCTACTTCGCCATTGAACTGACCTAATGAGCCTAGTCTTTTAATTTTCTGAACAGCATCTACTGCATTAGAAACCAGCTCGCGAAGAAAAATCTCGTTGTCTGAGTATAAAAACTTCTTAATTATCGGGAAGATGTTCTCGGTATGAATGGAGATGCTTCCTTTTTCTTGTATGCTCATATGTAAATAAATTGTTTAATCTATATGCTGCATAACAAGGCCTGTTCCAAAGCATGTTATTTGCCAAAATGACAGGTGCGAGTAATGGGAATGCTAAAATAAAAAAGCCAGATGCTTTGCATTTGGCTTTGATCTGAGTTTATAATTTTCTTAATTTAAATGAAAACTTGGGTCACTTTCTTCGAGGGTTAGAATCTTGCTGATTTTTTTAAGCAATACGTCCATCTGGAATGGTTTAGATAGAAAATCATCTTGTCCATAATTTAACGTAGTAAAATCTTTAGGGTCGTATAAACCAGAGATTAAGAGAATGGGAATTTTTGAGGTTGAGTCTATCGATTTTAACTGCTCGCAAAGTACGCGGCCATCGATGTGTCCAAGCGAAATATCAAGTAATATCAGGTCTGGTTTAAAGCTTTCAATTCTATCGAAAACCTCTTCACCATTATTAAGTGCAGAAACTTTAAATCCGCCTATTTCCAATATTAATTGGATGGTTTCTAAAACCTCAATATCGTCGTCAACTACCAGTATTCTCTTCATATGCTTTTACAATTATGCATTGTATTTATAACAATAGGATTGATGTTATGTTTACAATGTTTTAAGATTTTATTAATATCTGAAATGTATGTTATGTGGACTGTTTTATAACCTGCTCTTTTTGAAGGATAAATTCATACAAATCCTGAATGGGTTTCTGCAAAATTTTTCCTGCTGTAATTCCGTTTTCTTCTAAAACGTTTTTCAATACATCCTGATAATAATAGGCAATTGAGCCAACGAAGTGGCAAGGCACAGTTTGGTAATTATGGTAATCTTTAATGTTGGTGTCAACAAATTCCTGAAAACCTTTCTTTAGCGTTTCTTTAACGAAAATATGATCATAATGATTAGCAAGGAACCGGCTAAATCCGGCGAGGTATATATTAGGAAAAGGTTTTTGATAAACATTGGTGATAATCTGTTCTTTTTCAACAGGAAATGCCTTTTTAAATTCCAATTCCAGATCAGAAGGCATTTTTTTATATAGATAACTCAATAAAACTTTTTTCCCAAAAAATGTACCCGATCCTTCATCTCCAAGTACATAGCCCAGGCCATGATGCCCGTCGTGTATTTTTTTTCCATCGAAATAGCAAATATTAGATCCTGTTCCAAGAATACAGTTCAGGCCTTCTGAATCGCCGCATGTTGCATAAACAGAACCTAAAAGGTCATGCTCAACAGCTATAAATGCATTTGTAAAAACGGCAGATAAACCATTGGAAACCACTTCGCGTTTATCCGGTGATGAACAACCAGAACCGAAGAAGTAAATCTCCTTAACTTCGCTGGCGAGTGGAGAAATAACTTCATTTTTTAAAATGATGCGGCTAATGTCCTGCTCATTTAAAAAGTAAGGATTTATTCCTTGTGTACTAAATTTAATGGTTTTTCCATTGAAATAGCCCATCCAATCTGTCTTTGATGAGCCACTATCGGCAACGAGTATCATGGGAATAAATATAAAAATTAATTCGTTAAACTGATATTACCGCTTAATTCTTTTAGAGTGGTTTCTGCAAGCTTTGCCTGATACTGCATTTCTATAAATCGGTTTTGCGCATCAATTGAATTGCGTTGTGCTTCTCTTAACTCTAAGGGCGCGATGCTTCCAAGCCGGTATTTCGCAAGCGTAATGTCCAGGTTTTCTTTAGCGATATCTACATTTCGCTGTTCGAGTTTAACCAAATCCATGTAAGTGCTGTAGTTTTGATACGCGGTAAGCAATTGTGTGCTAACGTCAAGTTTTGTTTTCTCAAGATTTAAAGTTGAATTTTCGATGTCTATTTTGGCATTTCGTTCTTGCTGTCTTTGCAGAAATCCATTAAAAATATTTAAACTCGCGCCTACACCGTAGGTAAACCCATTGGCTGCAAATTTTTGATTAAAGCCGGTAGGAGAGGTGCTGTTGGTTCTGCTATATCCTGAATTTAAACTTATTACGGGATACCTGGCGCCTTTTATCGATTTTAAATTAAGCGCTGCTACTCGTTGATTAATAAAAGCATTTTGAACATTGGGATTTTGTTTTTCTGCAAGTTCTGCCAATTGGCTATAAACCAATACCTGATCTATATTTATATCATTATCCACGTAAAAAGTAAGGTTTACATTTCGTACCATTAACTGGTTTAAACGAACTTTTGCTACCTGTAATGCATTTTTTTGCTGCAGGTAATTTGATGTATCTGTATTGTAATCGACCTGGGCAGTTAAAACATCAAGTTTTGCACCTCTACCCAGCTGTAACTTGGTTTTTGCTATCTTTTCCCTGAATACCGAAATGTCTATAGCGCTATCTGCTGCAATAACTAATTTTTGCTGCCTCACCACATCGTAATAAGCTGTAATTACATCCGCGATTGTAGTTAAAATAGCTAAACGTGAGGTGACTTCACCTTGTTTCTGGAGTTCTTTCAACCGCTCATAATTTGCGAACATGCTAAAGCCATCAAAAACGGTCCAATTTAAATCAGCACCGATATCATTATTGGTGCTTCTTGCGCCTGTTATTACCCGATCGGCACCAGTTGCTGGTGTTTGCCTCGTGTTTTGGATGCTTCCTCCATTGGAATAACTGCCGGTTAAACTGGGCAGCATCCCTGCGTTGCCGATGTTCGCATTATTTTTAGCGATGGCAACATTATTTTTACCGATCTTAATGTCGTAGTTGTTTTGCATGGCAATAGTAACTGCTTCCTGCAACGTTAACCTTTCCTGTCCTTTAGCAACTAAAGACAAAATTGTCATTAACAACACGAAAAAATTTATCTTATTAATCATTTTATTTTGTTCCTTCCAAAGCTTCATGTTCAAAGCGTTCGGCTTCCTTTAAATCTTTATTTGGTTTATATGGTTTTGCCCAATATGAGTAAATCGCAGGAATAACAAACAATGTCAGAATTAAAGAGAACATTGTTCCCCCAACGATAACAGTACCCATACTCATTCTACTTTTTGCAGCAGCACCTAAGGCTAAGGCTATTGGCAATGCGCCGATAGCTATCGCTAAACTGGTCATTAGGATTGGGCGTAATCGTGATACTGCCGCTTCGCGAATGGCTTCGGGGATGGGTGTGCCCTTTTCTTTTAACTGATTGGCAAATTCTACAATTAAAATCCCGTTTTTCGTTACCAAACCAATTAACATAATTGTACCGATCTGACTGAAGATGTTCCAGCTCTGCCCACATAACCATAGCGACAAAAATGCACCGGCAACAGCCATTGGTACGGTCAAAATGATAATTACCGGGTCTTTAAAACTTTCAAACTGTGCTGATAGAATCAAATAAACCAGCAACAGGGCTAAACCAAAAGCAAAAAAGGTATTAGAGGAACTTTCTTTAAAATCGCGTGATTCTCCGCTTAAATCGGTTGAAAAGGTTTCATCTAAAACCTTCGCTGCTATCCGATCCATTGCATCAATCCCTTCGCCTATGCTTCTGCCCGGAGCCAGGCCTGCGGAAACCGTCGCAGATATAAAACGGTTGTTCCTGTATAATTGCGGTGGACTGCTTTCTTCTTTAGCAGTAACTACATTATCCAGCTGAACTAAAGTTCCATTATCACTTCTAACATAGACAGAACTCAAATCTAACGGGTCTTTTCTATCGGTTCTATCAAACTGGCCAATAACCTGGTACTGTTTCCCGTTCATAAAGAAATAAGAAAAACGTTGTCCGCTTAAACCTAGGTTTAAAGTTTGGGCGATTGCAGATATAGAGACGCCCAGGTTTTTGGCTTTATCCCTGTCGATTGTTAAGTTAATTTCCGGTTTATTGAATTTAAGATTGACATCAGACACTGTAAAGGTAGGGTCTTTACTTACTTCATCCATAAACAAAGGCACTTTCTCGCGAAGTTTTTCGAAATTCTGTGCCTGAATAATGTAACTAATTGGCAAACCACCACGACGACCAACTGAAATTGTAGGCTGCTGATTAACAATCGTTTTGCCTTCGCTATATTTTTTGGTTATTTTAGTAAGCATGTCGGCAATCTCTTTCTGAGATCGTTCTCTATCTTCTGGATTAACCAAACCCATACGAACAAAACCGGAGTTGGTAGAACCTGCACCACCAAAACCAGGTGAAGTAATGGTAATGTTTACATTTTTCTCCGGAACAGAATCAATTACCATTTGGTTAATCTTCATAATGAACTTATCTGTGTAAGTAAATGATGAACCTTCTGGTGTGGTAACATTAATATTAATAGCACTCCTATCATCGTAAGGCGCAGTTTCTTTTGGCAGAACCTTCCAGAACAGGAAAATCATGCCCATACAAACCAAAATAATTGGTACAGAAAGCCACCTTTTATCGAGAAATTTATTCAGGTTCGATTCGTATGCATTGTTTAGTTTAACAAAATAAGGCTCCGTCCAATTGTAAAATCTGGAAGGTTTATGTCCGCCTTTTTTCATTAAATAGGCGTTTAACATTGGAGTTAATGTTAGCGACACAAATGCCGAAACCAGCACTGCAGCTCCAATTACAACCCCAAACTCTCTAAACAACCGGCCAACAAAACCTTGTAAAAATATTACCGGTAAAAATACCGCGGCAAGGGTAATTGAAATGGAAATTACAGCAAAAAAAATTTCGTTGGAGCCTTTGATTGCAGCTTCAAATGGCGACATGCCTTCTTCTACTTTTTTAAAAATGTTTTCTGTAACCACAATACCATCATCAACCACCAATCCTGTAGCCAGAACAATAGCCAACAAACTCAGTACATTTATGGAAAAACCAAAAGCATACATGATAAAAAAGGTAAAAATTAATGATACGGGAATATCAATCAGTGGCCTGAAAGCAATTCCCCAATCCCTAAAAAACAAATAGATAATAAGAATTACCAATACCAGCGATAAACCAATGGTTTCGGCAACTTCCGTTACCGAACGTTTAATAAATAATGTGGTATCTAGTGCAACTTTTAACTTGATATCCTGCGGGATATCTGCTTTAAGCTTATCGAAACGCTTGTAAAATTCGTTGCTAATATCCAGGTAATTTGCACCAGGTTGAGGGATTATTGCTACTGCAACCATCGGCCTGCCCGATTCGCGTAAGATGGTTTCTTCATTTTCAGGTCCTAAAACGGCATATCCAACATCCTTTAATTTTATGACCTGATTGCTATCGGTTTTTAAAATCAGGTTGTTAAATTGAGTTTCATTGGTCAGTTTTCCTAAGGTTTTAACGGTTAATTCCGTTGTGGCACCCGTAATTTTTCCCGATGGCAACTCTACGTTTTCATTATCCAGTGCGGTAACAATGTCCTGAGACGTTAATCCGTAAGCGCTTAATTTATTTGGATCCATCCAAATTCGCATGGCATATTTCCGCTGCCCCTGAATTTGAACACTACTTACTCCTGGAATTGTTTGGATCCTATCTGCTATTACGTTTTCTGCAAAATCACTCAGTTCTAATGTATTTCTTTTATCACTTTGGATAGTCATTGACAAAATCGCATCCGAATTCGCGTCAGCTTTACTCACAATCGGCAAACCATCAATATCTCTCGGCAATGTTCTTGCTGCTTGCGAAACCTTATCACGAACATCATTTGTTGCTTCTTCGATATTTTTATCCAGATTGAACTCGATGGTGATGTTACTCGTACCTTGATTACTGGAAGAAGAAATATTTCTAATTCCATCGATTGAGTTAATGGATTTCTCTAAAGGTTCTGTTATCTGTGATTCAATGATATCTGAGTTTGCGCCAGGATAGGATGTTCTAACTGAAACAACTGTTGGGTCGATGGAAGGGTATTCCCTCACACCAAGGAAGTTGTATCCGATTATTCCAAAAAGGACAATCAGCAAGTTCATAACTATGGCAAGAACCGGTCTTTTTATACTCGTGGTTGAGATACTCATAATTATTGTTTAACCAGATTAACTTTAACCGGGGCGTCTTTTTTCAATGCCATAGAACCTGTTGTTAAAACGGTATCACCAACTTTTAATCCCGAAGTGATTACAATTCTATCATCTGTTCGTGTACCAGCTTCTACTTTAACCTCTTGCGCTTTGCCATCTTTTTGGATGTAAACAATTTTACCTTTCAAAACTGGTATTACGGCTTCATTAGGGATTAGTATAGCATTTTCTAATGTGTTTAAAGCAAGTTTAATTTTAGCAAATGAACCTGGTAAAAGCATATTATCGGCGTTTGGCGCTAAGGCTCTGATTTGTAAAGTTCTGGTTGCTGCATTTATTCCCGGCTCAATTGCATAGACTTTACCAATATTTTGTTTTGATGAGCCATCTGTAGTAAATGTAATTTCTGAACCTAATTTTATCTGACCAGCATATTTTTCGGGTACCGAAAATGTAATTTTAACCGGATTTGTACTCACTAAATTCGCAATAACCGTAGCAGGTGTTAAATAAGTTCCTGATGATATGCTGCGTAAACCAATTCTGCCACTAAAAGGTGCACGAATAGTAGTTTTGGCCAGTTGGGCTCTTATTAAATTGGTTTGAGATTGAAAAGATTTTAAATCGGCAAGAGAAGTATCATATTCTTCCTGACTAATTGCGCCTTTAGCCAATAATTGTTTGGCTCTATTTTCGTTGGTTCCGGAAAGCTTTTGCTTGGTAAGCGCATCTTGCAATTGTGCTTGAATATCTCTATCGTTTACTTTTACTAAAACAGCACCTTTAGATACCGAAGTACCTTCTTTAAAAAATATTCCTGTTACCAAACCTGAAACTTCGCTTTTTAAAACTACAGATTCGTTTGCTTCAATAGCACCAGTAACTTCCAGATCCGTATCAAATTTAGATGGCTTTACCACAATGCCTTCAACTGTCATCGCGGGTGCAGCCTTAGCATCCTTACCGCCTTTTCCCTGGCCGGATGCTGCTCCTCCTCCTTTACCTTCCAGTTTTTTGTTTGAATTAATCCGGTAATAAATCAGGTAAGCAAGGCCTAAGGCCAAAACAATGTAAATAATGTATCTTTTTTTCATTTGTGCTGGGGTCGTCT
>Ga0247809_1000449_pt1 | contig 19283 bp, 10 predicted proteins | sample UWRJL104311B1_FD_180951 | JGI IMG/M metagenome (GOLD analysis project Ga0247809, IMG submission 180951) | Plant litter microbial communities from Arlington Agricultural Research Station in Wisconsin, United States - UWRJ-L104-311B-1 | ecosystem: Environmental > Terrestrial > Plant litter >...
GCGCACCCGCTCCAGCGCGGCCGGCTGGTTGAAGCGCAAGCCAAGCCGCAATGGGTCGGGCAGATCATCCCGCAGCGGCGTGAAGCTGGCCGTCACGCGCAGTTCACCGTCGGCCGACAGCGCGTACACGTTCTCCCATTGCACCGCGCCGGCGCCGAAACTGTACAACACCTTGACGTTGTCGACGCCCACCGTCACCGCGCGCGCCTGGTGCTGCTCGGTGAACTTCCGCCACACGTCGTGAGTCTTGTCGACGCCCGCGCCCTCGTCGTTGTCGATCAAGCCGCGCCAGAAGTTGGGCCAGCCGCCGCTCAACAGCGGCTTGCCGCCCGCGCTGTAGCTGACCTCCCCGCTGCGGATGTCGACGCGCAGCGTGGCGGGACCGGAGACCAGCTTGATGGCGTCGCCGTCGCGCACCGGCTTGACCGTCGACGGCGACGATGTCTTGCGCACGGCCGGGACCAACACGAACTGCGACCAGCCGCCCACGCTGCCGGCGGCCACGCCCGGCGTCGACGCGCCGCGATACCGCGCCCGCACCGTCATCACCGCCTCGGCGCCAGCGGTGCGCAACAGCATCGGCAACTTGATCGGCACCTGCTGCCGGCCGCCCGCCGCGACGCGCACGCCTTCCAGCCGCCCCTGCGCCGACGGCACGCCGTCCAGCGCGATGCTCCAGTCGAAATCGAACTCCGACAAATCCTTGATGTCGTAGCGGTTCACCACCGTCAGCCGGCCGGACTTCGGCTCGCCCTCGAACACCACCGGCGAATAGACTTTCTGCAGCTCGTAGTATTCCGGGTCCGGCGTACGGTCGGCGCGCAGCACGCCGTCGCCGACCACGCTGTTGTCGCCGCGCGCCGGGTTGATGTCGAAGCCCGAGGCCCAGTAAGGTCGCCCCTTCGCGTCCTTGGCGTACACGGTCTGGTCGACCCAGTCCCACACGAAGCCGCCTTGCAGCTTCTTGTGGCTGCGGATCACGTGCCAATAATCCTCAAGGTTGCCCAGCGAATTGCCCATCGCGTGCGCGTACTCGCACTGGATCATCGGCTGGCGGTAGCGCGGGTCCTGGGCGTAATCGATCATCTTCTCGATATCGTCGTACATCGGCGCGTAGATGTCGACGTAGCTGTTGGGCCGGTGCTGCCCGACCAGCGTGCCGTAACCGAGATAGCTGACCAAGCGGCTTGGGTCGTTGTCGCGCACCCACCGCGCGGCGTTCTCGAAATTGGGGCCGGTGCCGGCCTCGTTACCCAGCGACCAGGCGATGATCGACGGATGGTTGCGGTCGCGCTGCACCATGCGCGAGACGCGGTCCAGGTGCGCCAGCTTCCAGTGCTGTTTGTAGCCCAGCTGGATCCCCACGCGCTTGGCCGGGTCGCCGGCCTTGTCGCCCAGTTCCATGTAGCCGTGCGACTCGATGTTGGCCTCGTCGAAGACATACATGCCGTATTCGTCGGCCAGGTCGTACCAGCGCGGGTCGTTCGGATAGTGCGAGGTGCGCACCGCGTTGACGTTGGCCTGCTTCATCAGCTCCATGTCCTTGCGCATCGACTCCATCGACATCACCCGGTACGTGACCGGATCGTGCTCGTGGCGGTTGACGCCCTTGATCATCACCCGCTTGCCGTTGACGCGCACTTCGCCGTCGGCCACCTCCACCGTGCGGAAGCCGATCCGGCGCGACGTCGCCGACACCAGCTTGCCGCCGCCGTCGCGGTACTCGACCAGCATGCGGTACAGCTTCGGCGTCTCGGCCGACCAGGTCTGGACGCCGGCCACCACGCCGGCCACCGGCGCGGCCTTGCCGCCGGCGATGGCGCCCTTGCCGCTCAAGACCACGCGCTCGCCGTCGTACAGCGTGACGGCGATCTCGCCGCCGGCCGGTTCACCCGCCATATCGACGTCGAGGCGGAACGCGCCGTCCGCTTGCGCCGTCACGCGGTAGTCGCGCAACCGCGATTTCGGCTCCGCATACACATGAACGCTGCGCTCGATGCCGGACACGCGCCAGAAATCCTGGTCCTCCAGATAGGAACCGTCGGCCCAGCGATACACCTCGATGGCGATGGTGTTTTTGCCCGGCCGCAGATGGCGGCTCAATTCGAATTCGCTGGGCAGCTTGGAGTCTTCGGAATAGCCGATCGCCTCGCCGTTGAGCCACACGTAGTAGGCCGCTCCAGCCGCGCCGATGTGCAGGAAGACGTCGCGGCCGTCCCAGTCGGCCGGCACGTCGAAGTCGCGCCGGTACGAGCCGACTTCATTCAACTCGTGCGGTATCAGCGGCTCGTTGGCGGGGAATGGATATTGGATGTTGGTGAAGATCGGCAGCCCGAAGCCCTGCGCCTGGATCATGCCGGGCACCTGGATGGTCTTCCAGGCGCCGACATCGTAGTCGGGCTGGTAAAAATCGCGCGGCCGGTCCTCGGGCGTGGCCGAATACGCGAACGACCAGGTGCCGTCCAGCGAGCGGTAGTATTTGGAGGCCGCCATCTCGCCGCGCAGCGCCAGCTCGCGCGACTCGAAATTGAAGAAGGTGGATTTCATCGGCTCGCGGTTGACGGCGACGATTTCAGGACGCTCCCACTCGGCGCGTTGCTCGTCCGGGGTTTGCGCCTGCGCGCACAAGGTCAGCACCGCCAACAAAATAGGGGAAATACGCTTGAACATGAAAGCTCTCGAATGGACGTTCAAAAAACAGACGGCGGGCCGAAGCCCGCCATCCACCATCTGTCTTGATAGTTTAAGTTATTTGCCGAACTTGTAGCGCATCGCCAGGCTGAAGGTGCGGCCGTTGGCGTAGTGCTGACGCTCGATGCCGGTCTGGTACGCGCCCGGCTCGCCGACGAAGCGGTTCAGCGCCTTGTCGAGAATATTCGAGGCGTTGAACGACAGCGTGAAGTTCTCGTCGATATTGTAGTTGATCGAGCCGTCGAGGATGCCGGTGGCTTCGATGCCGCGCGCGTCGATCGGGTTGGCCGATGCGCCGAACAGGATCGAATCCGAGCGCCAGGTGTAGACCAGGCGCGCCGACAGCTTGGCGTCCTCGTACATGCCGGAGACGCTGTAGCTGTTCTTCGACTGGAAAGGCTGGATCGAATCGACGATGCGCGGCGCGGCGGCGGTGCCGAAGTTGACCGGGTTCGAAGTCTTCACGTAGGTGTAGGAACCGGACACGCCGAAGTTCTTCAGCGGCGCAGCGAAGCTGTCGAAGAAGTATTGGCCCGACAGCTCCACGCCGCGCGCGTTGCCCTTCTCCGAGTTCACCGACTTGGTGATCTGGTACTGGCCGCCGTTGCAGCTGTTGCTCTGGCTACCGCTGTACGGTGCCACGCCGGCCACCGTCTGGCATTCCACGATGCCGTTGAAGAAGCCCTCGATCTCCTTATCGAAGATCGCGGCCGACACGTAGTTGGTCTTGCTGAAGTAGCGTTCCAGCGACAGGTCGAAGCTGTTGGCCGTTTGCGGGCGCAGCTCCGGATTGCCGGCGGTGCCGGTGCCGGTGACGGTGTTGACCGACAGCGTGGGATTCAACTGGTCCAGCGGCGCGCGCGTCAGGCCCTTGGCGTAGCCGAAGCGGGCCAGGAAGTCCTGCGTGATGTAGCCGGTCAGGTTCAACGACGGCAAGGTGTTGGTGTATTTGGTGGTGGTGGACTTTTCCGTGAACACGCCGGCGGTCACGCTGTTCATCGCCACCGCCTTGCTGTCGGTGCGCACCACGCGCACGCCGATGTTGCCGGTGATTCGGTCGTCAAACGCGGAGAACTCGCCCATCCCGTAGCCGGCCAGCGTGTTCTCGCGGATGAAGCGGCGCGAGCCGACGTTTTCCAGGTAGCCGTTCTCCGGCAGGATGCCCGCTTTCGGGAACAGCGTGGAGACCTGGTTGCCCAGCAGAGCGCCCGGCGCGTACACCACATAGCCGCCGGCGTAGCCCGCGTCGCCATCCATGAAGTTGGTCGGCGATGGCTGGGTCACGTTCAGCGAATCGGCGGAGATGCCGTTGCTGCGGGCCGCGTTCAAAGGCAGGCCATCCACCGTCAGCGCCTTGCCGGCGAAGTTGTAGCTGTTGAACTGGCTCTCCTGGTGCGCGAAGCGGCTGCCGAATTTAATCGTGCGCAGCAAACCCTCGCCCACCGTGTATTTTCCACTCAGCGCCGTGGCGTGGCCCTTGTCGTCCCAGATCTGGTTGGTGCCGTTGGCGTAGTCGCGGAACACGAAGTTCGATGCGGAGGCCAGGTTCGGGCCGGCGAAGCTCAGTTGGTGCGGCGTGCCGTCGGCGACGCGGGTCGTGTCCCAATACAGGCCGGCCTTGGAGTCCATATTGACCGAACGATTGTCCTGGGTCTTCTTGGACTTGATGTAATTGAATTCGCCCTTCAACGCCAGTTCCGGTGTCGGATTCCAATCGAAGCCGCCGGCGCCGATCCAGGTGGTGTAAGGCGTATGCTCGTCGCCGCCGACGGTGTTGACGGTGGAGTTGAGGAAGGTGCCGCCCAGTACCCGCTTGCTGGCCAGCAGATCGTTGCTGCCGCCGTTGACGTTGCGGTTGGCCAGGCCTTCATCGAAGGCGAACGGCGTGGTCGTCAGGTTTTGCACGTTGGCGCCGTCGACCGAATTCAGGCCGCGGTAGTTCTGGTGGTACAGGTAGTAGGTGTAATTGAACTCGGTGAAGAAGCGCAGCGTGTTGTCGTGGCGGTAGTCGGCGGCCAGGTTCAGGCCGCGGCGCACGCGCATGATGGTTTCCTGGAACACGTTGCTGGTCAGCGCGGGCGCGGTCATGACATTGCCGATCTGCTCCGCCGTCAGGCCGGTCAGGTCGGGCGTGTAGGCGCCGACGCTGGCCGACACCGGCTTGGTCGCCACGTTGGCAAGGTAGTTGATGTCGGTGCGGCCGGCATAGCGCGCCATCGGCAAGCCCGGATTGTTGGCGGTGTTGGCGGCGGCCAGCGCCTGGTATTCGGCGCTGTCGGCGCGCACGGCGCGCTTGAAGTTGGCGCCGCCGTTGGCCGGATTGTTGTCCGAGCGCGCGGTGCTGGACTGGTACACGGCGGCCGCCATCACACCCAGCTTGCCGCCGCCTTCCAATGTCCACTTGTTGGCCACCAGGCCAAACAGCTCGGGATCGCGTTCCTTGGCTAGGTCGTTGTAGCGGCCGGAGACGCCCACCGACACTGTCGGGCCTTTGAAGTCGCTCGGATTGCGGGTGCGGATATTCACCAGGCCACCGATGCCGCCCTCGATATGCTCGGCCGACGGATTCTTGTACACGTCGACACCGGCGATCATGGCCGGAATCGCGCCTTCGATATTGTATTCACGGCCGCCGGCGGTGAAGTAAGAACGCCCATTGACCTGCGACGCCGTCTGGCCCGACAGGCCGCGGATGGTCAGGCCGGAGCCGACGCCGACCGGCGAAGCGCCCTCGCCGCCATAACGATAGCCTTGCACGCCGGGGATGCGGGTCAGGGTCTCGGCGACGTTGGGGTCCGGCAGCTTGCCGATGTCTTCGGCGGTGATGGAGTCGACGATTTCAATCGAGTCCTTCTTGATCGCCATCGAGCTGCGGGCGCTGGCGCGCATGCCGGTCACCACCACGGTCACGTCCTGTGGTTGTGCAGATTCCTGCGCCAGCGCGCAAGGCGCCACGAACAGCCCCTGGGCGACCGCCAAAGCCAATGCGGACACCGGCATCGTGTGCTTGATCTTCATCTTCATTTCCTATCTCCGTTGTTGTGAATCCGCGCTTTGTGCGCGTGATGGGACGATTGCTGCCCCTTGTTCTTGTCGCGTATCGGGTAATTCACCAAGGCAAGTTATCGATAACAGAATTAATGGTATCACATCCTTTTCAGATGTCCACCCCTTTATTTGTTATCGATATCTCGAAATTGAGACACCGCTGGGGAGCCGCCCGCATCTATGCAAATTCAATATGGATAGCCGCAAAAACGCTATATGTATTCAACAACAGCCTTGCCTACACTAGAAATCAGCTGACACTATTTTCACCATTTTTGTTATCGATAACAGTCAGCATAGGAGACCAAATGAAAAGACTACTGCTATTTGCCGTGCTATCGCTCGGCATTCTCACCGGCGGCGCGGCCCGCGCGGCCAACGCCATACAAACCCTGGCCACCGCCTACCAACCGGCCATCAACGAAACCATGGACGCCAGCGGCTTCAAACATCCCGGCGTCGGGCTGACCAGGGAGGTGCTGGAAAACATGCGCACCCAGGTGCGGGCGCAAAAAGAACCGTGGAACACCCACTTCAACCAGATGACCTTATCGGCGTCGGCGTCGAAGACGGTCACCTCCAGCAATCAGAGCGCCACCGATCCGACCGCGCCGGCCACCGATGTCTTCAACAGCCAGGGCACGCAATCGCGCTTCATCGCCGACGCGCTCAAGGCCTACACGCAGGCGGTACTGTATTACGTGACCGGCGACGAGACTTATCGCGGCAACGCCATGCGCATCATCCGCATCTGGCAGCGCATGGACCCGGCGCAGTATGCCTACTACGTCGACGCGCATATCCACTCCGGCATTCCGCTCAACCGCATGGTCGCCGCAGCAGAGATCCTGCGCTACACCAGCACGCAGACGCCGGCTCTGGAATGGACCGCGCAGGACACGCAGGCCTTCACCGCCAACCTGATCACGCCCGTCATTGAGACGCTCCAGCACAGCAACGGCTACTTCATGAACCAGCACCTGTATCCGCTGATCGGCGCCATGTCGGGCTATATCTTCAGCGGCAACCGCGCGCGCTACGACGAGGGCGTGGAATGGTTCACGGTGAACAGCACAGCAGTGGACCAGGGCCAGAACGGCGCCATCAAGCAGTTGTTCCGTTTGGTGGACAAGAACGACCTGACCGGCGAGGTGGTCGATCCGCCGGTGGTGCAGCACGTTGAAATGGGCCGCGACCAGGCCCACGGCGCGGGCGACATCACCAACATGGAAATCCTGGCGCGGCTGTTGCTGGCGCAGGGCACCAAGGTCGATCCGGTCGAAGGCACAGCCTCCATCGCGCCCAACGCGGTCGGCCCGTACGAGTTCCTCGACGACCGTATCCTCGACGCGGCCGAATACTTCGGCACCTATATGCTGGGCTACGACACGCCGTGGATCCCCACCGCCGCGCACACCGACGCCAGCGGCAATCCGACCATCATCTACAAGCAGCTGGCCAGCGCGTATCGCGGCCGCCTGACGCAGAACACCTGGGAGCTGTACTACTACTATAAATATGTACGTGGCGTGAACATGGTACAGCGCGCGCCGAACTTCACCCGGATCTACGCCCAGCGCGTCTCCTACAACTGGGATGGCGTGGACGGCGGCGGCGACTTCTGGATCTTCATGCCGCCGGCGGCGGAAGCGGAAGGCGCCCGCTACCTGGTCAAGCCCATCGTCGAACCGTATCGCGAGTTCGAGGACCGCTACACCGCGCTCGATGCCAACAGCGTCGCCAGGGTGGAAGGCACGACCGGCTACGTGGAAGTCACCGCCACGCCGGGCGGCAGCAAGCTCGCGCTGGGCGGCTACGCCAACGCCGCGCGCAGCGTGGCCTTCCGCGTCCGCACCAACGGCGTCGCGGCTCTCGACGTCTTCGGCGACACCATCACCCTGCCCGACACCAAGGGCCAGTGGCGCTATGTGGCTTACGCCTTCAACGCCTATCAGTCCTTCGGCGATATGGTGTTCCTGACGGTCCGAGGCGCAGGAACCACCGTGCAGCTCGACCACGTCAACATCCAGGCGTCCACGTTGCTGAGCCCTCCGGCCTTCACCGCCGGCAACGCGGACCTGACGCTGTACACATACGCCGGCTCCAGCGCCGCGATCAGCTATAACTTCGCGGCCACCGACAGCAATCCCGCCGATGCGCTGGCCTACCAGGTGGACAACCTGCCGCAAGGAGCCGTCTTCAGCACCGGCACCGGCGCGTTCTCCTGGCTGCCGTCGCAGCCCGGCACCTATGTCTTCGTGGTCAGCGCGTCCGACGGCGCCACGGTGACGTCGAAGCGGGTGCAGGTCATCGTCGGCGCCAACCGTCAGGCGGCGGTCGATGCGGCCATCGCCGCCTATCAGCCGACCAATATCTACATCGCCTCCACGCTGGCCGTCTACAACAACGCCTATGCCGACATCATGGCGGCGATCGGCAACGCCAGCGACGCGGTCTTCGGCCAGAAGCTCGCGACGCTGAGCGCCGCCGTGGCGGGACTGCGGCAACTGACGCCGCTGATGGCCGACGGCGGCATCGACTACAGCAATATGCTGGCGACATCGACCTTCGGCACAGAGGTACCGAAGGCGCTGGACAATTCGCCCGACACCTTCGTGGTCTACACCAGCGCGCAGGACCTGACGCACACGCTCGATTTCGGTCCCGACTTCACCATCTCCGCCAGCAGCTTCCAGTTGCAGGTGCGCGCCAGCTTCCCCGAGCGCATCGGCGGCGTCGCCATCTTCGGCTCCAACGACAAGGACGAGTGGACCCGCTTGACGCCCGGCCTGACCAGCGTGACCGAAGACCTGCAAACGCTGGAGGTGCAGCAAGACCTGCGCGCACTGCCGTTCCGCTTCCTGAAGATCTGGATGCTGGAGCCGTCCAGCACCTTCCTGGAACTGGCCGAGTTCCACATCTTCGGCGAGCGGCGCGAAACCATCAACAAGCTGTCGACGGTGACCATAGGCTCCGACCAGGCGCTACGCAACCGCATCGTCTTCGGCAACATGGTCAAGCTGACGTTCAAGTCGACCGCGCCGATCAACACGGTGCGCGTCAACGTGTTGGGCCAGGCCGCGACGGTCACCAGCAGCGATAACCTGAACTGGACCGCGACCTGGCTGGCCAACGGCGTGGCGCCCGGGGCCGTCAAGTTCAAGATCGACTACAAGACGGCGGAAGGTCTCGACGCCACCACCACCCTGTTCACCACCGACGGCACCTCGCTGTACATCGCCGACCAATCGGCGCTGATCGGCAATCCACCGGCGATCGCCGCGCTGCAGGATTCCAGCGGCAGGAACCAGGCCGACCTGCTGGCGGCGGTCAACCTGCTGTTCGACGGCAGCATCAGCACCTTCACCGACTTCCGCCTCAACGGCAGCGGCGCCGGCGGCTACGTCACCTTCGACTTCAAGGAAGGCGGCATGGCGACGCTGTCACGGGTCGAAATCCTGGCGCGCCAGGACACCTTCTACACCCGCATCAAGGGCGCCGTGGTGCAGGGTTCGAACGACAACGCCAGCTGGGACACCATCTCCACCGCCGCCGCGTCGACGATGGATTGGCAAACGCTGGCCATCTCCAACCCGCAGCCATATCGCTACATCCGCATCGTCAACAGTGGCAGCTGGTTCGGCAACATGGCGGAGCTGAGGCTACACGGCGTGGTGACGTCGTCGAACAAGATCGCCACCACCTCGATCGGCTCGACGCAAGCCCTGCGCAACCGCATCGTACCCGGCAACACCGTCAAGCTGACCTTCACCGCCAAGGAAGCGATCAACAATGTCGCCGCGACGATCCAGGGCCAGGCGGCCACGGTGAGCAGCAGCGACAACATCAACTTCACCGCCAGCGCGACCTTGGGGCAAGGCGTCGCCACCGGACCGGTCGCCTTCGCAATCCGCTACAAGCAGCAGAACGGCGCCGACGGCTTGCCGAACACCGGCACCACCGACAGCTCGTCGCTGCTGCTGGTCGATGAAGCCGATGTGATACGCAACGTGACCACCATCGCCACGCTGATCGACTCCACTGTGGGCCGGCCTGCGGCGACCACGCTGACCAACGTCGCGGCTCTGTTCGACGGCAACCTGGCGACGCTGTCGGACTTCCGCATCGGCGCCAGCAACGCCGGCACCGGCAGCTACATCACCTTCGACTTCAAGGAGGGCAACCTGGTCACGCTCTCCAGCGTCGAACTGGCGGCGCGGCAGGACGCCAACTTCACGCGCATCAAAGGCGCCGTGGTCCAGGGTTCGAACAACAACGCCGACTGGGTCACACTGACCGCGCAGGCGGCGTCCACGCAGGACTGGCAAACGCTGGCCGCCGGCGGCGCGACGGCTTACCGCTACCTGCGCATCTACAACGCCGGCAACTGGTTCGGCAATATGTCGGAGGTGCGCTTCCACGGCGTGGTCACGACGGCACCGACGCTGCGCGATGTCAGCGCCGGCGTGCGCATGACGCAGCAAGGCGCGACGCTGAATCGCGCCACCGGCAAATACGCCGGCGGCGTCACCATCACCAACACCGGCGCGGCCGCGCTGGCCGGTCCGCTGCGATTGGTGCTGGGCGGCTTGAGCGCCGGCGTCATTGTGGACAACGCCAGCGGCGCCAATGCCGGCGCGTCCTACATCTTCATCCCCGGCCCGCTGGCGGTGGGCGCCTCTATCAACGTGGCGCTCACATTCAGCAATCCGGCTCGCTCGGTGGTCGGCTACACGCCGGCCCTGCAACAACTTTCACACTAAGGATAACCATCATGTTCCTCACTATTCATTGCGTGCTGCGCCGCCTGGCGCTGGCCGCGGCGCTGCTTGCGGGCGGCGGCGCGGCCAGCGCCGGCACCATCCACGTCGCCATCGACACCGCCGGCCTGGGCGCCGCCAGCGGCTACCTAGACATGCAGCTCAGCGCCGGCAGCGGCGTGCCGCTGGCAACCGCCGTGATCAGCAACCTGGTTGGCTTCGACAGCGGCGCCTACATCGACTCCTGGGGCGTCACCGCCGTCAACGGCGGCTACAGCTTCCGCAACGACGTATCGAATGACCTGTTCCACGCCGTGACATTCGGCGGCGTGCTGTCGTTCGACCTGACCTTCAGCGGCGATCCGGATCCGTTGACGCGCTACGTCAGCCACTTCGTGGTCTCCGCCTTCGACGACAACATCGCGCCGCTGGGCGACTACAACCCGGTCACCGGCGCGCTGGCGGACTTCAGCTGGACGCCGGGATTGAGCGCGCAGCAGGCCGGCACGATAGGCGTCGATATCTCGGATGCGCGGGTTTCCCTGGTACCGGAACCGGCCGCGTGGCTGATGATGGGATTGGGAGTGATGGCGATGACGGCGGCTGCGCGCCGCCGTCGGAGGATGGACGCTTAAGCGTTATTTGAAGCTGACGCCTTCGACGAACGGGCCGATATCGAGCACGTTGATCTCGGGGGCCGTCAGCTTGCGCCCGCCCACGGTGACATTGTCGATCACGATGTTCTTCACCTTGCGCTGCGCATCGTGGCCGTAGATCACCGAGGCGCTGGGCGATCCCTCGCCGGTGAAGCTGATATTCCGCAGCACGATATTCTCGATGCCGCGCCCCGGGCTGGTGTTGTACTTCGGCGTGTAGGCGATGTGCAGGTTGAACAGCTTGCCCTCCTCGATGCGCTCGACGCGGATGTCCTCGAACGTCACGTCGCGCACCAGGTTGTCGTCGCCGGCCATGATGCCGATCGCGCCCTCGTACTCTGGATCGTCCTCGTCATGATCGAGGATATCGATATTGCTGAAGCGGATGCGCTCCAGCACCTCGGCCTCGGGATGCGCCGGCGTCGGCGTGTTGCCGTGGATGCCGATCATGACCGCGTGCGCCACGTCGGCCCACAGCGTCGAGTCCTTGACCACGATGTCGCGCGTATTGCCCCAGATGTCCCAGCGGTGGTTATACAGCGTGATGCTGTCGTCGGAGGTGCGGACGAAGCTGTCGGCCACGGTCACGCGCTCGCAGGCGAAGTGTCCCAGGCCATCCGACCACTTGCCGCCGCCGATGGTGCGGATGTTGCGCTCCTCGATATCCTGCGAGGTGATGCAGCGCATGGTGCCGTGCGGCTGGTTGAAAAAGATAGGGCCATCGATCACCACCTTGCGCGAGTCCTTGATGGTCAACATATCGACGCTGTCGAACAAGCCATCGCTGAAGACCTTGACGTTTTCCACGCCGTTGATGACCAGCGGCTTTTTCAGCAGCGCCGAGCCGTCGATGTAGATGGTGGTATTGGAGCGCACGTTGAATTCACCGTCATGCACGCCGGGGCCGAAGTACACCACCGGCTGCGTGAAGTCCGGCGGAATACCCTTGCCAATTTGCTCGTTGGCCGCGCGCGCCGGCACGGCCGGCATGTCCTTGCGGATCGCTTGGCTGAATAGGTGCAGATTGTGGCGCCGGTCGTCGTCGAATTCGATGCTCAGGTTCTCCGGACGCGCCAGCGTAAAGTAGGCGGTGCGACTGCGCACCACCGGCTTGATGCCTTTGCCGGTCGGGCGTATCTTCACCTCGCTGAAGCGGCCGTTATTCTTCTGCACCGCCACTTCGACCGGGCCGTCGAAATTAAAATAGACCATCGAAGCGTCGCTCGGATGATCCAGGTCGACCTTGACCTTGTACTCGTACAGGTCTTGCCAAACACCGCCCGGCGTGCGCACCCGCACCGTGTAGTCATCGTTGTGATGGGTGTAGCGGATCGCTTCCGGGAACGGAAACACCTGCAGCGTGGAGGCGGCGGACGCGGGACCGGCGGCCAGGAAAAGCGCGGCGACGGCGCTGGCGATTCGAATGTTCATCTCTATCTCCTTGTTATATTTTATTGGCCGACGCGGAAGTAATCGACGTCGATATAGGATTTTCGGTCGGGTGCTCCATCGTCGGCAAGGCTCATCAAGCCGACCTGCGCGCCGACCCAGCGCCCGGCGACCGCCTGGAACGGCTGACCCGCCGGCGTATAGGCCACGCCATCCAGGCTGTAGGAAAACCGTACAAGCGCGCCCTCCTCCACCCGCGCGCGAAGATAGACCGGACCTTTGACCACCGCCGGCAGCGCTTCGATGCGTTCCTCGCACGCCAGCGCGGGCGTCTCGCAGCGCGACAGCACCAACTCGGTGGCGGCGCCGTTGCGGCGCAGTCCAAGCCAGGCATACCGCACGCCCAGCACCACCAGGCCGGCGCGCTGCAAGCGCGCGCCGTGCGGCTGTATCTTCGTATCGACACTGAAGGCGGGCGCCGGGAATTTTTGCGTCAGCACCGATGGCGCCATCCGCGCGCTGCCCGCCGCCGGTTGCGCGTACAGCCGCAGATGGCCGCGCCGCGCATCCAGCGCGTGCCAGCCCTTGCCGGGATTGGCGTTCCACTGCCACTGTAGGCCGAGACGCGGCGACGCGAATTCATCGCCGGTCGGCGGCGCCAGCACGCCGCGATCCTTGCCGGCCGGCTTGTCATGAATCTCCACCGGTTGGCCCACGCCGGATTGATCGGCATCGACGCCGATCACCGGCCAGCCGTCGCGCCAGCGCATCGGCTGCAGATGCACCACACGCCCATAGGCGCCCTTGTCCTGGAAGTGCAGGAACCAGTCGCGCCCATCGGCGCCGTCCACCCACGCGCCCTGGTGTGGGCCGTTGATGACGGAGGTGCCGCGCGCCATGACGATCTTGTCTTCATACGGCCCGTCGATGCGGCGCGAGCGGAACACCGACTGCCATCCGATCTCCACGCCGCCCGCCGGGGCGAACACATAGTAATAGCCGTTGGCCTTATACAGCTTGGGTCCTTCGATGGTGTGATAGCCCGGCAGCAGGTCGCCGTTGATGATGTCCTTGCCGCGCGCGTCAAGCAGGCGGGTGGCGCCGGGGTCCATGCTGCGCAAGGTCAGGATGTTGTTGATGCCGGAGCGGCTCTTGGCCCAACCGTGGACCAGCCACGCCTTGCCGTCGTCGTCCCACAGCGGCGCGGGATCGATGATGCCCTTCCCCGGCAACAGCAGATGCGGTTCGCTCCACGGGCCGGTGAAACGCTCCGCCGTCATCACGTACACGCCGAAGTCAGGATCGGGATAAAAAATCCAGAATTTTCCGGCGTGATGGCGCAGGGCCGGCGCCCACACGCCCTTGCCCGGCTGCGGCACCGCGAACACCGAGGCGGGCGGCAGCGCCTGCAGCGCGTGGCCAACCAGCTCCCAGTTGACCAGGTCCGACGATTGCAGCAGCGGCAGGCCCGGCGCGTTGCTGAAACTGGACGACACCATGTAATACATATCGCCGACGCGGACCGCGTCCGGATCGGCGTAGTCGGCGTGCAGCACCGGGTTGCGGTAGCGGCCATCGCCAAGATCGGCGCTCCACGGAGCGGCGGTCGCCGTCATCATGACGGCGAGGGTGGAACATGCTGCGATTATAGTTTTCAAAAACAGTCTCCTCCATATGTTGCGCTTCACATAGAAATGCCATTATACTTGTTATCGATAACAGATCATCATAAAAATTACCGGCAAGGAGACGCCCAATGTTGTACAGGAAAGTATTACACGCGACCCATCCCAGCATGATGGAGTCGGTCAGCAACGACCAACTGCGTGACCGCTACCTGCTCGGCGGCCTGTTCGTCGCCGACAGCGTCCAGCTGAATTACTGCCACCATGAGCGCTTCGTCATCGGCGGCGCCGCCCCGGTCAACACGCCGCTGGTCCTGCCCGCCCACACCGAACCGCCATCGGCCGCCGGCCAGCCCTTCCTGGCGCGCCGCGAACTGGGCGTGATCAACGTCGCCGGCGGCGCGGGCCGCATCCGCGTCGACGGCCAGCCGTTCGACATCGCCCCGCTGGACGGCCTGTATATCCCGATGGGCGGCGCCGAGGTGATCTTCGAATCGGTGGACCCGGCCAATCCGGCGCGCTTCTACCTGGCCTCCACACCGGCGCACGCGCGCCACGCGCTGACCAAGATCAGTCACGCGCAGGCCACGCCGCTGGAGCGCGGCAGCGCCGAGACCTCGAACGCCCGCACCATCTACCAGTACGTGATACCGGGCGTGTGCGATTCGGCGCAGTTGCTGCTCGGCCTGACCATCCTGCAAACCGGCAGCGTATGGAACACCATGCCGCCGCACCTGCACGAACGCCGCTCGGAGGTGTATTTCTACTTCAAGCTCGACGCCGACCAGCGCGTGTTCCACTTCATGGGCGAACCCGATTCCGCGCGCCACATCATCGTCGCCAACGAGGAGGCGGTGGTGTCGCCGCCGTGGTCCATCCACATGGGATCGGGCACGGCCAACTATGCGTTCATCTGGGCGATGGGCGGGGAAAACCTCGACTACACCGACATGAACGTGCTCGATATCTGCCAGCTGAAGTAGGAACCGCCATGTCCGATCTATTCAATTTGAACGGCAAGACCGCGCTGGTCACCGGCGCCAATACGGGGCTGGGCCAGGCCATCGCCATCGCGCTGGCCGAAGCCGGCGCCGACGTGGTGGCGGCCGGCCGCAGCGAAGCCGACGACACCGCCGCCAAGGTGCGCGCGCTGGGCCGGCGCTTCCTGTTCGTGCAGGCCGATTTCGTCTCGACCGAACCGCTGCGGCGCGTCACCGATGCCGCCATCGCCTTCAACGGCGGCGTCGACATCCTGGTCAACAACGCCGGCACCATCCGCCGCGCCGATAGCCTCGACGTCACCGAGGAGGATTGGGACGCCGTCGTCAACACCAATCTGCGCTCGGTGTTCTTCCTGTCGCAGGCGCTGGCGCGGCATATGGCGGAACGCGGCGGCGGCAAGATCATCAACATCGCCTCGCTGCTGTCGTTCCAGGGCGGCATCCGGGTGCCGGCCTACACCGCCAGCAAAAGCGCGCTGGCCGGCATGACGCGCGCGCTGGCCAATGAATGGGCGGCGTTGGGCATCAACGTCAACGCCATCGCGCCCGGCTACTTCGAAACCAACAACACCGAAGCGCTGCGCGAAGACGCCAGCCGCTCGGCCGCGATCCTGGCGCGCATCCCGGCCGGACGCTGGGGGCGGCCCGACGACTTGGCCGGCGTCGCCGTCTTCCTCGCCAGCCGCGCCAGCGACTATGTGCACGGCGCGGTGATGCCGGTCGACGGCGGATGGCTGGCCCGATGAACCATCCGACCATGCACGCCGACGACGCCGCCCGTCTCGCCGCCGCCAACAACACGGGCCGTGGCTGGCGCCTGAGCTGGGACCACGGCAGCGCCGAAGTGCAAGCGCTGGGCGGCATGCTGGGTCCCGTCAGCCTGCGCCTGGACGACGAGCGCGAGCTCGATCTGATGCACGTCGCGCCATGGGCCGGCACCACCGGCGCGGCCGGCCTGCCCGGCGTGCTGCGGCGCCTGCGCGGCGAATGGCCGTGCGTGCCCTTCGGCCGCGCTGACACGCCAACCGACCTGCCGCCCGGCTGGCGCACCCGCGCCAGCGACGACGCCTGGATGCACGGCTACGCCGCAAACCAGCGCTGGACCTGCATCGAGGCGAGTCCGCTGCGCGTGCACCTGGCCATCGACTACCCGGCAGACAACGCCATCGCCCGCATCGAGCGCGTGATCGCCGCCGATCCAAACGCGCCGGCGCTCGACATCAGCCTCAGTATCTGGGTGCGCCGACCGGCGCGCGTACCGGTCGGCCTGCATCCGACCTTCCGCATTCCGCCGGCGCCGGGCCGGGTGCGGGTGGCGCTGGGCACACACGCCGGCATCCACAGCTACCCCACTGGCGCGCCGGGCGCGGTCTCGCGGCTGCTGCCGGACACGCGATCGGCCACACTGTCAGCGCTAGCCGGCATCGACGGCCCGCTCGACCTGTCGCACCTCCCGCTGTCCATGCCGGCCGAGGAACTGATGCAGGTGCGAGCGATACGTGGATCCGACGGCGCCGGCGGCCAGCCGCCGTTCGCGCTGCACTACCTGGACTACGACGCCAGCGTCGGCATGTGGTGGGACACCGAACAACTGCCCGACCTGATGCTATGGATCAGCAACGGCGGCCGCATCAACTACCCGTGGATGAGCCGCCACCTGGCCGTCGGCGCCGAACCGCTCAACAGCCTGTTCGACCTTGGCCGCGTCGCGCAAGCGCCCGACGGCCATCCGCTGGCCGACCGTCTCGGGCTGACGCTGCACCCCGACCAACCGTGGCACACGCGCTACCGCATCGCGGCGTGGCCGAACGTCCGCCAAGGAGACTGACCATGCTTCCCGATTTCCGCTCGCGCGAGATGCTGTTGTCGCACATCGCCCACACCATGCGCTTCTACCACCCGCGCTGCATCGATCCCAGCGGCGGATTCTTCCACTTCTTCCGCGACGACGGCACGGTCTACGACCGCCACACGCGCCACCTGGTCAGCAGCACCCGCTTCATCTTCAACTACGCCAAGGCCTACCGCCAGTTCGGCGACCCGGCCTATCTGGAAGCGCTGCAGCACGGCCTGGCCTTCCTGCGCCATGTGCACCGCAATCCGCGCACCGGCGGCTACGCCTGGCAGCTGTCGTGGAAGGACGGAAAAAAACAGGTCATCGACGCCGACAACCATTGCTACGGCCTGGCCTTCGTGCTGCTGGCCTACGCGCAAGCGCTATCGGCCGGCGTCGCCGAAGCGCGCGGCCACATGACGGAAACCTTCGAGTTGATGGAGCGCCGCTTCTGGCAGCCGGAACACGGCCTGTACGCCGACCAGGCCAACGCCGATTGGAGCGTGCTCGATCCCTATCGCGGCCAGAACGCCAACATGCACGCCTGCGAAGCGCTGATCGCCGCCTTCGAAGCCAGCGGCGAAACCCACTACCTGCAACGCGCCGCGCTGCTGGCCCACAACATCACCGTGCGCCAGGCCGCGCTGGCCGGCGGCATGATCTGGGAACACTACCACGCCGATTGGTCGGTGGACTGGGACTACAACCGCAACGACAAGAGTAATATCTTCCGCCCGTGGGGCTATCAGCCGGGACACCTGACCGAATGGGCCAAGCTGTTGCTGCTGCTAGAGCGCCACCCGGTGGCGCTGGATGGAGACACCGCGTGGCTCGCGCCGCGCGCGGCCGACCTGTTCAACCTCGCGGTCGCCAAGGCCTGGGATGCGACGCACGGCGGCATCCGTTACGGCTTCGGCCCAGACGACGAGATCTGCGACGGCGACAAATATTTCTGGGTGCAGGCCGAGAGCCTCGCGGCGGCGGCCGTGCTGGCGCAGCGCACCGGCGACGACGGCTACTGGATCTGGTACGACCAGCTATGGGCCTATAGCTGGCGCCATTTCGTCGACCACCAGCACGGTGCGTGGTATCGCGTGCTTGGTCCCGCCAATGAAAAACTCAGCGACGAGAAAAGCCCAGCCGGCAAGGTGGATTACCACACCATGGGCGCCTGCTATGAAGTGCTGAATGTACTCGGCGCACGAAGGAGCGAGGCATGAGCGGCCTGCCCGCCTTCGTCTCGGCCGGCGAGGCGCTGACCGACATGCTGCGCACCGGCGCGGACAACTGGACCAGCCAGGTCGGCGGCTCGACCTGGAACGTGGCGCGCGTGATGGCCAGCCTCGGCGTGCCGAGCGCCTTCGCCGGCGCGGTCAGCGACGACGTCTTCGGCGACGCGTTGCTGCTCGCCAGCGCGGAGGCTGGACTGGACTCGCGCTTTATCCAGCAGCTTGGCCGCTCGCCACTGCTGGCCATCGTCTACGAACGCGATCCACCGCGCTATTTCTTTGTCGGCGACGACAGCGCCGACCTGCACTTCGATCCGAGCCGGCTGCCGGCCGGCTGGCACGGCGCCGCGTCGTGGGTGCATTTCGGCGGCATCAGCCTGGCGCGCCCGCAGCTGCGCGACAAGCTGCTGGCCATGGCCACGCGGCTCAAGGAACAAGGCATCTCCATCAGCTACGACCCGAACTACCGGGCGCTGATGGATGAACGCTACGATCCGGTGCTGCGGCAAATGACGGCGCTGGCCGACGTGATCAAGGTCTCGGACGAGGACTTGTGCGGCCTGTTCCGCTGCAAGGATCCGGAAGCCGCGCTGGCCGCGCTGCGCGCCATCAACCCGGACGCGCTCTATCTGTACACGCTGGGCGCGGCCGGCGCCCGCCTGCTGCATGGCGCGCAGGCGTGGCGCGCTCCCGCGCCGGCGGTCAACGTGGCGGACACCGTCGGCGCCGGAGACGCCAGCATCGGCGCGCTGCTGTATAGCCTGATGCGCGATCCGGCGGCCGGGATGGACCAACATCTGCGCCATGCGGTCGCCGGCGGCGCGGCGGCCTGCCTGTCGCCCGGCGCCGCGCCGCCGACGCTGGCGCAGCTAGAAAACCTGCTGCCCGCGGTGTCGGTCTACAATCACTAACAAAAAAACCCATAACGATAATAATCGAGACCTCATGAAAATCCTTGCCAGTTTCCTTGGCCTGCTGCTGGCGGCGTTGATGCCGCTCAGCGCGCACGGCCAGCAGCACCACCTCGCCAGCGTCTCCTCGCCCGACAAG